>Ga0114933_10001846_pt1 | contig 22924 bp, 41 predicted proteins | sample 4SBtaG_FD_89691 | JGI IMG/M metagenome (GOLD analysis project Ga0114933, IMG submission 89691) | Deep subsurface microbial communities from Kolumbo volcano to uncover new lineages of life (NeLLi) - 4SBTROV12_W25 metaG | ecosystem: Environmental > Aquatic > Marine > Volcanic | place: Kolumbo... | reverse complement strand
AGTTAAAGACCAAAGAGAAAGAGCATCTATTTCTTCAGAAATTAGAGTAGATGTTGATGAGAGTGCTTTTGAAGAATCATGTGAATTTTATGGAATTGAACCATTTGACACTAGTAGTGGTAAAAATGGTTGGGAGAGAAACTTTTTACGAGATATTAAAAAGAGAATGCTTAGAAGCCAAGAATTATCTGAAAAACAATATCAAACATTAACTAAGATATTATTTGGTAATAATAATCCTGCATCAGCAAAGCAAATTGCATACTTAGAAAGTCTACAGGTGGATATTCCAGACAATTTAACTGTCAAGGAAGCAAGCGAATTAATTAACGAGGCGAAGAATAATGATAACTAAACAAGAATTAAGAGATGAAAATGAAAGACTATTAGAAGAGTTAAATACCTTAAAAAGTGCTATTTACACTACTCTAAGAGAAAAAGATTCCAAACTAGTTGAACTAGAACATTTGGCTAAACAGTACGAAAGGACAATAAATATATTATCTGGTCGGCTGATGGCCTTATATAGTGGTGATGCAGTTGGAAAAATACCGGAAACGGAGGAATGAACAATGATGAAATTGCGAATATTGAATGAAACAGGACATACTGAATTAATGGTGTCTGTTGAGGAACTAATTGACCAAATAAATGAACACCCTAGCCATTGGGTATCATTAGATGGAGAGATTATAGAACGAAAGACTGTGCAAGCAGTAAATTGGGAAGGCATTGAATGTGTTGACCTAATACCTGCTATTGTTGGCGGTAAGTATTAAAACCGATAATAGTTGCTGTGGATATAGAGGGGGGGTTATACCCTCTTCTATATCCCTTTGTGACGAGTGATAGCCATGCTTATAGACGATGTAATATTTTTTGACCCAGAAATACCAAAACAAATACTCAAAGTTTTTGGTTGGGAGATTAAAACCCCTATAATAGAAAAAGGAGTCTTATTTTTTAAGGCTGATTTCTATGATGATGGTTTTATTCTAGCAGATAGAAAAAATGCAACAATAACATCAGAAGGGGAAACTCTTTTTTATATTGATGGTAATAAATATACTAGTATATCTATGGCTATAAAAGAACTAGGGTTCTCTATCCTAGAGTCAATCAATAATTGGGATTGGAAAATAGAGAAAGAATGGGTAGTGACCAAAAAGAACGGGGCATTCATAACTACTTTTTCTAAATTACATGAATGTCCACTAAAGGTGAGATAATGTTACCAAATGAAAAAAACTGGATTCAAGATTTATTAAAGCAGCGTTACTACGCTAAAGATGAAGATACATGGGCGCAAATATGCCAAAGAGTATCACAATTAGGTAAAACAGATGAAGATAAAGCAAGAATTTTTCATCATGTTTTAAATTGTGAGTTTCTACCAAATAGCCCAACATTGTTTAATGCAGGAACAGGAAATGGAAATTTATCTGCTTGTTATGTATTACCAATGGAAGATGATTTAGATAAAATATTTACTACTGTAAAACACACCGCTATTATTCATAAATACGGTGGTGGAACAGGCTTTGATTTTAGTAGATTAAGGCCGGAAAACTTCCCTGTGGGTGGCACTAGTCAAGTTGCTAGTGGCCCATTATCTTTTATGAGAGTAATAGATTCTAATACACAAGAAATTAAACAGGGTGGTAAAAGGCGTGGGGCTAATATGGCAATTCTACGAATTGACCATCCCGATATAATTAAATTTATTAAAATGAAATATGAAGAGGGGGCATTATCTAATTTCAATATTAGTGTTGCTGTAACTGATGCATTTATGGAAAACTTGCAAAAATATCCAAGTGATTTGTTTGTGACAACTTTCAATAATAGTAATTATTATATTAATAAAGAAACAGACGGTTGGACAGAATTAGAAATTAATAACTATACTAATATTGAAGTATGGGATTTAATTGCCCAATCAGCGTGGGAATGTGCCGACCCCGGAATTGTATTCATTGATAGAATTAACAATAGAATGCCCGCTAGTTATTTAGATGATGTACTCATTAGAGCAACTAACCCATGTGGTGAACAGCCACTACCGGATTATGGTTCCTGTAATTTAGTAGCACTAAATATTAGTAAGTTTATTAAAAAGAATAAAATGAATTGGAATTCTTTTCAAGAGTCTATTAAATATGCATACCGATTAGCAGAAGCAGTAATTGATAATAATATATATCCTGTTGATGAGATAGATGACTATAGTAAAAATTATAGAAATATTGGTATTGGTGTTATGGGATATGCTGATGCTTGTGTTATGTTAGGATATAAATATGGTTCACAAGAAGCATTAGACTTTGGAGAAGAATTAATGAAATTTATATACAAATGGTCATTAGTAGAATCAGTTGAATATGCTAAATTATATGGTGCATTTAAAGGATGGAATTATGAACAATATAAATTACTAATTGATGGTAGAAACTTACCACCACAAACACGTAAAGCATATAAAGAAACAGGACTAAGAAATATTTGTTTAACTACTATTGCCCCAACAGGTTCAATAGGATATATTGCTGATTCCTCTACTGGGATTGAGCCGCATTTTGCTGATAAGATTTTTAGAAAGGATGAATCTCATCCAGAAGGTGTTTGGATAACTACACCATTAGCGGAAGAATACCCCGAATCATTTATTAGTGCAATGGAATTAGAAGTTGAACCACATATTAATACTCAAGCAGCATTCCAAAAGTATGTTGATAGTGGTATTAGTAAAACAATTAATTTACCAAATACTGCGACCATATTTGATGTGCAAAGAGCATATATGTTAGCATGGGATTCTGATTGTAAAGGAGTAACTATTTATAGAGATGGGTCAAAATCTGTCCAAGTATTGAATACAAGTGATAAAGGATTTAAACCAAAACAACTTGAAGATATATCAACAGCAGTTAGATTTAGAATTGAGGCAGAAGGTCTTGAAGGAGAATATGTATATATTACAGTAACGCATGATTCTTATGAACAACCTATTGAAGTATTTGTTAATTATCCTTATATTAATAGACCTTCGGTTGAGCATACTCATAGAAGAGAACAACTTGATTCAATTTCTAGGTTAATTTCAATAGGTTTGAGATACAATATTCCATTAGATAAAATTATTAGCCAATTAGAAAAGAGTAAAGGTTCTATGCGGGGAACAGTAGCATCTATTTCAAATGTATTGAAAGAATATGCTGCTAGAAGTGGTAATCATTATATGGAAAGTTGCCAAGAATGTGAAAATGGTAATATGATATTTCAGGGTGGTTGTGCTACTTGTAATGAGTGTGGCCATTCGGAATGTGGTTAATATGATATTTACTGATTGGGATGATTTCATGTCAATAGTAAAATATTGGCAATTAGGCATTGATTTTACTGAAGTTACTGGCTATAATGATAGGCATAAAATAAGCAAAGCATTATCATTAATACGTACTCAATATTATAATAATGAAAACGAATCAGTATTATTTAATCAATGGCTAACTGCGAAAGTTAATGATACTAGAGATATGATAGAATATTACAAGGTGAATGAATGAAAGACCCAAAATATGTAACTAGTCGTTGGTCAAAAGATAATAAGATTGCAACTAGATGCAGAATATGTGGTGGACAATTAACCCACCCAATTGATATGAAAAATGAAATACATGAACATTGTGTTAAAACACACAAAAGAAAAACCTATGGGGTGAAATAATGGCTATAAATATATATTTAACAGGAGATAGTGGTGAAACAGTATCAACTGAACTTAGAGTAAATGGAAAAAATATAGATGCTTTTTGTTCACCTGCTCAATTTAGAACAGCATTAGAACCAACAATTGCTTCAATTAATTATACTATTAAGTATTATTTAGGTATGGGGCGAGGAGCATCAAATAGAACAATGAAATTAGAAATTGGAAAAGATAGATTTATTTGCATTGTTGAAAAAAGAGGTAGTAGATTTTTAATAAATGGTAAGTCACTAACTAGGGATAGACTATTAACTGCAATATCAAAGACGATTTATCTATCAACAACCACTACCAAACCAATATTACTATTTAATAAATTATATGAATCAATTGATATACCAGAAAATGTAGCGTTTGCTCTAGAAAATAGAGCCCCTTATTATTGGTATGAAAATTATAAGAAAATAAAAGTTAGTTTAAATGTAATGCAAATTTCCACAAAAGAATGTGCGATTGAAATATCTGATAATGTATGGGGTAATATTTCTATAAAAGACTTAAATACATTTATGAACTATTATCGTCTTGGAAAGAAACGAGGGTCATGGAAAATGCTATCTCCTGCCTCATTATGGGGACGATTAATGGGACAAGCCCCGTCAGAAACACAACTAACTTTAATGAAAGCATTTCTAATGCAAAATAGAACACAAGATATTGTTGAAGAGAGGGCTGAACAATTACTAAGTGATTTGTTAGAGCAATATCCAGATAAATTAAAATTGGTGCTTGAAACAGAAGTACAACCAGTTAAACCAAAAGCAAAAATAATTAATACTAGAAAAATATATGTTAGGGGTAAACTGTCTGATTGGTGTTTAGTTGAAAGAAAACAAAAACAGGGTTATCAATTAGTATCTACTTTGATGTTTACATTAGAAGAAACTAAAACTAAACTTCAACATGGTTATTTAAGTGGGCCGATTTGTATTGATAATTTAAATGACACAAGTTCAGTAGGCGACCAATTTGCAACTAGAGCAATTGCATTAATGAATGATAATATAATTGTTAAAAGAGTGTCTACTATTAATAAAAGATTAAGTGAAAGAGAAATGGGACAAACAGAAATAAGGATTGATTTTGATGCGTTGTAAAGAATGTGGGGATAATAGTTTCACCTATGATGAATTATTGGGTGAAAAGGTTTGTGATGTTTGTGGGTTAGTAACTGTTGAAGAAATCTTTGAAAGGGTTACGTCTAGTATTTATATGGATGGTCTGAATAAACATTGGAAAGAGGGAGATACTAAATCTAGTATGGGTAGTAATGTAGGATTTAAAAATGAAGGTAATAAAATTGGTTCTAAACTTAGAAGAACCGCTACTAGACATAATAAAACTTCATATGAAAGAACAATAGAAACAGGAATTAGATATTGTATGTTAGTAGCAGCAGAATATCCTATATCATATAGTATTAAAGAACAAATATCTAAAACATATACTATTCTTTTACAAAAACATCATCTAAGAGGTTGGACATATGAAGAAAGAGCAGGGGCTGTTACATTTTATACATTAAAGGATAATGGTATTAGAACAACAATAAAAGAATTAGCGAAATATTCTGGGGCAGATACAAATAGAATTCATAAATTGGCTAGAAAAATTGCGTGTATTTTACACCGGCCTTGGGTTTTATCTCAAACAAATCCTATTAGTGATATAGAAAAATACTGTCAAGATTTAAATATGGATTTTACTTTTACTAGAAGTTGTTTGAAAGTATATTCTGCATTAGTTTCTCCTTTTGAACAACATAATAAACAATTTGGGTTAGGTGCAGTATCATCTATAATTTATATAACTTCATTACTAACAAATATAAAATTACGACAAATAGATATTGCTGCTAAATTAGAAATTAGTGAAATATCAATTAGGTCAAATCTAAAGCAAATATGTATTATGCTTGGTATAGACCAAACAAAAGAAAACAATTCAAGATATATATCAAAATTAACAATAGAAGAATTTATACATGGGGTATTTAAGTGAGAAAAATATTAATAATAGGAGTAGGAGGAATAGGGTCATATTTAGTACAATATCTACAAAAGACTGGACTATACATAATAGATGTATATGACCCAGATAAAGTAGAAAAGAAAAACATAACCTATCAAAATTTTGTAGAATCAGATATTGGTTTACATAAAGTGACGGTAATGCAACGTGATTATAAAGTTAATAAGGCTGAACCATATCCAATATTAACTGAGTCACAATTAGATGGTTACAAATTAGTAGTATGTTGTGCAGATAATCTAGGTATTAGAAAGACATTATACAGGTCAAAAGTTAAGTGGTTAGATTTAAGAGCGCAGGGTAGAAATTGTGCTATGATTTCATATCAAATGGATAAGAATAAGTTTGATACAGTTTTAGCCGGCCCAGATGGTTCATTTTCTTGTCAAGGAGAATGGGATGGTTGGGCTAAAAATATACATATGATGAACATTATAGCGGCGGGAATGGGCGCACAATGGATTCAAAGATGGTTTAATAAAGAAGATGTTTGTGATTCTAAGGTGATTAATTTATGATAGAAGAATTAACAGAAGTACAAAAGAAAGGAAATGAATTATTAGAAGAACTTTTATACACGGTTCGTTTTTCTAATAAAGTATTAATGATGGTAAACGGTGTAAATATATTAACAATAATAGTATTGATAATATTTATAAAGAGGTAGAAAAAATGGAAAATGGAATAATAATGAACGCAAGTTGGACAGTAGAAATAAGAAAAGCATGGATAGACCCTAATGCGGGGCAATCACATGACCCACATAATGAAGAATTTTTAGATGTTATTTGGGAAATGAGTCAAACCGCATTTGATATACCAAGAGAGATACAAGTAGTAATTGATAATAATGATGAATTATATATGGATTTTGGAACACCGGGATTTGTTGATTTTGATAATGTTCCTGTTGGGATGGTATTACCGATTAAGTGTTGGATTCATACTCACCCATTTGGTGCGGCATATTTTAGTGGCACAGATTGGAGAACAATTAGAACATGGCAATCATTGATGATAGAAGCAATTGTCATTGGTGATAATGAACATATGGTTTGGCAAAAAGATGAACAACATACAGTATTTTATCGCAAAGAATTGGTTGAAGATTTTTACCAATTAAAATTAAATGAATTTGGTTTAGAGTTAAATGACTTTCAAACTAAACTTACAGGGTGGGAAGAAGAATGAAATGTATTTCATGTAAAGTAGGTGAACTAAAACTGACTGATTATATGGTTAAATTTAATAAAAGTAAAGGTAAATTAATTTGTAATAAATGTGGACATAGGGAAGTGTTTTAAATGCAATGGTTAAGAAGAAAAATCATATCAGTTATGGGTAATGTATATGTTTGGTTAGATAAAGGGCTAAAATATGAAACTAGTCCCATATTAAATGTACCCATTGACCAAGACTTACAAAATAAATCTCGTAAAGAATTATGTAATCACATTGAAGATAAATTTAGATGGCCTAGAAATTCTTTTTGGGAATTAGACTCAACACCAAAAATTAGATTGTGTTGTCAAATGGCTAGAAATATAATGAGGGGTGAGGAAGAATGAAAGCAATAGGTAAATGGGTATTAATTAAACAAGCAGAAACAACAACTAAATCTGGATTAACTATTTCTAGTTTAAATATAGGAGAAATAATTAGCACCACTTCTGAAGAATTCCAATCTGGGAATAAAGTATATTTTAATAAGCGTAATGCTATTGATATAGAAGAGTATTTACTAGTAACTATTGATGATATATATGTGGTGATTGAATGATTTTATATGGTGAAGAGGCTAGAAATAAGTTAATGGAAGGCATTAATTTAGTTGCTGAAACAGTTAAACCAACATTAGGGCCACAAGCACGAACAGTAATATTGCAAAATAATCCACCAATTATTGTTAATGATGGGGTTACTATTGCTAGACATATTCATAGTGACGACCCTTTTATTGAAATGGGAGTTAAACTAATTCAAGAGGTTGCATCCCAAGCACAAGATACAGCAGGTGATGGAACAACTACTGCATCTATATTAGCAGAAACTCTTTGTAAAGAGGGATTGAATAGAGTTAAACAGGGGGAAAACCCAGTAGCACTAAAAAAGATTTATGATAAAGAAATAGATTTAGTTTGTGAACACTTACAAAGTATGGCCGTTCCTGTAACTGATGATAATATTAAAAAGGTTGCTACAATTGCTGCTAATAATGATGAAGAGTTAGGTGGTTTAATATATGAAGTATTAGAAACTGTTGGTCAAGACGGAGTAATTACTGTTGAACCAGCCAATTCTATTAATACTAGTTATGAAGTTATTGAAGGGATGGAATTAGATAGAGGAATTATTAGTAATTTGATGATTAATAATAAAGAAAAAGGAGAATGTGTATTAACTAATCCTTTAGTATTAATGACTAATTCTGAGATTAAAAACTTTCAAGATATTTTACCAATATTAGAAATTGCAGTAGCAAATAAACGCCCACTATTAATAATGTGTGGTGTGATGGAAGGTAGTGCTATAACTAATCTATTAATTAATATTGTAAATGAAAGTATTTCATGTGCAGTAATAAAAGCACCTAACTTTGGTGATGAGTCTATTGCAGAAATGGAAGATATTGCTGCTTTAATTGGTGGAACAGTATTCAATGAGAGTATTAATTTAGATTTTTCTAAAGCAACTTTTGAAGATTTAGGACAATGTAATAAAGTAATAGTAAATAATATTAAGACTACTATTATGGCTGATGGTAATAATCCCACAGAAAGAATTGAAATGCTTAGGTCACAATTAGATAATGCTCCGAATGATTGGGTTAAGGATAGAATACAAACTCGTATAGGTAAATTAGCAGGAGGTGTCGCTGTAATTAGAGTAGGGGGTGCTACCGAAATCGAGATGAAAGAAAGGACAGAAAGGCTAGATGATGCACTAAATGCAACAAAAGCGGCTATACAGGATGGTATAGTAGTGGGTGGTGGTCTAGCCCTCTATAATTCTCGTAGTATTCTCCCTGATGGCATACTTAAACATGGCTTAGAATACCCTATACAACAAATAGCATCCAATTCTGGACATACTTTAGATAAGAATAAATTAACTGATACTATTGGGTATAATGCATTAACTAATGAATATGTAGATTTATATGAAACAGGTGTACTTGACCCAGTTAAGGTAACGCTATCATCATTAAGAGCCGCAGGTTCAATTGCTGGATTAGTACTAACAACAGAAGCATTGGTGGGAGAATATGAAGATTAAAAAGGCAGTAACCGTAACTTTTCCAGCACCATTACCTGCTGAAATTACTTGTCCTATTTGTGAAGGTAATAAATGTAAGGTATGTGAAATGGCTGGAAAAATTAAAGTTACTGTTGATGCTAAAATACCTATCCAACGGTCACATATTGTAAAATATATAGTGGATAATATACGCCCTGTTGCGACTGAAATAACTCGTCAATATGGTTTAACCCCACAAATAGAAACTCTTGAAGTAGTTGATATTGATGGAAGAAATTATGAAATAGTACAAATTAGTTCAATTGGTGGGGCGTGTTGGATAGTAAATAGATTAGATGAGTTGGAATCTCCACGATATTTCCATACTTATCAAGAGATTAAAAAGTTTAAAAGTGGTATGCATGAGTAATATAAAAGAAATATATAAAAGAATTAGTGAAGAGGGATGCAAAATCTGTAATAATAAAGGTTGGGTATCTTATTTTCAAGGGACACAACTAGTCAAAGAAGAATGTTATTGTCAAGTTGTTGAGGAAGAATACATGGATTATATGGGGGAAGAAGAATGAATGATAAAATTATAGCAGAAAAAAGATTAGAATGGGCGCAACAATTACAGGCGGAGATTAGAGAATTACAGGCACAACTTGATGAATCAAATTATCATTTGCAATTAATGTGTGATAAGTTTGGGCTTGAGGAATTGTTAAAATTAACAGGAGAGGAAGAATAATGGAACAAATAGAATGGATGGAAAAATATAATAAAAGTGAATTGATTAATGGATTGAAAAATATGGCGTGTTCTACTAGAGAGAAAGGTGGGCAGATAACAACTATTGAAGAATTAGTAGTAACTAGAACAGAATACATGACAGGCATTAAATATGAACATACTATACATACACCAATACAAACAATAACAAATGGTACTGATATGACGAATTACCAACTAGTAATTGATGGTGTAAAGTATAGTTGGCGAAAATTAGAGAAAGAACCAATTGGGTTATTGAAATATAAAGCATTTAGGGCTGGCCTATTAGAAAAGAATATGGGTGAAATAAAATGTTAGAGTTAAAGGCTACTATACCTAGAGGTTCCAATATGGAATTAAGAGTATATATGGGAGAATACTATGGTAAAACTGTATTAGACATTAGATGGTATAAAGATACAGGTGATGAAATAACCCCTACTCGTAAAGGTGTAAGGGTGAACATTGATGAAGCAACAGAATTAAAACAAGTATTAGATAGAATAATGAAACGAGAGGAATATTAATGGCATTAATAAGTATGAATAAAGTAAAGGAAGCATTGGCTATAACCAATCCAGATAAAAGAGAAATTGCTATGAGTGGTAGAAAGGCTATGCAAGAAGTATGTGATTATTGGGTATTAGAATTTGCAAAACATATTCACGAAGAACAACAAAAAACAGGTGAAAGAAATAAAGTTTATGCGAAGGATATTCATGCATCATTTACAACATTTATAATGGGGAAAAACAAATGATACCTAAAGAAATATTAAATGCAATGACATTAGAAGAACGATTTAAGTTCTTATCTCTTGGGATTAATGAAGGGATTAATCACTTAGAAAATCTCTATGGTGACTTTACTGAAAACATAGATACTATTGATGCCAATGGAAAAGAATTTATGCATGGATATACTTTGGGGTTAATTGATGCAATAAAATTATTAATTGGGGATGAAGAGGAATGACATTAGCAAAGTTTGCTCGTTTAAATGAAAGTTTAGAATTTCTAACACCAACCCAATCAATCACTATGATTAAAAAAGATTGGGAGAGTTTTTCAGACCCTCTTATTTTAACTAGGATTTTAACTCTTGATTATCCAATGAATAACTTGGGTAATAAAAAGGCCATTAAATGGATTGCCTCATCAATGGGTGTATTTGATGATGAAATAGAAAGAGTTGCTTCTGTTCACTTAGATTTGGGAGATGGTGTATATGCTTATGATGATAATAAAGAATATAGTAATATAACATTAAAACAATTCATACGCTTATTAAGTATTAATTGTAGTAAAATGGATAGTGATTCATTTATGCTATTCCATGAATATTTTAGTTTAATGAATCCCTTAGAAAAGAAATGGTTTATTAGATATTGGGTGAGAACTCCCCGCAATGGTATTCAATCTGGAACAGTTAAAAAATTAATCAGTAAAGTTTATGATAAAAAAATAAGTATTGTTAATAAACATTGTAAATATAATACATTAACAGAAACTGTTGATTGTTATATTAATAATACTATACCTTCTACTAATTTAACTGTTGGTGTATTTGTTCCTCCTATGTTGGCTAAGGCTATGAAAAAGAAAGACTGGCCTAGAGAACAAATATTGGAATATAAATATGATGGCGCAAGATACCAAATCCACAAAACTTCAGAAGCAATTATTATCTTTAATAGAAAGGGTAAAATTGTAAATAGTCAATATCCAGATATTATTAAAATGCTTAATGAATGGCAATTTGATTCTTTTATTCTTGATACTGAAATATATCCTATTACCCCTAATGGTTCACCCGCCCCATTTCAATTACTTGGAACTCGGATTCATTCAAAGAACCATGATGAAGCCGCCCAAAAATGCCCCGTAACCCTCGCTGTATTTGACTGTTTAGCATTGAATGGTAAAACCCTCATTGACAAACCTTTGGGCCTTAGAATCGCCGCTATGGAGGCATTACCGAATCAAGCAGTTAGAACCTATGATGATTATAGAGCATTTTATTCTCAAGCAATTGCTTTAGGGTTTGAAGGGATTATGATTAAAAATGCTGATGCAACTTATGATACAGGTAAAAGGTCTAAACATTGGGTTAAGTACAAACCACCCCAAATTGATTTAGATATAGTAATATTAGGTGCTAGATATGGTGATGGTAAAAATGGAAATGTATTCTCTTCATTTGATATGGGGGTAATTAGTGATAAAGGATTTACTAATATTGGCTCATTAGGTAGTGGGTTTACAGATAGTGAATTAATTATGATGACTAATAAACTTAAACCATTAACTAATTCTTATGAAAATGGAACATATTTATTATCACCTAGAATAGTTTTAACTGTTACCGCAGACTTAGTATCTAAAAATAAAGATAATACTTATGGGCTTAGATTTCCAAGAATGAAAAAAATTAGAGATGATAAATCAGTAACTGAAATAAATACAATAGATGATGTGGCGGTGTTAGTATGAGTAAAAAATGGGAAATAGGGGATATTAGTTTAATAGATAACGAACCACATCAAATTAAAGAAATTAAAGATGGTAAAGTATTTTTACGCAAACTGACTGGTAGAAAAATAATAGAAATGTTACCAGATGAGATACCATATTTTGATGAAAATAATAAATTGATTACACCTAAAAGGGCAGATTGGTCTAAAATGCCAATTGATACTAAAATTAATATATCTAAATTACTAAAGTCTAATACTGATTTACAAGTTAGTAAACCCTTTATGGCTTTTGTTAAAGAAAATATAGAAACTATTATTCTTAATTTATTAGATGAGGCTGAAACATTAGCCATATTACAAAATAAAAAAAGGTTAGAACCTGCTCATTGGTATTGGTTAGAGTTACCATTTCCAATGACTAATACTTATAATGCTAAACAAAATGAATATGCAAAGGAGAGTGTGCGATATTGTGCAAAATAACAGAAGAAAATATAGGTGATGTAGTAGATATTGAATATTCTGGTGGAATAGAATTAAATGCAGAAATTGTAAAGGTTGCTTGTCCTGCTTGTGGTGAAGAGTTTATAGGTACTAAAAGAGGCGCAGGTGGTTTTATTGCTGGACACGAAGCATACCATAGACACGAAAATAGTTTAGATTTAATAGTTCATGTATTAGGTGGAGTTTAATGTTAGAAAATTGGCTGAATGAGTATGGTGAAGTAACTGCATTTAATTTTAATATTTATAGTTACTTTGGTCTTAGGGATAATGCTATTATTAATGCCGGATTAACATCAACCTTAATTGATAGTGATATGGTAGACATACGATATTATCAAGCAATAGAAGATATAGGTGAAGATGATGCTGAATTGTGGAATATTAAAAGAGGCTTAGGTGTTCAATGGGTATTTCCAAATAAAATGGATAATGACTCACAACAATTAATACTTGAAACCATTTCCGAAGGGTTAGATTATCTTAATATAGCGTATAAATTAATAGGAGTTTTTGGGGATGCTAACTAGAGAACAATTACAGGGAGTATTATTATCTTTAGCAAAAACAGAAATTACTGTTAATAGAAACGAAGAGAATATAGTAGGATATACTGTTAGGCTACGAGTACATTTCCGTTCTAATATGGAATTTTTAGTTGCCATCCAAAGAACATTATTACAATATGGAATAGAAACTTTGCTTAAAGAAAGAGAGTCTAAGGTAAGACCTAGACCTATTCTTTATGTTGGTAAAATTAATTATGTAAAAATGTTATCAGATATAGTTCCATTTTTACCCGACCATCGTAGTCAATGGGTAGGATTTAAGCGGGCTGTTGATATTGTTTGTGATGGCGGCCATCATAGTCAAGAGGGAATAGATGAAATTTTAACAATTAAGGGTGTGTTATAATTTCACTTTTACTAACTAAAAAACAACCAATATTAATAGTGGGCAAAACATCAACAGGTAAATCATATCAAGCAAAAGAAATGTTAAATGACCCCATGATATTTTATGCTGATGAATTTACAATAGAATCATTACCTAGTGATGTAGATGTTATAATTGAAGATGTGCATTATAAACCCAATACTAAAGAAATAATGTTCTTTATAAGACATTTCAAAGGTAATTTAGTATTAACTTCTGTTGATAAAAAGTCAGTTCCTAAATTAATTTTAAACTCTTGCAAAATTAAATTAGCAGGGTCTAAAGTATATAGTGCAATTGATATTGCACCCAGAAGCCAATCTCCTTTTAGCCCAGAAAAAGATATATTTGCACTATTAAGTGATTATTTAAAAAATCCTAATAGGGAAGAGGTGCGTAAAAGTTTAATGATTAATAAACCGGCAGATGTATTTCTTATGAATGCATTATGTGAATCAATGCACCCAAGCAAATTAATATATATTGATGCTAAAGTAAAAAGACGTTGGCCCCAAAAGTATTTTTATGAAATGTTAGCATATAATCATTTAGGTAATACTTACGGACAGATACGAATGCCTAAGTTTGCTCAAAATAATGAATTGAATTATATTTGTAGAAGATTAGGAATGAAATCTAGTGATGTTCATATTTTACAAGACATTCTTAAAGATGAAAATGTGTTAAATATGGCTAAAAAGAAATTAAGTAACAAACATTATAGGCTTTTAGGATTAGGAGAAAAGCCAAGAAAAAGAAGAAATGCTCCTATAATAGTAGAAACAAAAGGATTAAGTGAATGGTATGACAAGAAATAAATTAAGTATTAAACACCCAAGAAATAGATTTAGAAGAAGAATAATAGAATATGCGGTAACAGTAGAAAAATTTAATATACATCAATTAATGGAATGGTATTATGACAACTATCCTAGAGATATACCCACCAAAAATAAATTAAATGGATATCTATCAATTATAGATTGTTTAGAAAAAATAGGATACAATACTAATAAAGGGAAAACAAATATGGAATATAAATTGAGGGATGAATATGTTATGGACTGAAAAATATAGACCAAATAAATTATCAGATATTGTGGGCCAAGAGTCATTTAAATTAGATGCAGAAAATTGGATTGAAATTAATGATATGCCAAATATTTTATTGTTTGGTTCAGCAGGAACAGGTAAAACTGCATCTGGAATTGCATTAGCAAAAGAATTTTTAGGTAATAGCCCTAACTTCTTAGAATTAAATGCATCTAATGATAGAAGGTTAGAAACAGTAAGAACATCAATTAAAGACTTTGCACAACAAGGTAAAATAGGTAATGTGCCATTTAAAATATGTCTATTAGATGAAATGGATGGAATGACAATTGATGCTCAGAACGCACTTAAGCGTATTATGGAGCGTTACGCTAATAATATTAGATTTATTATTACTTGTAATGATAGAAGTAAAATAATATATCCGATTCAATCAAGGTGTGCAAACTACTTTTTTGAAGTAATTAATGATGATATTATTTATAGTGTAATAAGTAAAATTCTAACTTTAGAGGGGCAAACATCACCCTCACAGGATGAGTTAGAAGCCTTTATATGTTCTTACAACGGCGATTTGCGTAGGGTAATCACGGAATTACAGGCGGCGATTGCATCTAAGCGGCCTCTACAATTACAAGTAACTAAATCGTTAGAGTCTTATAATAAAGCATTATCATTAATTTTAGATAAAGAATGGGATAGTTGTAGGAATATGCTCTTTAAGATGATAAGAGATGGAAAAACAGTTAAGGATGTTTGTATTGGATTACATGATGTAGTAATATTAACAGAATTAGATTATACAGTAAAATTTAAATTACTTAGAGTAATTGGAGAGACAGAATGGAGAAGTCAAACAATGACACCTAGAATATTGGTATCATGGATGATGGCTCAAATGAAATAGAAATAAACAAAGTGAGGAATAAAAATGGAAAATGAAATAATGAAAGCGGCGGAAGTCTTAGGACTTTCTATTGAAGAAACGAGGGAGAAATTATTGGAGATTGCTACGCAAAATTCACTTAATCCCGACCTAGAAGCGGATATACCCTTATTAAGAGGATTGTTCCGTCAATGGTTCGGACAAGCGAAAAGAGCAAATGCAACACCAACAACATCTAATTCGTTAGTAAACACAGGATTTGGAGTAATCATAGGGATTGAGGATTGTAGAGATATGATGGAATACCAGCGTAAACAATTACAAGGTGAATACCAGCGTAATAGTGATGAAACATACAGACAAGGTAAAGTAGCAATAATTGTAGAAGCAACAGCAGGATATGAAGTTAAACAATGGCTTAATGATGAAGAACAAACTAGAACAAAGCCCAATAATTGGAATGTTCCAGAATCAGCGATTCAAGTGGATAATGGTTGGATTATCCCAGTAGATAATAGGCCTTCATTTGGTAGTGGTGATGTAAATAAGAACTATGGTAAACCATTACCCCTTGAACAATGGACACGAAGAATACACTTTATGGGTGAAGCAGTAGGTAATACAACACAATACTGGACTTTATCATTAAAGAATGATATGGCAAAGAACTTTGAGGCTGATTGCTTTAGATTCTGCCATGTAACAGGTATTTGGAATGAAGAAAGAAATGTTATGTATGGTGTTTGGAATCAACCAGTATTACAATATAACGATGAGTTAGACCCTAATAATGATGACTATAGAGATACAACAGGGATTAATGTTCAAGACTTATTAGGCAATTATATGGGAGATTATATCACACCCCTAATTGATTTAGAGCGATACCACCAAAATACTGCAACATTACCAATGTCACAACGAATGGTAGTAACTGATGGTATAGTAACTAATATGATTCTAAAACCTAATAGTACAGGTAATAGAACAATCTTTATTAGTGATTTAAGTGCTGAATTTGATTATGATTCTGAACAGAACTCATCAATTGCTTGTTGGGTTCCCCCACATATTAATTTAGATTTTGGTATTGGTAGCAATATTATTATCATGGGTAGGTCAAATCAAAGAGAGGTTGATGGTGCATTAACATCAGTTAGCCTAAATACATTTGGAATCATGGTTCTTGACCAAAGAGGCGAAGCACCGTCATTTGATGAAGTAACTGTTGATGATTCAGATTGGTTCTGATAGCAGACTAAGCGTATAGTCGTATTCGCCTTGAATGACGGCCAAAGGGGTGCAAAGCCCCTATATTAAAGAGTGGTAACTATGTTAGGTAAAAAAGAAGAAAATAATTATGAAGTAAAAAAACAGTTAATCTTACAGCAAGTGGCTGATAGATTGAAAAGAGATTCTGATTGGCTATGTGTTGGTATTTATGGTAATGCCAAAACTTGTAAAACATCATTGGCTTTAGACACAGATAAAACTGTTTGTGTTTTAGATTTTGATAATGGTGCAGAACGCACTTGGCGAGCAGGATATGAATGTGATGAAAGAATTGAAATATTTGTGCCAATGGCATATGATGAGTATAATAATCTTTTATTAGATGAAACGGAAGAAATGGCAGAAACATATATTCGTATGGTTGATGAAAGAATTAAAAGTGGTGAAGAAATAAGATTCGTATTTGACGGATTAGATAAGTGGATTCATTATTGTTTTGATATTATGACTAAGGGTAAAAAAGAATATGAAGTTAGGCATCCTCCTATTATGTGGGGAAAGCGCAATAAGAAATATAATGATTTATTAGATAAGGCTTTAAGATTAAAGTGTGATAGATTTTTCATTACTCATATGAAAGATAAGTATGAAGGGATTAATAATCCTATGCCTGTTGGAACAGAACCCGATTGGCATAGAACAACACCCGGAAAATTAAGTCAATTAATTCATATGAAGAAAGAAACACACAATGCTGGAATTAGATTTATTGCAGAAGTGGTAAATGCTCCCAATAAACCAAAGTTAGTAGGTAAAAAATATACAGTATTTAGTATATCTAAAGATAATAAAACAATTAATTGGGATGGATTACCCGAACTAAGAGATGGTTCTCTATGAAGTTTACTATTAATAGTAAAGAATTTATTACAACTTTAGAGCGTTCACTACTAAAGGGAAAATATATGATTAGCGGTGTTATGAAAAGTGCCAAATTAAGTGAGTATGTTCAAATAACTGCTAAGGATAATCTTGCAATTTATAATGCAGATAACTCTACAATTGTAAAGGTTCAATGTGATTGTGATATTGAAGAAAGGGGCGAAGTTATTGTTGAGGTTGATACTTTAATTAAGTATCTAAAGACAATGGGTGAAGAAACTGATTTTTACGCAGGAGATATAATTACATTGCAATCTAATTCTAAATGGGCAAAATTACCTGTTGTAGTAGTGCATCCCCATATGTCAACTATTTACAGTATGGGTAAAAAGAAAATTGAATTTGATGCACGATTAGAAGAATACCTTACTTATGGTGGTAAGGATATTCCCTATTCAACAGCATTACAATTAATGTCTAATACATTAAGTGATGCAATTAAGGCGTGTGAATTAGTTAAAAGTGGAATATATACTTTAGACTATCATGAAAATTTTAAGATTTCATCAAATTTAAATCATGAGTCGTATACACAACAATTAACTTTACTGAATAGTATTGGCGACCCTGCAACAATATCAGTTTCAGCCCCAATACATTCATTGTTTAATAATGAGTTAATTAATATATATATGAGTGATGATGTACCAATTACTATTGTGTCGCCAACGGCATTTTTAATTCGTGCGCCAAGAATATCGGGTGATTAAAATGAAAAAAATAGAAACTAACCCTCATAGAACTTGTGGATTTTGTAGGAAATTTTCACCAAATATACCCAATATGGGTTCTACCACAGTAGACTATATTCCAATTTGTAGATTTCATCAAGGCCAAATAGAACAAATGCATATTCATTCTATGTGGAGAAATACAGCAAGAGATATAATAAAATCCCATTTTTCACCATCCGAAATTAATAGGCATCGTTTAGAGGGCGAAGGAACGCCTATATGTGACGTTAGTCACCATCACTATTGGACAAACCATAAGTTCATTACAGATGATAATTATGCTTTATGTATATATTGTTTTATACCTAAAATACAATTAGAAGGAGAGGAAGAAGAATGATAATTTGTAATGTAGGAAATGAAATAAGATTAAGGTGGAGGGAAAAGGATTTAAGAATGGAAGAATCTATTTCCTTTCACCCATATTTTTTCATTAAGGCAAATGCAAATAAATACACTAATTTCAAAAGTAAGGAAATAGTATATAATCACAATAACGGCAGAACTGAAAATGTGGATATTTTTATAGACTTTGTATATGAGGAAGGAGATTGGCAAAACATTGATGGAGAAAAATTAACTAAAGTTATTTTAGACCATCCTAAAGATATGTTTCATGCTAAAAAGAAATGGAAAGAAACTTATGAAGCAGATGTTCCATTTCATTATAGATATTGTGTAGATAAATTATCAAGTGTAAAAGAATATAATTTACACAAATGGTATTGGGATATGGAATGGCAACAGGGCGGGCCTTATGATGGGTCTATAACTACTATTGTAGTGTATGATAATTTCAATAAACAATTTTATCAATGGGCATGGTTTCCACAACCAACTGATTTCAAGTCTAGTGATAATACTACCTGTATGGTTTTCAATTCTGAAAGAAATATGTTAATTAATTTTATTGAAGTAATTAATTCAAAAGACCCAGATATGTTAATCGCTTGGTTCGGTCTTAAGTTTGACCTGCCTAAACTTATTCACCGATTACATACTAACGGTCTAAATCCTAAACGCCTATCACCCTATATGGAAATCAAAGGAATTACAGAATGGGGTATAGGTAAAAAGGTAGATAATTATTCTCAAGTTGAACAACCAATTAGAGGTAGGATTTGCTTAGATTTAAACTTAGCATTTGAGCGTCAATGGAATGATGCACAAAGAGGAACATTACCATCAATGGCATTAGACTATGTATCAGAAACCGTATTAGGTGATAAAAAACTTGTTAGTGATAGGTTCCCCGATAAGAATGAATTTTTTAGTAGGGGTTGGTTAGAAGATACTGAAACTTATATGAATTATGCTGTAATTGATGTTGACCTTATTCGCCGTATTGATGAAGAAAACTTCACTAGTGAAAGTATTATAGCACTACAACGATTACTAAAAGCACCATTTGATGCTTGCTTCTATGCGTCTAATATGGGGTCTATTTACTTCATGCGTAATGCCTCATGGAAAGCACCAACATCTATAAGAAAAATTATATGCGGTGGTTGCAGAAAAGAAGTACCCATTAAAAAGAAATGTATTCTTTGTGGGGCTACAATAGGTGTTGATTATGATGGGGCTATGATTTACAATCCATTATCAGAAGGCACAAATGGATTACATTTAGGTATAGCAGCATTTGATTTTGCGGGTCTATACCCATCAATGATGCTTGCTCGGAATATCTCATGGGAAACAAAATCAGAATTACCAACCGAGTTTGCAGTTAATCTTAAAACACCGAGAGATTTCACAGGGGTAATAGAAGAGGATATGCGTTATTATAAGACGGATAAACTGGGTCTTTTACCCCAAGCCGTTTTAGAATTAAAAGTATTACGAGATGATTACAAGAACAAAATGAGAAATGCAACAGGTGCAGAACATAAAAAATGGAATGTGAATCAAATGGCAGTTAAAAGATTAATGGCATCCTTTTATGGTATTATTGCATACAAAGGATTTGGTTGGTATGATGTTGATGTAGCCGCATCAATTACTGCTAGTGCTAGAGAAGCAATTAGAGAAGCGGCGTTTAAAGTGAGGGAATTAGAATGATAGAAGATATGTATGAAGAATATGAATATGAAGAAGAATATGTAGAACCGCCTATATGTAATATAAAAATACGTGATATTTTTTCTATAGAAGAATTAAATAAAAGAATACCTAGAGCAAGAGGTTGTGTTTATTTTTTTAAAATAGTAGGATTATCCGGTGTTAAAATAGGATATAGTAAAGAACTTACACCTACAAAAAGACTTAGAGATTTTTCTTTTCCACGTGGATATAAATTATTAGGATATTTTTCTACTGTTAATGCCAGATTAGTAGAACAAGAAATTCATAAAATGCTTTCCCAATATAGATTAAATAGGGAATGGTTTGATATTACTGAAGAAAAAGTAAATGAAATAATAATGACATATAATGCTAATTATAATAATGAGATACAAAGAGCAATAATGTTAATGCAAACACATGATGTTAATGAATTAATAGAAATTTCAAGAAAACTTAAAAGACCATCAGTTCAAATAACCGAACAAGGAACCATTAAAGATGTTTTTATACAATATAACCCAACAAATACATTTACACACAAAAAAGATTTTCTTACATATTGTGGAGAAATATTAAATAAATCACCTGCCCAAATATATAGATTTTTTAGCAAAGAATCACATTTATTTGAAAAGCAGAATAAAGGTAGAGTAGTTAAAATTAGGTTGTGTATTTAGAATGAATTGCAAATATTGTAAAGGAACAGGATATGCAATTGATATGTCTTGTCCTAAATGTAAAGGGTTGGGAGAAATATGAGTTGTGGCGAGTTAAAAAAACAACATTGGTTTAAGCATACTAAATGTAATAGAAATCCCACTACAAAATGTAATAAATGCTGGAAATTATTATGTGATTTTCACTATAAAGAAGGTAGATATGGTAAAATATTTTGTGTTGGTTGTTATATGCATGAATACTGGAGTGATAATTAAATGAAGGGGCATAGGCTTTGTTGGACTTGTGGAAAATATATACTTCTTAAACATTGGACTCATAATCAAAAAGGAAAAAAACCTTGTGATTTTTGTAAAAAGGTGAAGGAAAAATGACTTATACTTATAATAGAACATGGGAAGAAATAGAAGAAATGCTTAATAGGGCAGAAGAGTGGCAAAATTACCATCATACTGAAGGATTATATTCAAATGATAAATCTGATAAAATATATCATGCTCGTAATTACAAAGCATTACAAGGTGTGGTTAAAACCCTTAAATGGGTATTAGGTGATAAAGATATAGACCACCCATTAAACTGAGGTAATAATATGGAACAAAAAATTAAAGAATTAGAAAATGAAATTAAGGAACTTAAGCAACAAATTAAAAGTCTTAAGTATGATTTAGATGAATTATATGGATTAGGTGTAAGTCCTAATCGTAATGCTAGAGCAATTGTAGAGATACAAGAAACTTTGTTAGATTTAACTGATAATAAAGTATGGTTTATTGTGAAGGTGGATAAATGAACGAAGTACAAAAATTAAGAAAAATTATATCTCAATTAGATACATTAATGATATTAGATTTACCCCTAAGTAAATATCCTAAATTATGGGATGATGTTATAGAAGTAATAAAACAAAGAGAAATAGATATTTGGGAACTAGGTGAGGGAGAATGAAAGATATTATTGAGCCTCTTGCTAGTAAAATACATCAGATATACCAACAAGAATCTAAACGACAAAATAATGTAAAATATCCAGACAATTATTATGAATTACCTGAACATATTAAGGATTATGATAGAGTAATTGCAAGATTTATTTTAGAGAATTATGTTCTTAAGAAAAAATATAATACAGGTGAAGAAGAATGAAAGTAGTTTACGGCCATACTGATTCAATTTATGTGCAAATACCCACAATTGAAGGGTCAGAAAAAATATGTAATGAGTTAAATACTCATGTGCAATCTATATTCCCTAATGTAATGAAATTAGACAATCATCCTGTTCAACTTGAATTTGAAAAATACTATAAAACATTAGGTGTAGGTTGTGTAAAGAATCGTAATGCAGGATATATTTCATGGAAAGACGGTAAATATCTTGATGAACCACAATTCATTGTAACCGGATTTACTATGAAACGAATTAGTGAAACTAAACTTGAAAAAGAGGTTCAAGGTACAGTAATTAAAATGTGGGTTAATGAATCTCCTAAAAAAGAAATTGTAAAATATGTAACTGATAAATTTAATGAAGTTAAACATGGTAAAATTTCAATAGAAGCCATCACTAAAAGAACAAGAGTAAAAGAAGAAAGGTTAAAAGT
>Ga0114933_10001844_pt1 | contig 22928 bp, 50 predicted proteins | sample 4SBtaG_FD_89691 | JGI IMG/M metagenome (GOLD analysis project Ga0114933, IMG submission 89691) | Deep subsurface microbial communities from Kolumbo volcano to uncover new lineages of life (NeLLi) - 4SBTROV12_W25 metaG | ecosystem: Environmental > Aquatic > Marine > Volcanic | place: Kolumbo... | reverse complement strand
GTCATATTCACTAATTGCCTGATTACATAAAGACTTGTATCCTGGCATCTCATAAGGATTTCCACCTGGACTAGGAATACTTTCATCATAAGCATCCTTAGTTACCACCTCATTGTAATAAACTTCCTCGGAACTACCCTGTTTCTTATCATCTGCTTTGAGTCTCCAACGTTCTGGTTCGTAGCACTCTGGAGTAGAATCTACATATCTTCGACTAATTTCATTCCAAACCAATCCTACTTGATGTTTGACTAACTGCCTAGCAACAAATACTGGAGCAACGATGTGGAACTGTAAAGAACAGTGGCCAAAAGGAGTCCAATGATTGTGCCTAGCAAGGTAGTTAATAAGTTTAGCATCCGCATCTGTAAATTTCTTCTTCTTCTTTCCAAATGAAACCCTCGCCGCATTAACAACTGTCAAATCCGTACCCATCTTATCAATCAACGTTACTTCCATATTATCTCCATTTTCTTCCTGTTTTATTATTCCATCTATCAACAGCTGCTTCGTATTTCCGTTTTATGGCATCATTTTTTTGCTGTATCAATTTCTGTTGTTCTTCTATTTCTAGTCTTTTTTCTTCTCTTATTAAAAGAGATTCTCGGTCAGATACCGCCCTTCGGGCGGACTCAACTTTTTTATAAATCTATCCCTTTGCCTTTCCAGAAAACGATATTCGTCATACCAACCTTTATCTGGCATATCTTCTTTGGTACGAATCATGATATTCATTTTTTTAAAAATTTTCCGTAACACTCCAATTTCTTCTCTCATATTACCTCCCCGCACTCTTTAATAATTTTTTCCATTCTTTATAATCCACATTATCCCAATGAGGTTGAGGGCCACCAACCAATTCCCTAACCCTTCGCAACTCCCGTTCTAATTCAGCAATCCTACTATTTGCTTTAGTCAACTCCTCTCTAACATCCATCATTGGAATTGATATCCATTGACCATCAATATAAGGCATAAATTACCTCCCTTTCCTATAAATGTGAATCATTGACATATTAGAAAACCCGGGAGGCAAACAATATTCAATTTTAGTATAAGGATCTACATAATATGTTTCACCTTCTTGACAAGTAACTGGTTCTTCAATTTCTCTATCTTCCCAAGGATCATCATCATCAAGATTCTGAACACTGGTTGACCAAACAACTCTCATATCACTATTATACTCCGAACAACCGGTCAGAAATACTAATGCTAGAAATAGAATTATCATCCAAAAGGCAAACAACTGTAAAAATATTTTCGTATTCTTTTCACCTATACCCATAATATAATCTCCTATTAGGCGTAAATATCTAACTTGGTACCGAATCCTGCTTTAGTCGAATTTACTTTTTTCCTTTCATGCTTTGCCAACTCAACCGTTGATTCTATCCTTACTTCACGTTTGGCACGTTGAATCTCGTTATACATTTGATATTGCTCTAATGTACTGAAATTGGCAATCTTACTTTGTCGCAAAAAACTCGGGTGCATAAATGTACTAATCATAAATTTAAACCTCTACCAACTCAACGGAATCATCTTGAACATGAACCTCATAGTCCATTGCCACATCAACAATGTGAAGTCCATCATAAATTTTCTTAAACAACATCCCACCTCGGATTTGATCTATCATTTCCTTTGGGGTAACCCCCAAATCCGAGACAATATCCATCTCAATCATCATTGTTACTTTATACCGTCTTGTATCTAACCTAACTCTACCATCATCATCAAATTTCATAATCTCTATCGGACTTTACTGAGATCCTCCCTCATTCTCTCAAGGCGGTCATTCGCAGATTCAACCTTAGCATGAACGTAACCGATAAGATAACACATGCCCATACCGAGCATTCCGGTAGTCAACGCCACAACTTTCATGATTGTATTTTCCATTATATATCTCCGTAGTACCAATCAGGTACCGGTCTGCTTCTCCATGTTGCTAAATGACTTTTTTCTTGCTGATAATAATAACGATACGATGCTATAGAATCACCGGGAACTTTACAATAGTCGGGCATTGCCGGTGTCGGTTGTGTGAATCTATCTACTGGAATATTCGCAGGTGTATACCGAAGGAAGTCTTTCAGTTTAGTGTAAGACTTATGCACCTTACCATATCGGTAAGTATACTCAGCAGCTAATTCCTCAAATAAAAGGTATAACCATTTGTAATTTGAACTAGCACTCCTTGTCCAGATAGTAGATGGGTGATTGATATGCGTTGCCTTATACAACAACGCATGGTCATCAATCTGGTCTACAATTCGATGGGCACTCGACATTAACTGAGCATACTCAAGTATCATTTTGACACAATGCTTATCGTTATGTTGCCGGGCACAAATTCTTGGGTTATGGTCAAGATAAAAAATATTCATTTTCCCTCACTGTTTTACAAGTATATTATAACACATTGAATGGTTACTTGTCAAGCCTATTCCTAATAAAATCCCTAATTGCAATCACAAGCAAAAAAACACAAAGAAAAAAAGCAGGCCACATCAGGCCGGTTCCCAGCAATCCATAAACTAAAAAATTACCAACAAGAAACCCAACCGAATATGTAACAATCTTAAATAACATTTTCAACTCTTATATTTGTGCCTAAGACTTGCAATTACATTTGGATCATATGCAACCTTAAGAATTTCCTTTCGATTTTTTCTTGCCTTTAATCTTTTTGTGCTTAACTTTCTTCTTTTCTTCCTCAATGACATCATCTAATTCCTCTAAGCGATTCGTTAAATATCGAACGTACTTTTTATGATACTCCAACTGATTACTGAGATATTTCTTCCTCTCAGACGGATTTTTACTGTTTGACCACTCATACAGTAGCACAGTTTAGTCCTCATCAATCCAACGATACAAACTTTGCAATTTTTCATCAACCCATTCTGGAAAAAATAAACTAGCAAGACCAAAGAATGACATGGTTAAATAAGCACATAGCATACCCAAAACACCGGAAACAAATTGTAAAATTTTTACTATCTGTATAACCATTTGTTACCTCTCTGCTCTCTTAATTGTTCTAACTCAGCCTGCTTTGCCATGCGATCAACAGTACCGTCAAACAAAGCCCACAAGAAAATACCAAACCCAATGGATGCAAAAATTAAAGCACCCATTGGAGATAAACTAGTCATTTCCATACCACCAGCAGAACCAATCACTAAAAAGAAACCAAACACCAATCTAATCATTATGACAATCCTTTTTCTTGACGAATTTTCGGAGTTGTAATTCCCGTGTCTTCAAAGAAACTACTTAAATCGGACTCGGTTTCCCAGCCCTTTTTCCTTTTCTTTTCTTCCTTAATTGCCTTTCGACCCGGAGTCTTGTAATCTTCATTAAGATAAGTCTTGACAATATGACAATCAGCACACAATGTCTGCAAATTAGAAGGATCAGGATCACCGTCATGATTATCAGGATTACCATCAATATGATCTACATGTAATTGACGTTCAAGAACGATTGTGGTTGTGCATACATGACCTAAACGACCATCAACATTCTCACAATATTCCTTTCGATACATCAAATGTTCATGACCAGTTCCTTTGTATCTAATATACTTAGAATAAGAAACGCCCATTCTCTTTGCTTCCTTTTTTGCGTTACGTTCAAATTCTACAGCATTCTTTTCCGTAACGGAAGAATAACCTTCTGACAATGCTTCCTCCCTTCGTTTTTTTGTTAATACAGAAACAGATTTGACACCATTATCATGAGCAATTTTCTTCCCATGATGGGTCGCACAAACATAACCACCGAAAATTTTTGATTTACGCCACTTGGGATTAGGACCACCAGTTTGATTTTGAGCACCACGTTCACAACCATCAACACAACAAACAGGACGTTTAGGATTTTCTTTAGTGAATTTCAAGATTAATCTCCATAATTAAAAGGTTGAAAGTGAATAACTATTTCTCAACATTACAATACTAATTATAACATATATCCAGGTCGGTGTCAAGAAAAAAGCCAGATATATCCAAACTTTTTTCCAATTCTAACAATTCCTCATCCGAGGGTTCTTCTATCTCAACATCTTTTGGGGAACTATTAAGATGATCCAACCAATCTCGTTCAGCAACGGTCCTTCTGTGAAGTTCGGCAGTTGTCATTATATTACCTCTTTTTTTTGGATTCAAACTCTAACTTATTACAATACTAATTATAACATATAGGTCAATTCAATGTCAAGACAAAAAGCCATTTTTCCCAATTTTTTTCCAATTAATTAAAGGTTTTTTTACCTTTAATTCTACTGCTACATAATTGACTATCTCCTCACTACTATCAGCAAAAACGGCAAGAAAATTTCTACAATCAGGATTGTTGCCGGGTAGTGTTTCATTTATCATAAAAACCTCATAACCCATTCCCTCCAAAAACATCGACAATTCCGTATAATTATCAGACAGTAAATGCTGTTCAAATGCAATAATAGGTCTATAAGTTTCGATCAAATCAACCGAACCCTGAATAGCATGCCATTCCATCCCCTCAACATCTAAATGGATAAAACCAACATCCTCAAACAATCCATCAGTCCAAAAATTATCTAAACTATCACACGCAACTTTATTCCGTCCCCCTTGATCGGTCGAAAAGGTAGCATGGTATAAATCATGTTCCGTACTAATGATTCCCTTTCTATCTGATAATGCACTTTCAGCAACCTTAACATTATCTAAAGAATTCAATATTGCCAGTTCTCTGATATAATTACAATTTCCCGGTGATGGATCAATTGCAATCACATCACCCGAAAACACAGAACCCCAAGGAATAGAATTATCACCAATCCAAGCACCAGAATCAATAATACTAGAAGTCGCAGGAATATATTCTCCCTTGATTAAAGTACCTGCAATTTTACGAAACAACACCTCGTGGTTATTCCTAGCCCCGAAAGTTCTGTAATAATTATCAACCGGAACTAAAATACCAACACTACTCTTAACAATTTCATTTGTATATTGTATCTCTAATATCATTCTAAAAAGCCAATCTTCCTTGCCTTTTCTTCAAGTTTTTCGACAAACTCCCCAGTGGGATCCACCAGTTGTTGACAGACTGCAAGATCAACTTCACAAACAAAAGTTAATACCTCAATCTCATCCAACAAGATACACATATCTTGAATCACTGATGGATCCTGCTCCATAACATCTACAACATATTCGTAATGAATTTCATGTAGTTCTAGTTTTTGTATCATTGGTAATATTTATACTTACTGCTTTACTTTGACCTTATAAAGATCCGAATGCTTAAAAGTATAATCTGCTGTAAATTCCTCTACTGCACGAATTAACGACGGAATCCTAGGAATATACAAACTGAAAGTATTAAACTTCCAAAGTTTATCCTGAAGTCCCGTAGGCAATCTTACCATATCCTCATAGGTCAAACCACCAGCATTAAAACGAGAAAATCTTCCCAAGTATTGCTTAGTAGTTTTTGTAATGAAACCGTCATCATTTTTAGCAGACGGTTCATTAAGAATAACCCCATGAGTCAATGCTGGAAAATCACATGCCATGTTTCCTTGATTAATCATCAGTAAGGCAATATTCTGGTCATAGTTATTAAATGCATTTACCCAACCATTGCCCTTACCACCTCCGACTTCTTCACCATTAGCATCATAGACTTTCCAACCTTCCTCTGAACAAGTAGTAATAAAATTCTCACCACGTTCTATTGACAAAATCCGGTCCCCAATTAAATGCTCCTTAACTTTACTTAAGGTTATATTATCTGAACCACCTGCCGTCTCACAACGTATTCCAATTTTAGGTATTCGTAGTCCCTTTGCCACTGGTACGCCGTCCTTATCACCAAAGGCATCATAAACACTATGATTTTCCTTATGAGCATCATCCTCTAAGTAATAATCAATCGCCTCTGTTAGTTCTGCCTGATGCTCCCGGCGATCTTGAAAAACCTCACCGAGAACTCGCATTTTTTCCGAGACTGTATTAGTATAATAACGAATATTATTAAGATGCTTAATTTGAGTAACTGCCTCTTCCGGTCTTACCCAATCATTAGCAATAACATACTGATCCTTGCCTTGACCATTCTTCCATTCTTGAACGATCTCAGGTGTCGGAGTAGCAGTCATTCCTAGATTACAATTAAAACCATTTTCGATTAACGGCGAAAAAATATAATTCCATAGTTGTCCGGTATACGTATCAGGACATGCTCCATTTGCTTGCCTAGCTGCCTCTTGAGTAGTCGCAGCCCCATAATGCAATTCATCCCCAGCAGTTACAACCTCATGTCCTCGGTGGTAATCAAAAAGAAATTGCATAATTCCTCTTTTATTTCCAACCTTGAAAAAATCATGAGTAGCACAGATAAAAATAGGCATCCTATCATTACAATTACGAATATCTGCAAGATTCTCATAAGTTAGTAATGTTTTTGGTTTTTTAGGATTCTCACTAATACTAGACAGATATGTATATTCACCTTGACGAAACCCAGCTGACTGTAAGATAGACTGAAATTTGTCATCGTCTATACATGCCGTCTGTGGTGCTAGATAGTTATAGTGGATAGTACCAATTTGTCTACACTTAGGGAATGTAACTCCCCAAACTCCGTGAGTCTTTCCAAATCCTGTTGGGAGTTGAAAGACGTTCACACACGGATCAAAAAACTTCTCTCTTAACTTAGGGTTTCTATCAAAATCAAAGATATTTCTCTGAATCTTGTCGATGTCTGACTTAGGGACGATCATTTTATTCTCCATGGATATTATACTGGAAAAATTTCCAGAAAAAAAATTTAAGAAATCTGGTTTACTTTCGGGTTGATAGGTACTAGTATATGTTAAACCGTCCCGGCAAGGCTGACTGTTGATATCCGCCTTAAGCCGTTTTTCTAGTACCTTTTCCGGAGTACTCCCCTAAAACGGAGTGGTGTCAAGGTCATTCCCAACGGACAACGGGTCAACTTGACGTTCCTCAACTTCAGCGTCTACTTTTGTATACAGATCACGGAAACTCTCCTTTGTTTCATCATCGAAACGTTGGATACAAAGGTCGATTGCCTTTGCCCTATCTTCAAAAATGGAATATGCCTTTGCTATGTGTACTAGCCTTCTGGTGGAGATTATTTCATCGACCCCACCATCATAATAAGTTTTTCTGATAATATCTGCCCACTTCACCAAGTTACTGATAAAATCGGTATCATCAACACCAAAGGATTGAAAAATATTCCCTAAAATCTTCTTTTCTGTAGATTCTACAGGATATTCTTGTTCAATAGTGATTGCAAATCTTTCGAGGAATGCCTCATTAAGTATATTAGTGCCGATAAAAGCACCAGACTCAGAGCCTTTACCTTTTGTGTTGGCAGTGGCAATTACTGTAAATCCATCTGCCGGTGTAACCCATTGATTGATTTTTTTCAGGAAAACACCCTTGCCTTCTAGCACAGGTTGTAAACATAGAATCTTATTAGATGCTAAGTCGACCTCATCTAGTAGTAGAACAGCACCACGTTCCATTGCATCTACTACAGGACCTTTATGAAACACGGTTTCTCCGTCTATCAGTCGAAAACCACCTAACAGATCATCTTCGTCCGTCTCAATGGTGATATTAACTCGGATCATATCTCGATTTAATTTAGCACAGATCTGCTCTACCATGAAAGTCTTACCATTACCAGACAGACCAGTAATAAATGTAGGGTAGAACATTTTCGATTTGACAATTTTCTCAATATCTCGATGATTTCCCCATGGAACGTAAGTATCATCAATATTCGGGATAAAACTAATTAAACTATCAATTTCATCGGACGTGTCGATAACTTCACCTTTCACTGAATTTGATGATATTTCAGGGGAATTAACGGGTATTGCTGGAAAACCAACAGCATCAACGTCAACATCAATGGCATAAGTTCCTTTTGAAATAGTATTGGATTTCAACCATTTCGGAGGGTATTTCGATATATCTGGGTATTTCTCTGACAACTGCACTACTTGTGCCCTTGTAATAGAAGAAACATTACCAAATTCAGTCTTAACTGCGGAAATAAAGGAACGTTGTTTGCTAGTCATTATATAATACCTCATCAATTCCATAAGATGGAAAGTTTGAATCACAGTTTTTCATCATTACAATACTAATTATAACATATCTGCTAGTCATTTGTCAAGTCTAAAAGCCACTTTATCGAGAAAAAGTTGAAATACTTTGAATTTTCTTAAAAAGAAAAACGGAAGTAGCGGGGATCAAGACTAAAACGATCAATGAACTAAACATTATGTTAACCTCTTTTTCAATTGTTGATAATACAATTATAACATATTTCCCATATCAAAGTCAAGCCAAAAGTGAGCTTCTTATGGAAAAGTTGGCAATTTAAATGCTTGATATAACTTGTTTTCATAACAGTCAAAGTGAGCTTCTTATAGGATCGTTGAATTGGTTAATTAAGTCCGTAATCTTTAATCAATACTAACACTCTATTAGACGCATGTCAGGATAAAAAGTTTAGTCTAAATGTCATTTTTTTTCACTTTTTCCATTTTTTTCTGAGTTTGTGCTGAAAATTACCAAGAGTTTCACGTATTACGCATATTACACGTAATTTTTTAAAAGTTTTAGTTGTTTTTTTCCAAAAATTTGAGTTTTGTAGAAATTCTGAGTCTACTCTGAGGATCCGAGTCGGTGCGGGATCAACTCCACACAGTTCTCTATTTATATAGCCTTTCCAAAGGTCACCAAAACTCCCCCTATTTCCCCATTCTATCCTTAATCCACACCACTACTCTCTCTATCAAGGACATCTTCGGTTGATTCTTCGGTTTATATCTTATCTTAGTATGGACTTCGTTACCTATCATCCCTTCATCTATCTGTTTCTTTAATGGAACTTTTCTTTTGAAGGTAGTCATCTTGTCTTATCCTTTGTTAAATTATAGGAAAATCTTTCTAATGATAAATCGACTAACTTACCATCTACTACTCTACATTGAAATTCAATATACGACTTCTCTAGGACATAAGGGTTACCATAGAAGTATGCATATAGCTTAAACTGTCCTGAATAATTAGCACAAAAATACCATTTTGGTATAGCATATGCATCATCGAATTTATCATGACATTTGTAGAGTAGTCCATCTTGGTCAATTTTATAATTTTCAAAGTACCCACCGTCAAAGTCTTTAGTTTGATAGTCAAGGTGATTTAAATCGACATGTATGATTATGTTATCGGTTATCTCACTTGGAATTGGGTAATCAAAGTTAATACTATCGTACCGACTCATTGGACTCCTTTTTTTCTAATCTTCCCCTGTGGATGCTTATCTGTCTTAGACCAATAATTTCTTTTATGAATTCTAACACCGTTATGTTTTCTACGAATGATGTGTCTACGAATTCCCCTTCGATTGGGATTATAAGTATTTCTACCTATTCTCATTTGTGGATGTCTGTGTCTCATCATCTCCATTTGAAATCTAATACGTTGTCTATTCTTCCAGTTCCAAAGATGTCTTTCTAATCTTTGCTGTTCTAATAACTGAGATTCTGTAATCACCGTTGATCTGATAGTAGTAGTACGTCCTTCTACTAGAAACTCAGGTTTCACCGCACATGAAGACAAAAGCATCAATAGCATTCCCATTACTAACAGTTTGATTTTCATTAGTTTGTTTCCCCCCTTTAATTATCTTTTACCTGAAAAATCACAGGTAAAATCAAACTAAGTTCATTGTTTTTATAATCATCAGGCAATTTCGCAAAAGGTGATGCCGACTGAACTACACCTAACGCCAACCTATCTAAAGTTTCAGAACCAGAAGTTTGGTCAACTGTTAGCAGAATCAAATTTCCATTTCGGTCAATCACGAATTGCACGTCTATAGTTCCCCCTTTACTAACATTAGCACTTTTACCAAATCTCTGAGAACGTCTAATTTTTTCATGAATTTTCTTGATGTAAAGATCTATAGATTCGGATGAGTTACTAAACTCTACAGGGCCCATCGCTATTGAATCTGGTTCAAAGTTAGATATACTGGAACCTAAACTTCCCATATCCATCGAAGCCATCATAGTTAAGGAAGTTGATTGACTGCTTGTGGTAACTGGAATTGATGTCTCAACTTTTGCTGGTTGAAAATCACTCATTAAACCTTTCATCGAATCTCCCAATGAACCTGCAAATAACCCACCAGAAGGAAGTTGTGATGCAGTTAGAGTAAAACTCGAAGTAGTGCTAACTGGCAGATTGACTGCTGTTGTCAAAGGTTTCTGAGTTTTGATGGCAATGGCCTTTGCCATCCTCGTTTGTTTGAACTGTCTCATCTGATTTCTAGGTTTTGACATTCTTCTCCTACCCGGCGGTCTTACATGTTTAACAGATACAAAATTTTCCTGCTTTTCCTGAATGACTTCCTTTACAGCATAAAAGGTGATGTAAAGACCCAATAATACATGAAGTAAGACAGAGACGGTAAAAGCTGTACTATTCTTTTTCCTATTATCTTTCTTTTGGTACATTATTGATTACGTTCTGCTTCTGCTTTATTAGACTTCTTAGGTAGTAATACTGGAACAGTTTTTAACATATCTCGTTTTGCCTGATCTACTGCCTCATCGGTTAGTTCTTCCCGACATAATAGCATTTGTTCTAGTTTCTTGTTTTTCTCATTTGCCACCTTGAGTTGATTGGCAATTAGTTGCATCTCTTGGTTCTTATCTCTTATCTCACCGGTGAAAGTTTCGGTCTGTTCTCTAATCACGGCATTCTCTCTTAACTCACATCCTATCAGGAGCAACAACAAGAAAATGGAAATAAAAAATAAAAATACGGAAAAAATTATCTCATTATGTAAACCTTCTCTCATTAGACATCATCCTCTTTTCGGTTTTCTGATAGGAAGGCATCGAACCCGCCGGGGTAGCGTCCGGAGAGTTTTTCGATGTTAGCTGTAAATAATTCCTCGAACGTCAAATCTAATGCCATACATGCTTGGGCGATATACCATAAGCAATCACCCAATTCCTTTTTCATGTGTTCTTTGGTTTCATCATTGAATGGTTTGCCTTGGAAGATGACCTTCTTGACGATCTCCGAAAACTCTCCTGCCTCGGATGCAAGACCGATTGCGGCAGTTAATGTTCTTTCGGGGACGAAGCCTTCATCATAGAGAACAAGCAACCTGGCAACGAATGATTCCCAAGACTTCGATTCATGACTGGTCACCTTATCAACAAATTGAATATAATCCATTATTCATCTCCTTCAAATTTATCACAACTATGACTATAACGATTCATAACAACATATAACTCCCCGTCCTCATTTCTGTCGTGTTTAAGACAATTTGCATTAGGCATTATAATCGCACCATCAATATCAATCACTGGTTTAGGTGGGTTAATATGTTTACAATGATGGCAAATCTTTATTGTTATCACTTATCGTCCTCCATGTTATACTCAGTCATCTCGAAACTACCCTTTGAAAATTCTTCGATGTCTAGTTCTTCGGCATGCTCCTTAACATAATATCCATGAAAGATTGCACAGAAATTCCAGAAATTTTCTAGGTTATCTTTATGTAGATCATGCAAGGTGAAATTGGCATTATTTGCACGTTTATAATCGGCATACTCGGTTAACTTTCTAGTCATAAAATTATCAGCCATGCTAGTTTTCTATTTCACCTCTTGCCCATTTGAGCGTCAAATCTTGGTTGTGTTTGATTGTATTCAATTCGTTTTGCAACCTTTGATTTTCTTGATTGAGTTCGATCAACTTATTTTCTAGCATAATAATATAATTACCAATCCCAACTGTTTGATCTTTCATTTTGTTAAGTGAACCAACAAACTCTCCACCCTCTCCATGTATGTCATCTCCTGTCCATTTTAACATAGGCCATCTCGATCAATCAAATGATCGAGTCCTCCATTTCGGTCAACGTTGATGGCATATGCAGTTTTCAGTACTTCTCCTGTTGGGTTATCGTGGCTGTCTAGGGGTTTTATATCATTAATCAAAACTCGTTCTCCTGAACCAATGTCATAGAGGATAAGGTCATATTGAATTCCGAATCTCTCCAATGCCGGTTCTGTTACTACACTATGTTCCTTGTGGCGTGCGGTAGTTAGTATTACATATTCATGATGAATAGTCCCGAAAAATTCCTTGACCCCAGGTAACAATTCTTCGTTATCTTTATCAGTTCCAGCATAACCCAAAAATACAGTTTCGTCCAACTCGGCATTTGATCTGTGTTTTAATATAGTGCCGTCTATATCTATAAACCATGTTCTTGTCATTCTGGTAATAACCCCGGAAATGCTTGATTGACTAATCTAGGGGTGAGTCCTTTATATGGCAGTTTCCCCTTAATCATATGCATGACCAAATCTGCCTCGGACGTATGTAGTTGTTTCAACATAGTGATAAAAGCACTTTCACATTCTGTAATGTTTCGGAAACGTGCTTGCAATGCCTGGTGTGTTAGCTTTCCATCAATCATACAAAACCGACCAAATGTCATCACAGCCTCACTCAAATACAAAGAACAATTCTTCCATTCCTTTTCCGTATTTTCAGCAAAAGGAGGTTTGCTATCTGGTACCAACCACTTAATTTTAGGATCAAAGGTTGATCGAAAGATTGCCATCAATGAAGCCTTTGTATTATTATCCTGTTCTTGTAACATTTCTGCTTTTCGATTGATAGATTTTTCACTCTCAATCTCCTTAAAAAAATCATGTACATTTTCCATTTTAAAAATCTCCTATACTATCAGTTAGGTTTCTCAACCTCTTTTCTATAAAATAATTAAATAATTTGGAACGATCATTGCATTCATAAGTCCGGTATTGCTCACTTATTAACTCTTTGATCGGTTCTGGAATTTCGTTTAAATCAATCAGACTTTTATTCCGTTGATAACCACGTAACATTTCATAATCACAAAAAACCTCTGGTTCTTGTTCTAACCATACATTCAACTTTTTACTTGACAATGGTTTTTGTCTACCACCACTCACGAATACATCATCCTTACTTAGGAAGTTTGGGATGCCGTCTCCACGATCACCCTTTAGTATCTGGGCATGTAGAAATTTCTTCGGATCATCCTCCATCAATTGCTTTTTAAGTACAGGTGAGTATTGCTTGACATGAGGAAGTGCTTGCAATTGCACAAAATCCTTATCACCAGATAAAATCATAGTCGGTTCAGTGTCGATATTACAAACAGTGGCAATTATATCATCGGCCTCAACCGACTCACACTCTAAGACTTTATAAGGGAAGACTGCTCTTAGCTCAGACTTAATCCCATTCAAGCATTGAAATATTTCATTCCAATCCAAGTCGGATGTCTCTCTAGTTTTTTTTCGGTGTGCTTTGTAAAATGGAAAGATTTGCTTACGCCAATAGTTTCTATTATCACAAGCAATTACCAATTCACCATACGTACCAGAAAATTTATTTCTATATGACCGAAGGGAATTCAATACCATGTGTCTGACCAAAGACTCATTCACCCCCGTTTTTCGCATCCCAGGTTGTTGTACAATATTGGCAATAAACACCTGGTTATAATCTACAATAGTAGGCATTATTTACTCCATAGTTTAAAAATCATCAGGAAGAGGGTTATTTTCTCCTAACCCCTTGTGCAATTCATGGGAGAGACCTAACTGACCATAAAGAATGGCACGTAATAATTCAACAACAATCCTAAAATCACGTTGGAATTCCTCACTCTCACAGTCAAATCCACACTCCAATAAAACTTCAATAAGAAGCGGAAGAGCCTCCTGTAAAGCATCTTCTGCTGGTAAATGAGGTCTTTTAACCGAATCTGGAGTTGATGGGTGTTGAATTATTATGGGTTTTACATTTTTCATAAGGTGGTTAAGTGTGCTTCCAGATTTGTCTGTGTTACACTCCCTTTACTCTTTTTAACTCGTTTCTTTACTTTTGCTCTCATATATTTATCTGCCGCCTGATAAATGTCAACGTAAAAACTATGTAATCGTTTTAATTGAGGTTTTGTAAAATTTGAATATCCTTCCTTTAGTTGCTTGTCTGGTTTTGGTACAATTACTTCTGCCATATGACTATAATTCAATTTCGCCCATCTCTTAATATCAGTACAATCCTTTCGCATAACGTTATGGGCACTCAAATATTTTCTGGGATCGAAGTTGTTCTTACAATTGGCATTAATAAATTCATCAACCTCAAATTCTAAATGTCCGACAATTCCTTCTTTGACTATTTGATTCCTTTTCTTAGGGACAACCACCCTTTCTCGTTTTTTCTCTGCTTGATTCTTTTCTTCTAGGATAGAATCATTCATTAATGAACGCAAACGCCGGTCATGCTTTTCCTTTACTGCATGATATGGAAAGGTAATTTCTAAAGATAACAACCTAGAAACCCAACAATCAGTCTCAACGTAATTCCACTTAGAAATATCGGAAACCGTTAGTTTACTATCAATGTTCAATTTGGCATAACTATGTAAATATTTCCTTGCATCATTAGCAGTTCTATTGCTATTATACCAATTAAGTGCAAATGTTACTTCCTTTCCATTCAAAGGACTATTAAATGTTGGTTCTGGTTTTTTAGCCATTATCTGTATCTCCTCCAAACGTGAAGTTTCCGGAAGACCCTGATTCAGTACTTTCTTCCGATTCATCAACTACCGTCTCACCGCCAAATTCAAAATTACCGGTTTCGGCATCAATCTTATCCTTATCTATACTAGAAAGTCTTTTTCGTTCTTGTCGAACTACCTCATCTAATTGTAGACGAAGGTCAGGGTCTAAGTTCATTTTTTCTGCCCATTCCTCATAATTGTCTACAGTTGTTTCATTTATCAGTCTATTAAATAAGTTAGGTAACGAATATGCATCAGACGTAGCCATCAGTTTTTGATGCTGTCTCCGTTTCAACTTCCCCATGCGAATTCGTTTGTTCTTCTGGTTTCGTTTCAGTTGCTTTTGATGACGTTTCCTTGCGATTGACATTTGCATTATCCTTATAAAAGTTTCTTAATAATAAATTTGCTTCAGATTGACTAGTTACGGAAGTGTTATTTAACAATTCCATAGTTGTGATTCGATCTTGGTTTAACGAACCAAGACCTTTCTTACTTTTAATATAGGCATAAACTTCATTTTGTACATCAGACTGGATCGGCTCCGTTGTGTTCTCTTGGTCTTCCATAATTCTCCAAATATTTAATCCGACTTAACTTTGTATTGGGAACTTTATCATAAGGACAAATATTGTGGTCTGTTATCAATCCCTCGAATAAAAAACAATCTCCCACAACTACAGGAAAATCTTCTTCGTTGAAAAATGTTATTAAATTTCCTTCCCTCGTAATTGCCTTGTAGAGAAAATAACCAGAACGTTCATCATCGTTTTTGTGTAGTTTCAACATCAACTTGGCAAAAAACTTTTCCCTGTTACTCAATATCCCAATGTACTTGGACTTTCTAATAAGATCCCTATATGCCTCATTGGACAATTTCTGGTTGTAAAATTTTAATGCCGAACCCACCAACCCAACTTTATCACTCTCCTCGGACTTAAATTCAAATTGCAAATTGGTCCAATAATTAATATCAATACCCACCGGAACATAATCCATTTCCCTTACCCACGAAATTACATTATTAGCATCTAACAGTTTTGCCTGAATAAGATCGGATGTGGATCTATCTGCTTGCTCACCATCTCTTGATAAAATCTCTCTTATAGTTTCGGAAGTAGAAATCTGTATAGTCTCACTTGCTAATTGATTGCTTATATATTCACCCTGAAGTTCGACCGCAACAAGTGCGGCCGAAACTATTCTTTCTAGTGGATATCTGGGTTGTTGCATATTTCTCCTATATCAACCATTTAAGAAAATCATCAAAATCCAATTCATCTAACAGATCATCTAAGGAATCAGCATTTTCGATTGCTTCTAATTCGGAATCACTAGGACCCTCTAGTTCATCAAGACTACGTGAACCGTAGTGGGATTCATCAGTGATGGTCAACGATAATTCATCATCAACGAGTTGAGGTGTTGATGTGGCTGTTATTCCTACATTAGAAATACGTCCAATTACTTTTCCATTCTTGTCTGTCATTGTTATCATAATACTCCTTATTGTAACTTTAAAGTTCCATCTATACTAATTGCACCATCTGCAACTAGTTGATTAAATTCATCATCAACCTTGATACTAATTTCATCATCTGGGATTATAATATCTTCCTCGACTGAAGGACGGGAAACAAACTCAAGAAAATCATCAAAACAAATACGCATAATTAAAACCTCTTTTTCAATTGTTGATAATATAATTATAACATACAACATGTGTCGCTGTCAAGCCAAAAGCCACTTTTTCCTTACTTTTTTTCACTTTTTAACATCTCTTTAATTTCATCAAATGTCATTTCCGGGTGTGTCCAAACGAACCATTGCTCAACCTTAGTCAAAGGACTTCCCTTTTCTTCGGTTGCCATTGCCATCAATTCGGCCTGAGTTATCATTCCTCGGTTTTGTCGTTCCAAATTTGTTATCGGTATGCTTACATTTTTCATTAGAGGTTCCTTGTGTGAAATTCAATTTCCCTATCCAATTCAACTCGTATCAAAAAATCTATTTTGCTAAAGAATTGCCTACGTACCCATCGTGAGGTGTTTTTGTCTTTCTTCTTTATCTTCGGTTTCTGAAATGCAATTCGTTTAGTTTTACTAAGTTTTCTCAATTGTTGGTATTCAGTTACTATATCTTCACGCCACTTCAACATAATCAAAAGTCTCCGTTATTTGGAGTTAAAATTTTTGGGAATCAATCACCCAACTCATTACAATACTAATTATAACATATTGTCAAGTGCCATGTCAAGTCAAAAGCCACTTTTTTACAAATAATCTTCATTATTTCTGGTCTTTCGACCAGGAGATTCAAAATCACCATTTAATGCACCCTTAATATTATGACAAGTAACACATAAAGTTTGTAAATTTGGTTTTTCACATTTTGGACCAATTGCATTATTTAAATGATTTCCATCAATATGATCCACTTGCAATACTCTCATTTGTTTAAGTTCTTCTGCACTAAAGTCAGGATCTGGCCATGTCATTCGACAAGTAAAACCAACATAAGAACCATCAGTCAATTTTGCCATACCATCTTGATTTTCACAATAATCCTTACGGTACATCAAATAAACACTCTTTTCACCCGTTCCTTTATATTTGAACCAATCCTCAAACTTAATATTAATACCCAATTCTTTATTGTGTGCTTTCCATTCTTCAACTCTCTGTTGATGGACTTCATATTCAAGAAAATTCCGAATATCAGGTTTTCCATCAGCAGTAACAAATCCTAACCTTAAAGCCTTTTCTATTCGTTCTTTTGCAATCTTTGGACTAATTTCACTAATATCCAATTTCTTGCAACTATCACACAACCCACCGTATGTAACACCATCAACCGTATACTGGCGCCACTGAATTTGACCCTTACCTTTTTGATTCTGTGCCAATCTAGGCATTCCTTTACGTTTGCCTTGCGTACTAGGAGTGCATTCTGGATGAACACATTCTGGACGATTTTGTTTAGTATGCTTAATATTTTGGCGAGAATTTTCTAAAAACGGATAAGGAATTGCTTGTGTGGTTGGCATTATATAGTACCCTCTTGAAGGTTTTAAGTTTCAATTGAACAACTCATTACAATACTAATTATAACATATTGTCAAGTGCCATGTCAAGTCAAAAGCCGTTTTTCTTCTATTTTTTTTAATTCTTCCTCGAAATTTTCTAATTCTTGTATGGTATAGTGTTTTCTTGCACCATGAAAATTTCTTAGAACTTTCTTTAGCCAAATAATTTTTCTCTTATCTTCTAACGTCATTTTTTCTTCCTATTAATACTTAAGGTTCGTTCATTTTCTGCTCTGGCCTTTAAGACATCCTCGGACAAATCATCTATCCCATAATGGGAAAAATAATAACCGAGATGCTCACCATTCTCTCCAGTTACCTCATAGGTGCTATAGACACCCCAATTGCTGATACGTTCTTTGATGAAACGATAAGTTTTCTTCATTATGAGTTATCTCCTTTCAGGACATACGGTTTGTTCCAACGTCCGATATTGACATCAACATACCAACCAACATTGAAATAGTCGGTTTGAATATCTGACTCATCATAGTTGCCATTGTTTAGCACTGGCAAAACTTCACCAAGAAACGCAGTTGCTTTTTCGTTACCTGAAAATTGATTTTCCCAGTGATAAGTGTTAATGTTACCATCGAAATCAAAATCAATCGAACCACTCGCAACGTTCAATTGAACGGTGGAATGATGTCGAACAGACAAGGTTGCTTTGATACCATGTCGTTTACAAATTTCTTTTATCTTGGGTTGAATTGCTTTCTTTTGGTCTTGTGTGAATAATGCCATGTAACTGACTCCATAATGTAAAAGGTTTTTCAAATGGGGAAGAACTTTTCTCCCCCTTGTTATGTCTATATTATAACATATTGTCAAGTGCCGTGTCAAGTCAAAAGCCACTTTTTCTCAACTTTTTTTTCAGTCATTTTAAACCCAATACTCGGACGTTCAAAGTTTGGGTCCATCTTTTTCATGACATCTTCGGGTAATACATCGAAAATATTAAAATCTAACGCAACTGAAGCACTATGCAACTTTTCGATGGTCTTAAGTCGTTTTTTGTTTTTCACCCAATACTCCATAATCTAAGGTTTTCAAACGGAGGAAAGAACTTTTCCCCCCTGTTACATCTATATTATAACATATTGTCAAGTGCCGTGTCAAGTCAAAAGCCGTTTTTTTTTATTTTTTTCCATAAAAAAAGGGAGCATATGCTCCCTTATTCTTTCCTTGTGGTTATTAAATATTGTGATAAGACTGCTAATTGATCCATGGTGTTAGCAATCTGCTCTACGTATTTGGAGGCCTCTGCCACAATATCTGAGCATTCCCCGGTGCCAACTGCTCGGTCTAATATAATTTCCAAATTTGCCTCTGCAGCCTCTTTATCCGCCTTTAATCTGGAATGAATCGCATTAAGAATCATCAGCCCAGTGCTGCCACATGTTTTCCTCATACTTATTAAATCCTCCACGATGTTTCTTTTTCTTATTCCTAGGTTTGTTATTTTTTACCCGAATAGGACGATTCTTTTTATCTCTAATTTTCACCCGAACCCCATAATCTTCTAATTCTTGGAAATCGTTTAAATTAACTTTCGACATAGACTTACCCTTCTAATGTAGTATAACGAGGGAGTTGATAACCAGTAATACCATGTTCTGATTCATCCAACCCAATTGCCTCTTCCTCTGCACTCACTCTTAAACCAATCGTATGTTTGATTGCTAAGAACATGAGTAAACTAAGACCAAATGCCCATACAAATCCTGCACCGACACCGATTGCTTGTATTCCCAACTGCTTCCATCCTGCTTGAGAACTGAATAGTCCAATTGCTAACGTTCCCCATGCACCACAGACCCCATGTACTGAGATTGCTCCGACTGGATCGTCAATCTTCAAGACATCAAAGAATCTAACTGCAAAAACAACAATAACCCCACCGATAAGCCCAGTGAGTATTGCCATAGCAGGAGTCATTATATCACACCCAGCAGTAATGGAAACTAACCCTGCTAATGCACCATTTAATGCTAACGTTGGGTCAGGTTTCTTATGTAAAAACCAACTAACAATACCAGATCCTAATGCACCACCACAGGCGGCGAGATTAGTAATCAATGCTATGAATGCAAGATCACCACCCAAGGCAGTAGTACTACCCGCATTGAATCCGAACCATCCTAACCAGAGAATGAAAACACCCAACGCACCTAAAGGAACGTTATGTGGTTGTAAGTATCCGATTTTACCATCAGGTCTGTATTTTCCAACTCTGGCACCTATTACAATTGCTCCTGCTAATGCAGCCCAACCCCCAATAGAGTGAACAACAGTAGAACCAGCAAAATCTAAGAACCCTAGATTCTCTAACCAACCACTACCAGCATAGAGACTTCCCCATGCCCATGAGCCGAAAATAGGGTAAATCAATCCGCATATCACAAGTGAATATGCTAAATAGGCAATGAATTTAGTTCTTTCAGCAACAGCACCACTAACAATGGTTGCGGCAGTTGCACAAAATACAGTTTGAAATAACAAGAATGCCCAATTAAAACCAACAGAGTTTAACTCTTTAGCACTCTCAGATGCCCCATCAAATAGAAAGAAACTTGTACCCACCCATCCATTAGATACTCCGAACATCAATCCAAAACCAAATAACCAAAAAATAATAGACCCTAACGATATATCCATTAGGTTTTTCATAATAATATTACAGACGTTCTTCGCCCTAGTAAATCCCGACTCTACTAGTGCAAACCCTGCTTGCATAAAAAATACTAAGAATGCTGCCAAGCATGTCCATAAAATGTTTCCGTGATCTCTAAGGATATCAAGTGTATCCGATTCCATTTTTTACTCCTTCAAAACAAACCATCTATTCATGATGTTTGAGTTATAATATTTCCGTGTCCCATCTGGGAACTTTGCACTTAACACTTCCTCCTTGAACTGATACAAGGTCTCAGTGTAACCTAATTCTCTTTTTGTTAAGCAAAATTTGATTATGTCAAAATTGAATGCCTCCTTACCGAGAAGTTTAATTTCCTCATTTAATTCATCACAAGATCCAGTATAATCTTTCCAGTCGGATTCCTTTTTAACGTGTTTTCTATTAACTCTCCCCTTCACTTTTTTTCTACGGGTAAAGACCAATTGCTTCTTTCCAATATAAGACCTACCGGTATCTACTCTAGTTATACGATAGACAAATCCAAAAAAATTTAGTGGGTCGAAATTTTCGGTGAGTAGTTCGGAAGACCAATGACCAAAATCACTCATTTGTATATTACAAATCTCCAATATTAATTCGCATAAACAAGTCTGAATCCAGAAATTCTTCTGGCATCATAACCTCATAACTGTATTTAGGGGGATCGTAATAGGTATCGGCATCCAAAGTTGCTGGACGCAACTCGATAGTCCAGGAATTGAGATTGGTAGATTGTCTTATCCTCATGTAGGTATATCTGGAATTTCTTGACTGCCAGTTAATAGCATTTCTAGTGATAATTCTAATACCAGAATATGGGTCTATGTTGTGTGCAATCATCATCAATTCTTCTTTTATTTTGGGATCATCACGTTCCCATTCTTCGTTAAATTGATATAAACTCATTTTGCTAAAATTATTAGGGTTATAAAAATTAAAAAACAGTAAAGTTCAAAATTTGTCATATATTATCCTATTAAGTATAGTATGGGTTCTCTCCTGCTTCGTGATTTGTAGTATCTACAATTTGCTTTATTTCGGGGAAGTGTGATTTGATTTGTTGGTCTACCGCATGTTGTAGTGTATACTGAGATGCAGAACATCCTTGACACCCACCCAACATTTCAATATATAAAATACCAGCATCAATACCGACAACTTGAATGTTTCCACCATGTGATGCAATTTGAGGATTGACCGTTGAATCAATCAATTCCATTATACGTTCTTCTAAATCACTTGCTTCTGGTCTGTTTGGGTTGATAATATCAAACCCCTGTACATTCAAATCCTCTTTATAATCAACTGTAGCACCTTCCAGTACTCTCATTGACCGTTCATCTACAATCATACTGAATTTTTCTAAATCAAAGAATGATTCAGTTTCGGCATAATCATCCTTCCTAAATTCCAATCCAATCCCATATTTGTAATCAGTTGCGGTTTTCCCTGTAACCTGAATTCTGAATAGGGTAGTTTCAGAGGAATAATCATCATCACTTTCGATGATACCAGAAATTTTCTCAATTGCCTTTTCTGTAACTTCAATCATATACTAAAACTCTCTCCACAACCACAAGTTGAATTTGCCTTTGGATTGCTAATCACAAACCCGTTACCCATCAACCCATCCTCGTAATTTATTTGCGAACCAGCAACATACAAAAACGATCTTTTATCAACAATAATTTTGAATATGTCTTTGACATCAAACACCACATCACCATCATCCCAAATATCATAGGATAAATTATATTGAAAACCAGAACATCCTCCACCCTCAACCTTAACCCTAAGACCACATTCTTTATATTCTTCACCCTGTTGATCCCTCATTTTCATGGCAGTTTCTAGTGCTTTATCGGATATGGATAACATTATTTCCCCTTGAGTATCCTAATTTCTTGCATCATTTCGGTAATACGTCTATCTTTCCAACGTTTTTCATTGCTTAAAGCAGTTTCCTTTTCTTTATCAGTCAGATTGAACCAATTGCGCTTATCACCTATTTTTTTGATATGACTGATTCTTTCTTTCAGAACTTTGATTTGCTTTTCATTTTCTGTCATTAACATAAGTTCCTTCTCTTAAGATTGTATTTCAAAAAATTGCATTCTCATTTGTTCGTGTTCTTCATCTGTGCAAGGAGCATCAAGTGGCACATCCGTTTTTATCATACTTTCATGGCCAATAGAAACAAGGTAATCCAACACTTCATCTCCACTTACATCAATTAATATATCATTATCAAACTGAACACATGGCTGTAAGGGTTGCCCCGTTTTCTGAATCATCTCCATGTAATTTTCTGGAATATGAATTTGCCTTTCCTCATATTCAATACCACATTTTGCCAAAACTTCCCTCACACCACGACTCCAACCACACTGTTCTTTTAAATATGCAATGACTGTCATATTTCGATCACCTCGTTAGTATCTTCTTTATTGAAAGT
>Ga0114933_10001841_pt1 | contig 22947 bp, 13 predicted proteins | sample 4SBtaG_FD_89691 | JGI IMG/M metagenome (GOLD analysis project Ga0114933, IMG submission 89691) | Deep subsurface microbial communities from Kolumbo volcano to uncover new lineages of life (NeLLi) - 4SBTROV12_W25 metaG | ecosystem: Environmental > Aquatic > Marine > Volcanic | place: Kolumbo... | reverse complement strand
GCTGCTTCTTCAGCTGCTTCTTCAGCTGCTTCTTCAGCTGCTTCTTCAGCTGCTTCTTCAGCTGCTTCTTCAGCTGCTTCTTCAGCTGCTTCTTCAGCTGCTTCTTCAGCAGGTGCTTCAGCTTCTTCTTCGGCGGGTGCTTCAGCTACTTCACTAGCTTCAGAATCACCAGCTTCTTCTGCCGCTGCACTTTCTTCTGATGCAGCTTCTTCAGCAGGTGTTTCTTCTTCGAAAGTTGGAAGCGGTTCAGCAGGTGGTGGCGTTGGCTTACTTAGCTTCAGCCGCTCAAGTGCTTCGGATTGTTGTTGTAAATGCGTGCCCTCTGGCCCGTACTTGTTAATTAAAACCTGAACCTTTTCGGTCGGTTGCGCACCGACACTCAGCCAATAGGAAACACGTTCCTGGTTCAAAGTTACCCGTGCATCAGTTTCACGAATCATTGGGTCATAGACTCCAAGTTCTTCGATCACTTTTCCATCGCGAGGTGCGTGGGAATCCATCGCACAAACACGGTAGAACGGGCGGTGGCGTCGGCCTAGTCGTTTTAGGCGGATACGTACTGCCACGAATCTCTCCTTACAAAAATTTAAGTCCTGTAAAACAAATCGTTCTTAATTCTCAAAGTCAGGTAATCCGAAACTTAACGGCCACGGCGCAGGTTACGCAGTGCTTTTGCCCGGTCTCGCTTCCCTTTCTTCTTGTCTGTTGACTTCAACCGCTTACCGGTTGACTTCTTAGTCCGCGTCGGCATTCCCATGGGGTTTGCCATCGCTGATTCCTGCATTTCTTTCATCGTCTGCATGCGTTCACGCATGCCTTTGCCAGCCATTCCCTCCATCATCGGTTTCATTTGATCGTATTGCTTAAGTAACTGAGTGATCTCATTCACTTGTACTCCAGCACCCTGAGCAATACGGTTCCGACGACTCGGGGTAATTAAACTGGTATCCTCGCGTTCGGACGGCGTCATCGAATCGATGATTCCAATCGTACGGCGAATGCCGGTTTCTGTATCGTCATCCTCGATCATCTTGTTGTACTGAGCCATTGGCCCACCAAGCATGCCGAGCATTTTCTTAACCAATCCCGGTCGGGCAAGCCCTTCGAGTTGGCCGCGGAAATCTTCAAGTGTGAACTTGCCTTTGGCAAGTTTCGCTTCAAGTTCCTCTTGTTTCTGTTGGTCGACGACCTGGTGGGCCATGTCGACCAACCCCAGGATGTCACCTAGTCCAAGGATTCTGCCGACCATTCCTTCCGGGCGGAAGGGTTCGATCGAATCCATATGTTCGCCTGTACCGATGAACTTAATTGGCACGCCTGTGACGTGTTTCACCGATAACAGAGCTCCACCGCGAGCATCACCATCAAGTTTGGTCATGACTACGCCGTCGAGTTCCAGTGCTTCGTTAAAAGCCTTGGCACTATTCACAGCATCTTGACCTGTCATGCCGTCAACCACCAGGTATACCTGATGTGGTTGGACACGCTGGTCAATTCGACTCAACTCGGCCATCAACTCTTCGTCAATCGCCAGTCGTCCGGCTGTGTCGAGAATCACGACGTTTGCGTCGTTCTCCCGAGCTTTCTTTACACCGTTTTGGCAGACCTTTACCGGGTCGGTGGCACCTTCTTCCGAGTAGACCGGAATTCCAAGTTGCTCGCCCAGGACATGGAGTTGATTCACCGCTGCTGCCCGCTGAAGGTCAGCTGCAACAAGCATCGGTCTCGCACCACCTTCCCGGATCAACCTGGCCAACTTACCGCTGGTCGTTGTCTTACCGGATCCTTGAAGGCCACAGAGCATTAACACTGTGACGTCATGATCAAGGTTCAGTGACGCATCAACTGGCCCAAGGATATTGACCAACTCATCGCGGACAATTCCCACCACCTGTTCACTTGGATCAAGTGATAGAAGGACCGATTCCCCAAGTGCTTTCTCGGTGACGCGATCCATAAAGGACTTCACCGCCGAGTAACTGACGTCAGCTTCGAGCAATGATTCTTCAACCAGCTTTAAGCCTTCACGCATGTTCGCTTCACTTAAACGGCCTTTTCCGCGCATCGATTTGATGGCAGATTGCAGACCTTCCTGAAGTCGATCAAACATGCATTTGCTTCTGGTTAATAAACTATTTCTCTAGTGCGCACTTCATGCGCAGCTGTCAACAACACCCTTCAAACGCAACAAATACGCACGATTTAACTGGTCCATGCGATTCATAAACGATGAGGGGAAACTCGTATTCTAGTCGCACGAGAGAAAGGTTGTAAACAGGCCAAATGCAAGGTGTGACAGGGTATACCCAATAGAATTCAGGCGGCGGTTGTGGCAGGGAGAACACATGCCAATTTCAGGGGGTCGGCAGCGTCGAGCCCCATGGCCGCAAATCGACGGTCGTCGCCTAATTATGGCCTCTCAAAAGGCACAGAATTTCCAAGGACAATTACCGGCTTATCTTCGCCATCGAAGTCCCTAATTAGATCCACAGGACTCTGAATTAGCATGCCAAAAATGAGGTAGAGCCCCTGCGGGGTTCGGAAATTTGGACTTTCATCGGATGAGTAGAGAACGGTTACATCCGGAGCTTCCAAATCCGATCCTAAAATATGCATACTTGTGGCGGAGTAGATTCCGCCGTCCAACGCCTCGGTCGCTCGACCGAGAAATACAATGGGCTGAATCGCTTCTTCAACATTGTCTACCACCAATTCACTTTGCCGTGCGAGCATGACATTAAAACCGTCAGAATACTGAAGCTGCTTTATTAATTCCTGCGACGCGATAAACGGTTCATTGATATTCGGGGCATCAAGATCTAGAAATGTCAGTGAACGAGCCAGCATTTGCAGCCCGTAATACAAGTCGCGCTCGAGAAACGGCAAATCTTCATTTGCGACTTCATCGCGGCTGTTTAGCCACTTATCAGCGTGTGCCTGTAGGCTATCCATGCTCACTGTTAATAACAGGGCATTTTGTAGAGGAGCATCCAGGACGTAGTCGTTTGGGCGTGTGTCCTTTCCTGATGCTCGATTGATAATCTCATTACCAATTTCATCCGCCGTTGGAAGACCGGAATTCCCGTCATTCATTGGCAAGACAAATCCATTGTCCTGCATCTGAGATTGATTATTAGGAAGATCCTGTGGCTGTGGCTTAAATTGGTCATTTTGTCCGACCAAACCTGCAGATCCACCCTGTTCATCCCAACCATTGTCATCGGTGATGGGAACAAGCGGCACAGTCAGGCGATCAGGCACGAGCCATTCGAGCCAGGAAACACGGCCAATCGGTTCTGCCAACCCCAACGGATCTTTATCAAAAGCGTGCCAAAGTATCAGCTGTGCTATCGGACCTGCCAGCATTCCACCAAGCATGACTCCCATGATGGCTTTGGCCGGGCTCTTTTTCTGTGGTGCACGACGTGGTTGATAACTGGTAGCCGTTCGCGGACGCGTGGGCGCATCCTGTTCATCAAAACTAAATGAAGAGGAATCTGATTTGCTTGAAGCAGAGTCTTTAAAGCCCTGCCCCGGCTTGGGAAAACTCCCGTCACTCGAACTGATGTCTGACGCAGGCTGAGCAACGGGTAATTCAGAACCACTGATTACGATCAACGCCGGTGGTAATTGATCCGTAATTTCTTCAATGGAGTATTCCTCACCACACATTGGACACTGCACTACCGCGTCGCTGCTTACTTGAGGAACAGTGACCTGTTCGTCACAGGCCGGGCAATTGGAGATTGTCATCCGCTATCTCACACTGGTGATAAGTAGAGGGTTTATTTTGCTTCGATCAAGCTAAAGCTGTTTTATTGCGCAGGAGTCTCACCTGAAAACTATTTTACGTTAACGCTAACGTTAGATGATAGCGATGGTGCATCAGGAATGTCAGTGGAAATACGAATGACAGCATTTATCGTTGCGATCTCCTGCGGAGCAATAAACGTCATCGGTACCAAATGTACCTTTTTCATTTCTTCGCTCACTTCAAATGAAAATCCATCCTGATCGGCAGTCACACCGGTAATTTTGAATGGTTGGTCTGCCTTCACCACCATCCGTTTAACGACTTGCGTACCAGGCGGCACTGTACCAAGGACCATTGAAGCCGGACTTACAGTCACCGGTGGAGTTACATTTCCGGTGACTGTCAATTTCAGCTTCCCTTTATCTGCATCATCGGTGATTAACACCAATTCATCCTTTATATATCCAATCGGTGCCTCCGGCTTCAATCGAGTTAGCAGTCGATAGTGAACTTGATTTGCCACCAAGCTACGTTCGATGATCTCAACCTCGTAATAGTCTTTATCACAATGCACGTCCGTGATTTTCCAACTGGATCGGCCGGCATATTTGACGGTGACTTCCTGAGTCGCTGTTGCTCGGTGCTTCACGTTTCCTAATTCAATTTTGCCCGGAACGAAAACCACATCACCACGAATAAAGCCATTAATTTGAAGCTGAACTTCAGCAAAAAATGGTTTACTCATGGTCACCGTGACCGTAGCACCACGTGAGCCAACAAACGACTTCGTATTGTAGGTTGCCAGAATGGCTCCCGACTCGAGAGATTTGAGAGTCTGTTTTTCGATGGATGGAATCGTACATCCACAACTAGCCCGAACGCTCTCAATAACCACATCTTCTTTATACAGGTTGGTTAGCTCAAATCTGTATTTCTGTTCTGATCCACGGGCAACGGTACCAAAGTCGTGTTCATGCACCTTGAACATCTTTCGAGCCCATTCCTGCGCATGCACCGGACTACTGATGAGCTGCAGCAACACAGGCAGCAAGAGCAATGACAGGATTCTGGATATTTGCATGAGGTTTATGGCCAAACCAGTTGGTAAAGCAAGCAATTCATACAAGGATGCTATTAAAGCACTAGTGTGAGTGTCAACTTTGTTTTTTAAGTTGGTATACCGCACGACCGATTTCTTCCACGAGCATCTTCCGCACAACGCCCAAAAAAACAAAGAGCGGTCGAGATCATATGGGACACATTTCGTGGCCAAATGCCTATAATGAAGGTGACGTAATTGTCACGTGCGGATTCCCTAAGGGTATCCGCGCATTTTTACTGTATTGAAGAAGACATATGGGACCAACGTCTCTGCATTGAGGATCAAACATGACGTTTAATCACACCATGATCAAACAACTCGTCGCCATCAGTCTGGCTGTCTGTATCATGACTCTTTCTGGTTGTGGCGGTGATTCTCAGGACTCCGAATCCACTGCACAGTTCGATGCAAACATGGCACCGGTACTTCTGCCGACCGTAAAGCAAGTCAATAAGCGTCTGGCAGAACCGGAAAGCAATGAATACGAGCTTGGCGATGGAGTCCCTGTTCAGCCAGTGGCATTTCAAGATGCGAACGAGAACCCATTTCCGCGGCGAATCAGTGTGCCTGAAGAGGACTTCTTTCCAAAAGACCGTGAATGGCTAAATACAAAGCCACTTAGCAAGAAAGACCTAAAAGGAAAATTCGTTCTTTTGGACTTCTGGACTTATTGTTGTATTAACTGCATCCACATTTTGCCCGAACTCAAGAAACTTGAGAAAAAATATGAAGACGAATTAGTCGTCATCGGTGTCCACTCTGCAAAATTTGAAACAGAGAAGGGCCTCAAGAACATCCGCGAAGCCATCCTGCGATATGAAATCATTCATCCGGTAGTCAATGACGATGATCACAAGATTTGGAATACATTTGGGGTAAACAGTTGGCCATCAATACGAGTCGTCGATCCGGAGGGTTACCTCGTTGCCGGCCATAGCGGCGAATTCCGGGCAGAAGATATCGCCGAATTCTTCGACAAAGTAATTCCATATTACCGCAAGAAGAAACTTATCGATGAAACTCCAATTCGTTTTGAATTAGAAGAGTTTAATGTCGAAGAAACACCGCTAAAGTTCCCTGGAAAAATCCTTTCCGATGAACCTGGAAAGCGACTGTTTATTACCGACAGTAATCACAACCGAATCGTCATCACGGACCTCGACGGTAATTTACTGGATATCATCGGAAGTGGTGAAATTGGAAAAGCCAACGGTGATTTTCAATCCGCATCATTTGATCATCCGCAAGGCCTCGTGCTTCATGGATCCACTTTGTATGTAGCCGATACAGAAAACCACATGATCCGAAAAGTAGATCTCGAATCAAAAATGGTCACTACGATTTCTGGTGACGGTGAACAGGCACGCAGTGCATGGCCCGGAGCAGAGACCGGTAACGTGCGCGGTCCATGGTTCGGCAAACCGAAGACAACCGGACTTAACAGCCCATGGGCACTTTGGATTCATGAAGACACCATGTACATCGCCATGGCAGGCCCGCACCAAATCTGGAGCATGAAGCTCGATGAAAGTCGAATCGGGCCTTTTGCTGGCAATGGCCGGGAAGACATCGTTGATGGCGCACTACTACCAACTCAACCATTTGGCACAGCTGCTCCAGGAGACGGCAGCGTCAGTTCCTTTGCTCAACCAAGTGGCCTCACATCAGACGGTGAGTGGCTCTATGTAGCAGACACCGAAGGCAGCTCGATCCGCGCCGTACCGTTTGATACGACCAAGCAAGTGCGGACCGTTGTTGGGTCAGCTGATTTGCCAAATGCACGATTATTCACGTTTGGTGATAGAGACGGCTCACGTAATCAAGTGCTCTTACAGCACGCTATCGGGGTGACCTATCACGATGGCAACCTTTACATCTGCGATACCTATAACAACAAGATAAAGGTGATTGATGCAGCCAGTGGTGAGACAGCTACCTTTGCCGGCACGGGAAAAGCAGGGCTCGATGATGAGCAAGGACTGTTTGATGAGCCCGCCGGATTAGCCATTGCCGGAAATGCGATTTATGTAGCGGATACGAATAACCACCAAATTCGCACGATTGATCTGGAAACGCGAAAAGTCGGGACGTTAAAGATCGAAGGTCTTGAACCGCCTGTCCTTAAGGAAAAAGTACCGACCTTTAGTGATGCTGAAAAAGTCGTTGCTAAGAAAACCCTAATCAAACCGGTCGACGGTAAAATCACCGTCAATGTAAATCTATTACTGCCGATCGGCTGGAAAATGAACCCTCTAGCTGACCTGTCCTATTTTGTCGGCCTTAGTGGCAACGAAGGCGTTATTGATCGTAGTGCAGTCGGACGCGTCGACCTGGAAACACCGGTGGATACCTTTAGCGTACAGGTTCCTGTGACCGGCACCGGTGAAGATGTTTTGCGCATTGGCATGAATTTCTACTATTGCCAAAACAATGACGCTGGGTTGTGTAAAGTCGGATCAGTCCAGTTTGTCATCCCTGTGAACATCTCGGATGACGCCAAAATCTCAGAAGTAGATGTAAAACACGCTGTTGCACCGTAGTAACAACAATGTTTGCGGTATGACGTCTAGCACCATAGTTAGGACGTCTGACTAAGCACCTGCATTACTGCCAGAACAATATCCTCGCGCCACGCGCGTGCTGCGACTTGCACGCCAACCGGTAATCCGGCGCTACCCTGCTCTGTATTAACTGCGGCTCTGACGGACTTATCTCGTGAAGAGTCCCTGTCTGACTCTTCCTCTTCACCGACAGTGGATGTCGCAACGACGCCTGCAGGAATTCCAAGCACATTAAAGTGGAATGCATAACTGGCAGCTGCTAAAAGATTCACGCCGTCACCGTGTTTAATCGCAGGCACACCAAACGGCGGACAAAGGATTGCATCGAAATGATTCTTCATCATCCATTTATCCCACTTTGCTCTCATCAGATTCACCTGATGTGAAATCTGCCAATACTCATCCGCAGATAGCGGATTTGTTGTTTGCATTAAACTCGCCTGATGTCGTTGTCCTAAACAGCTAAGCAAGCTTCGTAACATCCATCGGGACCATCGCGGGATTCGGCCCAACAGAAGGAGTTCCTTTACTGCCGGGTCAACCTTACTACCCTTAAGCAATCGGCGGAGATCTTTTCCACCATCGGCAGCCAGTACTCCGTAGTACAAATCAACCATGCTTTGCATATCAGCAGGCGGTTTCACGGCTTCGACTGCCGCACCCGCATTGGATAATTGGTCAGCTGCTTCGCGTGTCGCACGCCTAATTGCTGGGGATGGCGTAAAATAGCCGTCATCCTCAAAGTACGCGACCTTGAGACTCTGAATATCGACATCCTCTGGATCACCCAGCGGTGCCGGTATATCACAAACATGCTGAGCATCATCAAAGGTCCCGTTCATAACCCGCAAGGCAATGGCTAAATCATCGACTGACCGTGCCATCGGACCAGGTTGAAAGAGCATGGACTCCATACCATGTAGATTTCCCTGACAACCATGAATCGGAAGCCTGCGTTCGGTCGGCTTAATGGTGTGTATTCCACAGAAATGGGACGGCACGCGTAAGCTGCCACCCAGGTCACTGCCAAGTCCGAGCATGGAACCCTGAGCGGCAATAATGGCTGCTTCTCCTCCGCTACTGCCACCGGGAGTCCGGTCGCTATCGAGTGGATGCATCGATCTACCGTACACCGGATTGACACATTCATGCCAAATCATGAGTTGAGGGATATTCGTTTTACCCAGGACAATGGCTCCGGCTTCGCGCAGACGCTGCACGATTGGATTATCACGGCCATGTGGTTTGGTCAGCGTCGTAATGCCGATCGTCGAGGCAGTTCCTGCTACATGAAAACACTCTTTAATCGTGACCGGAACACCGGCAAGCGGACCGACTGACTCTCCAGCAGCGACTTGTTGATCTATTTGTACAGCATCCTTCAATGCCTGATCAAAGCACTTAATCACTACCGCATTCAAACCATCGTTTACTTCATTGATTCGATCGATATGCGCGGTGACAACATCGCTTGCTTTCCAGGTCGCTGCTGAAACGTTTGCGACCGTCTCTCGAATTGTCGAGTCGATATATGTCACGGTCGCTCAATCCCATAGAGCGGGCCGAGTTTTCCATATAAGTAATTTACGAGATGGCTATGAGATAACGGCTTATCCGTTACTCTTTCGATCAATTCACTTGCTGAATAACAGCGACCAGGTTTGTGAATCTTCTCAACCAACCACTCTTTCAGAGGTAGAAATTCACCCCGCTCAAACTGCTGATGCAGTCCACCCAGTTCTTCGTCAGCTTTATCAAACAGCTGCGCAGCGTACAAGTTACCGAGTGAATAGGTTGGGAAATAGCCGATAAGGCCGGCACTCCAGTGAATATCCTGCATCACACCATCTGCATCATTCGGTGGTGTGATACCCAGATAGTGCTGATACTTTTCACTCCACGCACCTGGGAGATCATCCACCGAGACATCACCGGACATGAATGCCTGTTCAAGTTCAAAACGAATAATGATGTGGAGGTTATACGTAACCTCATCTGCTTCCACTCGGATCAGTGACGGTTGCACATTATTTATCGAGAAATAGAAATCACTCAAAGCCACGTTGTGAAGCGACTCAAAGTTTGCCTGAGCTTTAGAGTACATGTGCGTCCAAAATGGCAAACTACGGCCGACCTGATTCTCCCACATGCGAGACTGTGACTCATGAAATCCAAGTGACAAATACTCGCCAGGTCCTGTACCGTAATGGTCTCCTCGCAGCCCCTGATCATAAATCCCATGTCCGGCTTCGTGAAGGATTCCAAAAAATGCCATCGGGAAAAACTGCTCGTCGTATCGAGTCGTGATACGCGTATCGTCCGGCCCCAATTCGGTGCAGAACGGATGGTGAGTCACATCCAGTCTGCCACGCTCGAATTCAAAGCCGATCGCTGATGCAGCCATGGTGCCGAATGACTCCTGAGCACTCACCGGATAGGATCGGGTCAGAATAGAGGTGTCAGGTCGGTTGGAAGAGTCTCTGACGGCTTCTACAAGTGGTACAAGATCTTCGCGAAGACCTTCAAGGACAGTTCGCACGTTCGCAGTCTTTTCGCCTGGTTCAAAATCATCCATCAACGCATCGTAAATGCAGTCGTCGTATCCGATGGCCTCTGCCTGCTGACGCTTTAACTCGATAATCCGTTTCAGATACGGCGCAAATGCCTGAAAATCATCCGCCGCTCTTGCATCCACCCATGCCTGCTGGCCTTCGACCACCGCACGCGTGATATTCTCTACCAATTCCTGTGGCAGTTTGGTCAACTTCTCAAAACTACGCCGTGCTTCTCGCAGGACGGTTGCCTGATCACCGTGCGGATCCTGTTCACCAATTTGCTGTTCTGCTTCTGCGAGCCAGTCACCAACACGTGGATCTGTGCGCATTTTATGTATCAGACCGGAGACGTACGTCATTTGCTCAGCACGGTAGGCACCACCACCTTTGGGTAACTTAGTGCGTTCATCCCAGCCTAGTAGCGAATTAATAGAACCGACTAACTGTGTTTCCTTGAGATGTTCTACAAGGCTATCGTACGCGTTCATCATGTTGCCTCTCTTGAATTATCGAAATTGCACTACCGATTACGATTGCAGCAGGTTTTGAATCCTTAACAATGTGTTACTCACTGAAATAGGATATCGTATCCCACCCAGAAAATCGCAGCGTCTACAAATGCGTGGCTGATCCATGCGGCATACAGATTGCCTGATCGATTGTAAATCCATGCCCATGCCGCTCCGCCGAAGGCAACCCCTATTGAAAACACATAGGTCATCCAATTCTCGAAGCCGAAAAACATGCCAAGTATGATTACGTGATGTGCCATGAATCCGACACTGGAAATAGCCACACTCTGAACGAGTGGCCGATGGCTCAGAAATCGTTTAAACACAAACCAGCGCCAATAGTACTCCTCCATTCCTGAGTGAATCACGCAATAAAAGACTGCGAGCGCCGTATACGCTGCCACACTCTTAAGCTGAAACCCCTCAACCTTGGAGGTGACTTGCGCGTCGAGCAAGGACATTATCTCCGCACTTTGTTTGAGGACGAGTTGATATACGCCCACGATAAGTGCCAGTGTGAGCAGGCCAAACAAAACGCCGATGGAGATACCTGCTTTGCGAGGCCGGTGAATCCCCAGTCGTTCCTTGTTCACACTTAGCACAATCCAGGCTGGCAATCCGAATTGGATCGTTTTACCGAGACCGAAAACCAGACCTTGAAGCACGGACGATGTGCCGTCGAGAACGATGAAATAGAGTAAGGTGAGCACGGTGGGATAACAGACGGCGAACCACAGCACTTTGCGGCTAACGACGGCGTTTTCCTCACTGATATCAATTGATTCGCTCATAGTATGTGATTGTACCAGAGTCACATTTGGTACGAGGATGGCCTGTCTATTGGCCACAAGATTTGAGTAAAGGATTGAACGAATATTCAACCGGATTTAACGCCCATAGATATCGTAATTCCAGGTAAGTCGAATCGTTGTCTTGGCCTATGAAGGAAATCATCGTAACTGTATAGTTTCACGCACTGTAGAAGCAGAATTTGGGCCTGTTTGTCACTTCAGAATACAAAACAGCAAGAAAATGAACCTAGAACAGTACGGAATCACCGTTCAGAAAATCCATCGCAATCTAGCGCCAGCTGACTTATATGAGCACGGCGTACGGTATGACGGCGCCCAAATTGTATCAAGCGGTGCCCTTGCTACCACTTCGTTTGAAAAGACGGGGCGTAGCCCAAAAGACAAACGCGTTGTCGAAAACCCGGCAAGTAGTAACGACATCTGGTGGGGCAAGGTAAATATTCCTCTTACATCAGACTCGTTTGACCAGAATTACGCCGTTGCCGTGGATTATCTCAACACGTGCGACAGGCTTTACATCTTTGATGGATTCGCTGGCTGGGATCCTAAGCACCAGCTTAAGATTCGAATTATCTGTTCGCGACCATATCATGCGTTGTTCATGAACAATATGCTGATCAGGCCAAACTTGGAACAACTCGCCGACTTCGGTGAGCCCGATTACGTGGTATTCAACGGTGGTACACAGCCTGCCGACACAACCGTTGAAGGCGTTGAGTCAAATACAAGTGTCGCACTGGACTTCGAAGAAAAGAGATTTATCATTCTCGGCACCCAATATGCCGGTGAAATGAAAAAAGGTGTCTTCACCATCATGCATTACTTGATGCCAAAGGCCGGAGTGTTGTCCATGCACTGTAGTGCAAACGAAGGGTCTGACGGTGACGTCGCTCTATTCTTCGGACTATCCGGCACGGGCAAGACGACTCTTTCAGCTGATGCCAGCCGCGCGTTAATCGGAGATGATGAACACTGCTGGACCGACGACGGCATTTTCAATATCGAAGGTGGCTGTTATGCCAAGACGATTGACTTGTCCGCGGAATCTGAACCAGAGATTTACCAGGCGATTCGTTTTGGAACGGTTCTTGAGAATACGATCCATGACCCGGCAACTCGAGAAGTCGATTACAGCGACACTTCGCTGACGCAGAACACCCGCGCCAGCTATCCGATCGAGTACATCCCCAATGCAAAGATTCCATGTGTTGGAGGGCATCCAAGCAACATAATCTTGCTGACATGTGATGCCTTCGGCGTTCTGCCACCGGTTTCCAGGTTAACACCGGAACAAGCAATGTATCACTTCATCAATGGTTACACTGCGAAGATTGCAGGAACGGAAATGGGAATAAATGAACCCGAAGCAACATTCTCTGCATGCTTCGGTGATGCATTCCTCGTGATGCATCCGACAGTTTATGGAGAGCTACTCGCTGAGAAGATGGAAAAACACGGTGCCAAAGCTTGGCTAGTGAATACGGGATGGAGTGGCGGTGCATACGGTACGGGTGAGCGAATTAGCCTCAAGGTCACTCGCGCGATCATCGATGCGATTCATGCCGGTGCACTGAACAACGTGCTGACCGTAACAGATGAGGCATTTGGCCTGGCCATTCCAACCGTCGTACCCAACTGCCCTGCTGACGTCTTGATTCCCAGAAACACCTGGCAAGACACGACAGCCTATGATGAAACTGCAACGAATCTCAGACAGCTATTAAACGAGAATTTTGCAGAGTATGCTAATCCGTTTGATGACGAGATTATTTCAACCCGACGAGACGTTGCCTAACATCAACTGCACGTTCAGGTCATATCAATGACATTGCAGCACAATCCCTTTGACCTGGATCGCATCCAATCCGAGTCTGCGATCAACCAGCTCTTTTATTTTCCGTCATGCAGTTCGACTAACACCGAGGCACTGACTTGGGCCAGGGACCATCACTGTAGCAATTCGGAATTGCTACCGGCACTATTTATTACACCCAGCCAGACCGATGGCAGAGGTCGCGGTTCACACTCATGGCATTCAAGTGCCGGTGCGTTGACTTTTTCTTTGTTGTTGTGCGTCAGTGAACAAAACGCGATCGCATTGGCAGCTCGCATCGGACTGGCTATTTGTGAGGCGGTCGACTGCCAGATTGCAACGGATGCATCTAAGCGGTGCCAGTTGAAGTGGCCAAACGATGTATTTCTCGACGGCAAAAAGCTGGGAGGTATTCTGATTGAAAGCCCCAAACCAGACATTTTTGTTATCGGAATTGGACTAAACGTAAACAACTCGACCACAAGTCTGCCCGAAGCGGTTTCGAATCAGTCGATCAGCATTATCGATACAATTGGTATTCCCGCCGATATAAACGGCCTGTTAGTGAACATCATCCAACTTGTACATGAAAAAACCGCCTCGGTTGGATCAAATCCCATTGATATCTCTGCCGCATGGCAACCGCGTTGTATGTTTTATGGTACGACGGTATGCCTTGAATCAGGTTCCGATCTCGTCACTGGTGTATGCCATGGCATAGACTCAAGCGGTGCTATTCTCATCGGTTTGCACGATGAGATTGTGCCCTTTGTCAACGGAACAATTCGGTGACTTAATGCGTAGTAAACGCATAGCGTTTGCAAATCGCTGATCCCGAAACATCTCCGGGCATATCTTTGCTAGAACCCGGCACGAATTAACTCAGGTGATCTGAGCGAGTCGGGCATCTTGTTGCATACAACCAGTTACATACAACCACCTGACCAAAACCAGAAAACAGCCATGTCATCTGAAGCGTTAAACACGAAAATTGACGTCACCGACGAGTCATCAGCCGAAACAAGACGACAGAATCGCATCGCCCTATTGGCATTTGTGCTTAGCGGATTCTTTGCGCTTATATACGAAGTCTGTTGGATCCGGAAGTCATCTCTGATCATGGGTACTACTGTCCATGCGGTGAGTACGGTTCTTGCTGTGTTTTTCTTAGGGCTCGCATTAGGCAACGCATATTTCGGTCGAAAGACACGTCACACGACGGACCCGCTTAAGCTCTATGCGCAATTGGAAATCGTGACCGGAGTCCTGCTGGTCCTTTCCGTATTGCTGCTACCGCTTGTCGACAGCCTATATGGCATGATGTACGCAACCGAGCCTTTAACGGCCTCCGGTGAAGATGCCGCCGGTGGTGTGGCACAAACCGGAGTGTTTTCAACCATTGTCAGCCGTAGCCTGCGGGCGCTGCTGATCGCGATATGCTTGCTACCTCCGACCTTCACGATGGGCGGTACGCTGCCGCTGATCACCAGACACTTCGTGCGATCTGATGGTCAGGGTATTCTTCACTCCGTCGGCTGGCTTTACGCGCTCAACACCATTGGTGCCGCCGTTGGCACAGCTGTCTGCGGATTTATCCTCATGCCGATGCTAGGTGTAAACGTATCGATCTATATTGCCGCCGCCGGATATATTGCTATTGGGGTGCTTATCTACTCCGTGAAGTTCCAGGCTAGCGAAGAGTATATAGAGATTCAGTTTGATGATGACGAGGAGGAAGAATGGGACGATGAAGATCTCGTTGACTCCGCAGATGATGAAGCGATAAGCGAATCTGATTCGGATGACGATTCGGATAAAGAGTCCGACAGCGAAGAGTCCGATAACGAAGAGTCCGATAACGAAGATTCCGACGACGACTCAGATCAAATAGACGACGATGAGTATTTTGATGATGAAGATGACGAAGGTCACAGCCTGTCGTTTGACGTGGCTCCTGAAAAGGTCTTTGCCTTTGCGATGTTCATCAGCGGGTTTGCGGCCTTAGCAAACGAAGTCATCTGGACTCGTTTTTTGGCACTTATCATCGAAAACACCGTCTTCACCTACACATTGACCCTGATGGCGGTGCTGTTAGGCATCGTCATTGGTAGTCTACTAGCTTCGCTGCTCCCGGATCGCCCAGAGCGATCTGCTTTACGTGTCGGACTGGCCATCGGTGCTGGTGGATTACTGTCGATGGGAATTATGCTAATTCCGTCGGCGTATTGGTCCATGATTCTGGATATGGTTGGACGTGACAGCCTGTTCGGTCAGTTTGCCATCGTTTGCGTCGTCATGCTGTTACCGATGATTTTTGCCGGAATGACATACCCGCTTGCGATTCGGGCTGTGACGCACCATGCATCGCATACAGGTGCCAATGTTGGAAAGATGTCAGCCATCAACACGACTGGCGCCATTATTGGTTCACTCTTGATGGGATTTATTATCCTGCCGATGTGGGGTACGCAGGTATCCATACTCTTAACCACCGGGGTTAGTGTTTTTGCAGCGGTGATTATCTGGCTGCTCCTGGAAGATGAAAAGACACTACCACGGCGTCTGCCATTCATCCTGATATTTGCTGGGATGTTTGTATACGTCTCACGATTTGTGCCGCCAGAACAAATCGTGTTTGACCACCTTAAGGTCGGCACGAGCGAAGTTGTACATGCTGTAGAAGGTTGGAGCGGGTTCATCACCGTGGAAGATCAGGGTGGCGAGACCGTTCTCAAAATCAATCGGATGTTCCAGGGTTCGACGCGACAAACGCAACAAGGCACCGCAGCACATATTCCGGCGATCCTTCACGGCCAGCCGGATGAAGTTCTCGTGATCGGACTTGGAGCGGGTCAAACTGCCGAACGATTCCTGATGCATAACCCAAAGCATCTGGATATCGTGGAAATCGAAGATCCGATGATGCTGTTTGACGTGATCGTCGATCCGGAGTTCCATTCCCAGCAACGCGACTTAACCATCAAGGGATTCAATGCACAGGAGTGGGTGCTACCTAGTTTTCAAGATGGACGACTTCGCGTGATTTGGGACGACGGCCGTACGTACGTGCGTCATGCGAATCAACAATACGATATCATTTCCGTCGAAGTAGGACAGGTATTCCGTCCGGGTGTGAGCGCGTTTTACACTCGTGAATTCTACCGGGATGTAAAAGCACGACTCAAAGACGATGGAGTTGTCTCACAATTCCTCCCATTAGAGTTTCTTGGCAAGGAACAATTTACCAAGGCCGTGCGGACATTTGTGCGTGAATTTCCCGATAGCCAGCTTTGGTATAACACCAGTGAATTGCTGATGATTGGATCCAAGTCGCAACGCGGAATCGAAGGGAAACAACCATGGCTGACCACCGGTCGTCTTGGAACAGCGCTCCTTGCACGCAATCCGGATGGTAGTCGCACCGCCGTCCAAAGAGACCTGATCTTTAGTTACTGGGGTGGTTACCGCAATCACTTGACCAATCCGGATGTATTTCTCGGTGGATTCCTGATGGGATCCAAGGGACTTGCAGAACTAGCCGGCCAAGGTGAAGTGTACACCGATGACCATCCGGAACTGGAATACTTCCGACGAGAGAATCTCGACTACCACCGGCCAGTGGTCGACTTACTCAGAGATCATCTTGAAGATGTCACCACTATTATCCCTCAAATCAGCGATGGTTCCGCTGGTAGTGCGCATGTCATTCGCGAAAAGAACCTCAATCACATCGTCGCCAAGCAGTTCACCGAAACGGCCCGACAAATCTATGTCGCAGGTGATACGAATATAGTGATGGCTCTGCAAGCCATTGCACTCGGTGAAGACAAGAACGCTGTGCAACCGCAAATCGACCTCGGTATGAGGCTGCTTAAGGAATCGATAGCGTATATGAAGTACGCCGAATATCTGCTGCCAGAATTTACCGATGCGACATTTAATCGATCCGCGATGCTGGAACGGATTCAACAACTGGCCCCTCAACTCGCCGACCCGAGTATCGAAGTGGAAGTTGTATCCGCGGCTGTTCTTGCACAGCACTACGATGAAGAAACACGCGCTTGCCTTTTAAAGACTGTGCAAATCGATCCGGATCATAACCTGGCACATACTAAACTAGCGACACGATGGCATTTGGAAGCGGGTACAACTGCTGACAAATCAGAATACATGTTCGCCATTGAACGTGCCATTTACCATTATCGCAATGGAATTGCTTCGTTCTTGCCGGAAGATGTTGAAATTGAAGGCTCAAACCCGGAATTTACTATTAAGGGTCGTGATGTGAAGGATGTAGTAGATGATGATGCAACATCGCTTCACCGCCTGGCGATGATCCTTTCGATGTCTCCGGAAGAGAGCCTTCGTGATCCGGTAATGGCTCGAATCTTGATGGACATCGCTGCTAAGATCGAAGGTACCGACGAGAGCTTTAACCATGGCTTCATTAGTGCCGCCGTACATGCGGCCGAAGGAAACTTCGAGCAAGCACGTCGAGTCCTCAAGCAATTTGGTTTACGCATGAACGATGCGATGAATCAGCTTCAGGGTGATACGAGTAATATTGCTCAACAGCAACTCGAGCAAATGAATCAGATGTATGACGGGATTCAGGCTCAATTGGCGGCGTATGAGCGCAACGAGTTGCACCTGCAGGCTGGTATGACAACCAATGTGGACTTCTCTGCCGTGGGCGAGATCGATCCAACGGAAGTCAATCTGGACAACATCCCCATCGTGCCACAAGGCAATCAAAACGGGCCTGTCATTCCGCAGACGACTCCTCAGAATTAAAAATATCTTGAGTTAGTCTTCATAGATAATCTGAGCACCACCATTGTCGACACCTGTACCATCATCGGTGGCTAAAATATCGTTCGCTCTTAAGGTAACAATGCTGCGGGCCTCGGTTCGCACCTGAGTCTTACCGTTTGAACCAATGAGACATGCGTCGATCAATACGCGTGATGATCCGCCGACTGAAATACCACTACGCCCGTTACCGCGAATCCTTAGCTCAGCCAATTCGCACTCAAACACATTATCGTGAGCGTTTATACCATCCTGTCTGAATCCCTGTATCGTCAGGTCCGAAATTATCAAACCACGGACATTATAAATGGTGATGCCAACCTGTAAGTCAGTGAGACTTAATTCATAGTCCAGCGGTAACTTACCTTCTTCGCATTTGAAATAGACGCGTCCCCTGTAGATGCACCACTGTTCTGGTGCTAATTCAGGTACATTCTTTGAATCTCTTTTTACGTCGACCTGAGTCGCAGGCTTACCGTCCAGATAAAGCAGAGTATTTGTGGTTTCACGCGGTGTCATCTCAAACACAGCGTTGCCGATAATATCCCATTCCTGGGGCTTGATGGTGCGCGTGCCATCAAGTGTTGCACCATTCCCAATGATCAAGAATGGCTTTCTCTTTATTCCGTTATGACGTGCACCCTGAATCGACACGCTTTCACGGTACGGCTGACCTGTTTTAGCCAGCACGATGTTATCACCACGACGTGCCAAAGCCAGTGCTTGTGTAATCGTCTTTACAGGTCCTGTCTGACCCTGTTCACGGTCTTCTGAGAATCCATCGAGAAAATCGCTACCGGTTTGGTTGTTTACAAAAATGTCGCGTGCCAAAGCAGTAGCGGAGATGCTTAAGCTTACTGTTGTAATTACGGCAATGACAACACTTGTGTAAATTCGCTTCATATGTACGTAGCCCCATGTGTGGACATTGATCGTTTCCAGCTTCGTTACGCGAGGATTCTGAAGCAGTTTACAGTTTGGGTCAATACGAGTCGGATATCAGACGTCATGCGTCACTCGTCAGACTCATCACTTACGACGTCAGACTCGAGTTCTTCCATTTCACGGCGATTGGACAAATAGCATGCGATTCCTATGAGAGCCAACAGCACGGTGATTACCCGGTAGCCAAGTGCAACGACAAAGCCCTGCCCTTCGGCCATACCTTCCGGTGCAACAGCCGGGTACAAAGAATTCAGTGCGTATTCAAAGGCGCCAAGCCCACCAGGCAGTGGCACGGATCCGGCGAGGTTTGCCACCGGAACGACACTTAAGTGACCGATAAAGTCCGGATGCTGATCCACATTGATTCCTTGTGCCACGAAAAAGGCACAAAGTGTAAATAGAATGTGCGTGCCAAAACTGATCACAATCGCAAACAGCACAACCGCAATCTTGCTCCGATAGAGAGAAGCAGCTCGAACGATCTTCTCGAGTATTCCCCCAATCTTCGGAATACCACCAAGCCTTGATTGCATCCGTTGGTTGGTAAGCGCCGGAATTACCATGACAATCAGGCCGATAACACCTCCTACTAACAAAGCGATCGCTGCTGTCTTGCCGAGGTTCTGAAGTTTGTCGAACGCTTCGGTATTCGCGGCGACAAATGAATCTGATCGAGCACCCATATACCAACATGCCAGCGAGCCAACAATCAGTAACGAGTAGACGCCGATAAGACGGTCAATGACAACGGATGCGACCACTTCTGTTTTTCGTTCCGGTTGTTGGCGCGTGATATATACAGACTTAATGGCATCACCACCCACCACACCAACGGTGGCGAAGTTAAACGCATAGCCGATAAATCCGAGTTTGAATGCATCTCGCATTGCAAAATCCAGATCCAATGCCCGCACCAGCAGACACCATCGGATCTTTGTAATACACATGGCACCCAGAGCGCACACAAATCCGGCTGTCAGCAATCCCCAGTCTTTGGGACGGCCCGAGAGTTTATCAAATGCTGCGTTCTCATTGGCCTTTTGAAACAGATACCACAACAGTCCGACCGATATGCCGATCTTGATCACGGTAACTGCAATTTGTTTAGACTTTTTGTCGCTCAAGAAACACCTGCAACTGGTTTCACATGGATAAAATTGGTTTTCACCTTAGGTCACCAACACGACCTGAATCTGCAGTATCTTGACAGCATTCATCAGCGTTGATAATTTCAATTACGCGTCAAGCAGTTAAGCCGATTTCGTAATGAGTCTATACATTATGATGTTTCGGCATCTTTCTATACGGGGGATTAGCTCAGCTGGGAGAGCGTTTGGCTGGCAGCCAAAAGGTCAGGGGTTCAAGTCCCCTATCCTCCACTTAATAACCCGCGATTATTCGCGGGTTTTTTTATTATGCAAGCCATACGTTCAACCTGCTCTGACATCGTTTCTTTTGGTTACAATGCTTGCTTAACAACCAATTCTCTTACCTCTCCCACTGCTTTTATAAAAGCTCGTTAGAAGGCTATTGATATGAATCCTGTTGCTATCCGCCTGAGCATTATGATGTTTCTTCAGTTTTTCGTATGGGGAGCATGGTATGTCACTGCACCAAACTTCCTGTCAACGATTGGTTTTGCACCAGAGGATATTGGTAACACTTATTCGGTCGGTCCAATTGCCGGTATCATCACGCCATTATTCGTTGGAATGATTGCCGACCGCCTATTTTCCGCACAACTTGTACTTGGAATATTACATATCGCTGGTGGTGGGCTTATGTTTCTAGCTATGCAAAACATGGATGGGACCACCAGTCCCGATGTTCTCAACTGGATATTCTTTGGCTACATGCTGACGTATTACCCAACACTGGCACTGACTAATACGGTTGCCATGAAAAACATGACGAATCCTGACAAGGAATTCCCGTACATTCGAGTCTTCGGAACCATTGGCTGGATTGCAGCAGGAGTGTTACTTTCAGCAATCGATGCTGATAACACGATCGACATGTTCCAAATCACGGCAATTGCCGCAGTGGTCCTTGGTGCGTTCTCCCTATCATTACCAAATACACCGCCCAAAAGAGATAGCCGTGTTACCGTTGGCCAGCTGCTAGGTGTTGATGCACTTGTTCTGCTGAAAAACAAGTCGTATGCGATCTTCATGCTAGCTTCCGTCCTGATTTGTATTCCGCTGGCATTCTATTACCAAATAGCCAGCCGTGTGGTTGAAAAGGCTGATTTTGCTATGGGCGTCGGAGCAACCATGAGTATTGGTCAGGCGTCGGAAGTCATCTTCATGGTGCTTATGCCATTGTTCTTTGTTCGCCTTGGCGTGAAGAAAATGCTGGCTGTGGGCATGTTAGCCTGGGTCGCACGATATGCACTATTTGCATTTGGAGCACCCGCAGACCAACGAGCTATGATCCTTATTGGAATCGCACTGCACGGTATCTGTTATGACTTCTTCTTTGTTACGGGCCAGATCTACACGGACCAAAAGGCTGCCGAACCTATTCGTGCACAGGCACAAGGTCTTCTGGTCATGCTAACCCTTGGAGTGGGAATGCTCATCGGTGCTCAAGTCGCGGGTAGAATTGAAGCATCAGCATCGCCTAAGGAAATGAAGCCACTGCAAGAACAGCAAGCTGCAATTCAAGCTCAAATTGATGCCCTCGATGAAGATGTCGACAAAGAACAAATTGCTGCGTTGAAGGCAGATAAAAAGTCAGATCGACTTGCCGAGCTGAATCTGGTTGATTGGAAGACAATCTGGGGAATTCCAGCAATCGGTGCTGCGGGTATTCTCTTGTTTTTCCTCGTGACATTCCGCGAAGATGCGGGTGCACCTGAGGCCAATGTCGCAGAAACTAAAGCAGAGGTTCCGCAAGGAACTACTGACGATATCGTCGCAGAAGATTCAGCAGACGGCGAAGCACCGACCGGCTAAGCAGTTCGGCTCGCCTGCAGCCTTTGTTTGGGGAGACCCTGCGGGTTCGGCTTCGCCGAGCCCCGCGGTTGTGTGTGGTTTCTAGCTTTGCCTATGCAGTTCGGCTAGCGCGTCGTTGCGATTTTTTCCGACGATTGGTGGTCACCCCAGTCAGCGTATACCAGAATGATTCTCTCGATGCGGTCTGCAATTCTGCGCGTCTTATATATGGATGATCCAATCAGAGGGAGATCCGAGAAAAAGGGCACGTTTTCCCGCTTCGAATGATAACGTAATCCTGAAATCCCATGAATCGCGACGAATTCCCCAGGCTGCAATCGCAACACGGTATCGACCGTTCCTGATCGAATCCCCGGAATGGTCACCCCACCTTTTTTCAGACCGGATGCTTCGTCCATTTGGTGCATCGTGGGCTTCATTTCCAATTGCAGTGAACCATCATCCAATACCGTCGGAGTCATTCTCATTTGGAATCCTACCTGTCGAAATTGGACCATTTTTTCACCAGCAACAGATTCCACTGCGGGCATTTGACCGCCTGAATCAAATTGAACTTGTCGTCCTGTAAGAGTCCTTAACGTGGGATAATTGATCACAATTCCAACGTCTTTTTCATCTAGCTTCTTCAGATATCGACTAAACACGTCATCCGCAGATACGGGCTTATACTGCATTTCACTGTCGGTCAATTCACCGGCAAATGGCACCCATGCCAAACCGGACTGCCGAAGTTCATTCCGTGAGATTTCGATCAATCGAGTCTTGAGAACAATTTCTTTTGGTTGTGTTTGACGAATCCGGATATTGGAGACGATTCGCGGGAAATATTCGCGACCAATCGCCTCGATCTGAGAGATTTGCTCTCGGTCATCTACATTCCCAGATATCAATAAGCTACCCGAGAGCTTCTTAAGTGATAGCTGAGCACTAGGGAACTCTTCGACGAAAAGCTCGTGTAGCTTGGAGAGCTTTCCGGTAATCACAATCTTGAAGACATAAACCGATTGATTGGCATCCCACAGATTAAGATTAGTGACCCCGGGTTTCATGGCCGTAAGCGACAGCTGCTTTGGACTTTTTGGTTCGATGGCAACCAGATCGGGGTTTTCGAGAAATGCTTTTGG
>Ga0114933_10001840_pt1 | contig 22948 bp, 34 predicted proteins | sample 4SBtaG_FD_89691 | JGI IMG/M metagenome (GOLD analysis project Ga0114933, IMG submission 89691) | Deep subsurface microbial communities from Kolumbo volcano to uncover new lineages of life (NeLLi) - 4SBTROV12_W25 metaG | ecosystem: Environmental > Aquatic > Marine > Volcanic | place: Kolumbo... | reverse complement strand
ATTACCAGAGCTTCGATTATGAACAACGACATGATTCGTATTGATACTTTGGTATCGGCCGCTCTTGATTTATCCCCCGACTTGGATCGCATTGCTAGGGCTGAAAACTTTGTCGAAGACGGCAAAATCGACGCTCGTAGAGACTAAGCATGGATGTCGTACAATTAGTCGCGGACTTTGGCTTCCCGGTAGTTATGGTCGTTGGTTTAGGCTATTTTGTTTATTATGTTTGGCAGACGATAACCAATACGATAGATCCTGCTGTCCAAGAAATGAAAACTACTATCATACGTCTAACTGACCAATTACGACTTTTAGACCAAGATATGATACGCTTGAAAGAGAAGGTAGGGACAGTTATGGAACTCAAAGAGGAAAATAAGCTGAAAGATGAGAAGACAGAAAAGCCAAAAGACGCTGGAACAAGAAAGAAAATTTAAAGATTGGTTTGCCTTTATTGGCATGGGTTTTATAATCTTTACACTCATATTTGGTTCAATTCAGAGTGTCTTTGCTGACCAAATTACCTATAAATTTAAAAGTCCAAGTTTCAATGGTGTCGGTACATCGAGTCACTATTTAACGATTGAAAACCAAGAATACTCTCGTAGATTGACTCTGAAAGAAGAACTCAAAGCTATTCAAGACGAAATTGCACGCGACAAAGAAAACACGACGTTGGCTCGTTTTGTGCGTAATTTAGAGTCCAGAGTCTATGCGCAACTATCTAGGCAGCTTGTGGAAAACCTATTTGGCGATGTAACAAAAACCTCTGGCACCTTAGAGCTAGAAAACAACTTAATAAGTTATACTAGCGATGGCGTGACAATAACATTAACAATTACAGACCCAGATGGTAATACGACTGAAATTTCTCTGCCTATTGGCTCTTTTACTTTCTAGTTGTGCAATTCACGAAGTAATCCAGGACACCGAAAAGCAAAGATACAAAAGCAAAGGTACAACCGAAGCTACTATTTACGATTTGCAATCCAAAGCTCTGCTCAAGGTTTTGCCACCAAAAACTATGCCTGTCGTTGCAGTCTATGGCAATGCTTTTACCGATCAGACTGGTCAAAGAAAAAGTAACAGTGAATTTGCTTTGTTTTCTACAGCTGTTACTCAAGCTCCTAGCGCTTTGCTAGTTAGAGCGCTCAAACATGCAGCCGATGGTAAATTTTTTCGTGTCGTTGAACGTGTCGGTTTAGATAACCTAGTTAAAGAACGTCAGTTAATCAGATCTGCACGAGAACAGTTTGCTGAAAAAGAAGAAGACAAAACCATCCAGCCACTTTTATTTGCTGGTGTCTTGCTTGAGGGTGCTGTCCTAAGTTATGATACTAACTTAACGAGTGGAGGCACAGGTGCTAGGCTACTCGGCATTGGTGGTAGTGTTCAGTACCGAGAGGACACGGTAAGCGTGAGTTTACGGATGGTTTCTGTTGCTACTGGCGAGGTACTTTTAGAAGTAACCAGTCAAAAGACCATATTTAGCTATGGTAAATCCAACGACGTATTTAAGTTTTTTGAAGCTGGTACGGAGTTGATTGAAATAGAAATAGGTTCGGCTCGAAATGAAAGTACCACAATAGCTTTAATGAAAGCCATTGAAAGTGCTGTTTTAGAACTAATAAATTTAGGTTATGACAGGAGTTTTTGGACACATGAAGTTGAAATTACTAAGCCTTGCACTACTGATGAGTGCGACGATATACGCGGCTGATAACGAAATCTACATCGATCAATCTGGTACACAAGCCAACATAGATTTAGAGCAAATCGGTAGTAGCAATATTATCGGTGGCCTACAAGCCGCAGCTGGCTCGATGACGCCACTAGATTTAGATGGCAATAACATGACCCTTGACATAAACATGATTGGTAATTCCAACAAGTTTTTAGGTGATATTTGGGCTGACTCTTATACCGGGTTTTTTCAATTAGACGGAGATAGCAACGTCTTTACCATGCAAACCGACCCTAGCAATACTTATGGAGCTGATAGCTCAAATGTCAATGTCAACGTCACTGGTGGCTCTAATGCTATGACTTTGAATCATGCAACCTCAGCTCTAGCTAGTCAGTTAGACTTAGATTGGATTATCAACGGTTCTAGTAACCAGATTACATCTAATATTAATTACGACGGTGCAACTAATTTTATGGACATTGATGGTAATGCAAACAGCATAAACTTTACGGGTAGTGGCTATGCTGGAGGCTATTTTTATTGGGACCATACGGGAAACAACACTGCTCTTAACATTCAACAGCTGAGTACCCAAGACAATGACTGGCTCAAAATTATATCTATATCAAACAATTCTGGTAATGACGCTTCTACCTTGTGTGTCATTCAAAACGACCAAGGCACAAGCACAGGTTGTTGAAAGTATTGGCGATATATCAGAGCTCAATGGTCAAGCACAAATAGTTAGAGATCAGCCTTACGACGCTGAGTTACAGTTTTCAATTCAACAAAACGATGAAGCCATAACCAACAATGGTCGCATGGCTATTACTTTTTTAGATGATAGCACTGTCCGTCTGACTGAACATTCACAACTGATTGTGGACGAATATATCTTTGACCCAGATCCGTCAAAATCCAAGATGGCTTTGACTTTTGGTTTGGGTACAGCACGATTCATTACAGGTAATTTAGCGAGAATTGATAAACAAAACATCAAACTAAAAACACCAACAGCAAACATAGCTATTCGTGGTACAGATTTTACAACCACCGTAGACGAATTAGGCCGCAGTCTAATCATTCTTTTACCAGACCCTTTTGGTTTGTCTAGTGGCGAGATAGAAGTCACCACTGCCACAGGGTCAGTCATACTTAATCAGCCATTTGAAGCCACCACGGTATCGGTGTTTGAAGCTAACCCAACGCCACCAGTCATCTTAGATTTGACTCTAAATGCTATTGATAACATGTTGATTGTTAGACCGCCTAAGCGTGAACAAATAGTGCAAACCGAACAAAGTCGCACCAAACGGGCAAATTTATTAGATTTCAATGATTTAGATGTAGATTATTTGGATGAAGACTTTTTGCGCAACGACGATTTGGAGTTCACTGAGCTTGATATTAATTATTTGGATGTAAATTTTTTAGAAGATTTGTTAGATGTATTAGACGCTCTAGCGATTGGTGACGAAGAAGACCAGTTGCAACAAGTAACTGGGATAAACGTATCTGGCACTTTGCTTGGTCAAGACCCAGACACGCAAATAACCACTATTGTGACAGGCCAACAAGTTAGTTTACGGCGCATGGTCAGTGATTCCGCTCGGGTAGATGTCAATGGTAACAATGCTTACACTGTAATATTTATACAAGATGGTACGTCTAATGTTGTTAAAATAAATGGCGGTAGTGATTCAACGATTACTATCACACAAAGTAATTGATGAAATATTTAATATTACCTTTGCTTATATTACTGACTTTACCTTTGGTTTTTGTCAGCACCCCTACTGAAATCCTCAAACTAAAAACTTTTGATACCTTAGTCAAACCGCAAACAGAAAGCGGTAATTTTGTAATTTTAAATATAACCGAAACAGATTTACAAAAAGAAGGCGGTTGGCCTATGCCTAGAAGCAGATTAGCAGAACTAAACGAATTGCTATTAGCAAAAGGTGCAACTGGCGTTGGCTGGGTCATAGCCTTTCCTCAACCAGATCGTTTGAATGGCGACCAAGAGTTTGCCGATTCGTTGCGTTTAGGACCTAGCATCTTAGCTACTTTTGAAAACTCTGCTGGTGTTTTTCCGAAAACGACTGGCACTATAATCAAAGGTAATTCAGTCGCAGGCTTAGAAACCATAGGCGTCATAGAAAATACCGAAGTTTTAAAAAACGCTACCGCTCAAGGCATAGCGGTTGCACCAGTTGATGTCGATAATTTAGTAAGGCGTTTGCCTTTGCTTTTACGCACACCAGACGGTTGGGTTTCAGCTTTTGGTACTGAGGTCTTAAAAGTCCTAACTGGCACTCGCTCCTACATTATTACCACTAACGAAATAGGCATACAAGAAATAGCAGTGCGTGGTCTACCACCAGTTAAAACTGACAAATTTGGGCGCAAATGGATTTCTTGGGTAGACACTCCCAAAACAAATTTGGCTGAGATGAATGTGGCTGGACGTTTCGTTTTTGTTGGTATTACAGCGCCCGGTATCATGCCACAGCTTGCTACACCCATAGGTTTGTTAGAGCCACATAAAATTCAAGCGGCTTTGTCTGAAAGCATTTTGATACAAGACTCACCTATAATTCCAGAATACAGTCTACTTGCAGAGCTCCTAATTTTAATAACCACAGCTTCTTTAGTTTGGTTATTGTTATTTTATTTAGGCATAAGCGCAGGTTTGATTAGTGCTAGCATGGTCTTCATAGGCACTACAATCTTAGGCGTTTATCTAATTCGTATGGGCTTGTTAATAGACGTAACCTGGACACTTATCAGTCAAACCTTGGTTGGAGCCACGGCTTTTTATTTACGCTTTCGTGAACAATTTAAGTTGCGTCTGCAAATAAAAAAACAATTTGAGCATTATTTAGATCCTAAACAGGTCAAACGATTGCAGTCTAAACCTGAGCTTTTAAAATTAGGCGGTGAGAAAAAGACAGCAACATTTTTATTTACTGACCTTCGTGGTTTCACTGCTTTATCGGAAAAACTAGAACCACAAGCAGTTACAGAAATAATGAACCGAGTTTTGTCAGTGCAAACTAAATGTGTTCAGTTCCATGGCGGAATGATAGATAAATTTATTGGTGATGCAATGATGGCAATATTCAATGCACCGTTGGATTTGATAGATCACGAGGATAGTGCGATTTCATGTGCTTTGGACATATGTGATGAAATAGAATTTTTAAATGTTGAACTAGCAAAAGAAAATAAACCACCAGTTGCAATAGGCATTGGCATTAATACTGGGGAAGCCATAATCGGCAACATGGGAAGTGATACAAGGTTTGATTATACCGCCATTGGTGATTCTGTGAATGTAGCAGCAAGACTTGAAAGTGCAACCAAAGAGCAAGGTGTTGGGATATTGATTGGAGAGAACACACAATTTAATTCTTGTCACAACCTCTCTTTAGAAGCTAGAATCAAGGTTAAGGGTAAAAAATTACTTCTTAATGTTTATACAACAACATGAAAATAAACCTAATATTAGGAGCAATGCTCTTAGCTACAATAACTGGGTCTGGAATGTACATCAGGTCTTTGCTGTCTGAAAACGCAATCTTACAAGCTAACCAAGTGATATTGACTGACAAAATAGCCGAACAAAACGAATCCATCAAAAATTATCTACAAAAACAAAAGGAGACCATGCAAGAAATGGCAGCTTTAGAAGATGCAAAGCAAGAAGCCATGCGTTCTGTTACAGAATTAAGAAACAAATTTGCCCGTCACGATCTGAACAATTTAGCTTTGATGAAGCCTGGCTTGATTGAAAGAAGAGTTAATGCAGGCTCAAAAAAAGTTTTTGATGAGTTAATGTCAATTACATCCCCCTATGTAAAAGATGAAAATATCTCTCCTAATAATTAGCTCATTGTTTGTCTTGGGTGGCTGTTCAATACTACCCAAGGCACAACCTGTAGACGTCAGAACGATAGCTGAAATACCGCCCATGTATCACCCGCCTTTACCTTTGGAAATACAAGGTGTGCCAGTCAAATGGAAGGTTCTGACACCAGAAATCATGGAAGAATATTTAGCTTTGGTTAAAGAAGGCAAAGCACCAGCTATGCCGTATTACGCATTAACCACGCAACAATATGAAAATTTGTCAGTCAATATGGCTGAAATAACTAGATACACAAAAAATATTTTATCTATAGTTGAATATTATAGAAATTACGATCAACCAAAAAAGGAGAATAGTGATGAGTGACAATCCAGATGCTTTTGTTTATCAAGCAGAGTTAGATAGGGTGGTAGATGGCGATACCGTAGATGTAATTTTAGATTTAGGTTTTGATGTCAAGTTGCACAAACAAAGAGTACGGCTAGCAGGTATAGACACACCAGAATCAAGAACACGAGATTTAGCTGAAAAAAAATTAGGTTTGGCTGCTAAAGAAAGACTCAAAGAACTTTGTGTTGGAACTTTTAAAATTAAGTCGCTTGGCAAAGGTAAGTACGGCAGAATTTTAGGCATACCGTACACTGAAGATGGACAAGATATATGTCAAATGCTAATCAAAGAAGGACACGCTGTTGTTTACGATGGCGGTAAAAAAAGCAAAGTATGGGGAGATTATTAATGAAAATATCAGAAGAGGGCAAAGCTTTGATAAAAAAGTTTGAAGGTTGTGAATTAGAGGCATATCTATGCCCAGCTGGTTACTGGACGATAGGTTACGGACACATCAAAAGCGCTAAAGAAGGCAAAACTATTAGTCAAAATGAAGCAGATGTTTATTTGACTAAAGATTTAGAGGAATTTGAAAGCTATGTAAATGGCATGGTTAGAGTAGAACTGGAGCAAAACGAGTTTGATGCACTTGTATGTTGGACTTTTAATTTAGGTCCAACAAACTTAGGTTCTTCAACTTTGCTCAAAGTTTTGAATCAGGATAAAAAAAACGAAGTACCAGCACAGATAAAAAGATGGAACAAAGCTGGTGGCGAGGTTTTAGAAGGTTTGATTAGAAGAAGAGAAGCCGAAGCCCTTTTATTTCAAGGCAAAGAATGGCACGAAGTATAGCGATATGCGATACTGACTCTAGGCATTTTATGCTTAGGGTTGTGCGATTACTATGTCACTACCTAATCGTGCAACCCGCTTAATTGTATGGATCTTAACAAACTTAAAGACTTTGATATTCTGTCTGAACAAGACAAACAAGAAGCACTTGCCTTACTTAATAGATACGAACAAATTGACAAACAAGATGAGTGTCAAAACGATTTTATTAAATTTGTAAAACATTTATGGCCAGAATTTATCGAGGGCAGACACCATAAAATTATCAGCGATAAGTTCAATCGCATTGCTCAAGGCAAACTAAAAAGGTTGATTGTCTGTTTACCGCCTCGACACTCAAAATCTGAATTTGCTTCTACTTATTTTCCTGCATGGATGATGGGTAGAAAAGGTGATTTAAAAATAATACAAACCACGCACACCGCTGAATTAGCCGTGCGTTTTGGTAGAAAAGTTAGAAACATTATTGACAGTCAAGAGTACCAGCACATCTTCCCAGAGCTTAAATTACAAGCCGATAATAAGTCTGCTGGTCGTTGGACAACTAATCAAGAAGGCGAAAGTTACTATGCTGGTGTTGGTGGTGCTATTACTGGTCGTGGTGCCGATTTGTTAATTATTGATGATCCTCATTCTGAACAAGATGCCATGTCGCCAAAAGCTATGGAATCAGCTTACGAATGGTATACGTCTGGACCTAGACAGCGTTTACAACCCGGTGGCACGATTGTCATAGTAATGACGCGTTGGAGCACCAAAGACTTGGTTGGTAAAGTTTTAAAAAAACAAGGCGAAGAAAATGCCGATCAATGGGAAGTAGTTGAGTTTCCTGCCATCATGCCAGAGTCCGAAGCACCTTTGTGGCCAGAATTTTGGCAAAAAGAAGAGTTACTATCAGTCAAAGCTTCTTTGCCTTTACCTAAATGGAACAGTCAATGGTTACAAAACCCCACTGCTGAGGAAGGCAGTATAGTTAAGCGTGAGTGGTGGCGCAGATGGGAAGAAGATGAAGTACCAGAGTATAATTACGTCATCCAGAGTTATGATACGGCTTTTTCTAAAAAGGACACAGCAGATTATTCTGCTATCACTACCTGGGCTATTTTTGGCGACAAAGACGACAATCCAGAAGGAATAATCTTATTAGACGCAAAAAGAGTTAGAGTTGATTTTCCAGAGCTAAAAAAAATAGCTTTAGAAGAGTATCGTTATTGGGAGCCAGATTGTGTGCTAATTGAAGCCAAAGCGTCTGGGACTCCTTTGACCCACGAGCTTAGAAGGATGGGCATACCCGTTACGGCTTACTCACCAAGTCGAGGTCAAGACAAAGTAGCTCGAATGAACAGTGTCGCACCAATCTTTGAGTCTGGTATGGTCTGGGCACCAGAGCACGAGTTTGCTGATGAAGTTATCGAAGAGATGGCTAGTTTCCCTTATGGCGATTACGATGATTATTGCGATAGTGCAACCATGGCTTTGATGCGTTTTCGTCAAGGTGGGTTTTTATCTTTGAAGGAAGATTATCAAGAGGAAGCAAGACTTTTGCGTAAAAACAGAACTATTTACTATTGATGCCAGTGAAAGAGCTAAAAATATTTGTGACTAAATTTATACACGATGAACTTGAGTATGTGGGTCCAGATATTCACGCTGAAAGCTTTGAACAAGCTGAATTGATAGCTGAAATGCAAGGCTTGATTTTAGAGGGCGAGCTGACAGATTTGATTGCAATTAATGACTTTGATAGACCGAAAGTGCTACACTAAAAAATTATGGCTATTGACAAACCGTTAGGAACAGAAAATAACCCTGATGTCAGAGAAACTGGTTCAGCTGTAGAGGTGATGCCAGAAGAATCACGTTCGGATCAAATAAAAAATGCGGCCGAAATCTTAGTAAGCGAACAAGAAATATTAGTAGATGGCGAAATAGGTATGGAAGCTGAAATGCCACCTATGGATTTCAATTCCAATTTAGTAGATTTTATTGATCCAATAGTTTTGCAAAAGTTAGCATCCGATTTAATTAGTTCAGTAGAGAGCGACAAACAATCAAGAAGCGAGTGGGAAAAAACTTACAAAGACGGTTTGCAATATCTAGGCATGAAATTTGACGAGAGCCGTTCGCAACCATTTGAAGGTAGTTCTGGCGTAATACACCCTATCTTGGCAGAAGCAGTCACACAGTTTCAAGCCCAAGCTTACAAAGAAATGTTGCCAGCCAAAGGTCCAGTCAAAACCGAAATAATCGGAGCTCGAACAATAGATACCGAAAATCAAGCCGAGCGCATCCAAGAATTTATGAATTATTACATTATGAATGTAATGGAAGACTATGACCCAGAACTAGACATGTTGTTGTTTTACTTACCTTTAGCTGGTTCTGCCTTTAAAAAAGTTTATTTTGATTTTGTGACCAACAAAGCTGTTTCTAAGTTCATCCCACCAGAAGACTTGATTGTGCCTTATGAAGCTGCTGATTTATCCTCTGCTGAACGAGTCACGCATGCAATTAGCATGTCACTCAATGAAGTCAAAAAACAACAACTGACTGGTTTTTATGCCAATGTCGATATACCAGAAGATGCTTATAGTGACGAAGATTCAGAGATAGAAAACGAGATTGACCAAATTCAAGGTATTGAAGCAAGTTACAAAGAAGATAGAAACCGAATTATTTATGAAATTCATACAGTTTTAGACATTGAGGGCTTTGAAGACATTGACCAAAATGGGAATCCAACAGGTTTAAAACTGCCTTACATAGTGACGATTGACGAGGCTTCACAACGAGTTCTAGCGATTAGAAGAAACTTTGTCGAAAACGACATGTTGAAAAATAAAATTAATTATTTTGTCCAATATAAGTTTTTACCGGGCTTAGGTTTTTATGGCCTTGGGTTGTCACACATGATTGGTGGCTTATCAAAAGCTTCTACTTCTATTCTAAGACAGCTTATAGACGCAGGTACTTTAGCTAATCTACCAGCTGGTTTTAAAGCTAGAGGCATGCGTATCAGAGATGAAGACGAGCCTTTACAACCTGGCGAATTTAGAGATATTGATACCACAGGTGGTACCTTGAGAGAAAATCTAATACCGCTACCAATCAAAGAACCAAGCAACGTGTTGATGCAATTACTTGGTTTGTTAGTGGATTCTGGTAAAAGATTTGCTGCTATTGCGGATATGAATATTGGCGATGCTAACGCAAATATGCCTGTTGGTACTACGGTAGCTCTATTGGAACGTGGTACGAAGGTAATGAGTGCCATACACAAACGTCTGCATTATGCGCAAATATTAGAATTTAAACTTCTATCAAAAGTATTTGCTGAATATTTACCACCAGCTTATGACTTTCAGACAGGATCGGCACCAGCTGAAATCAAGCAATCTGACTTTGATGGTCGCATAGATGTTATCCCGGTATCAGATCCTAATATTTTCTCACAAAGTCAAAGAGTTACTTTGGCTCAAGAGTTATTACAGATGGTGCAATCAAATCCACAAGTGCATGGTCTGAACGGTATCTATGAAGCTTATCGTCGTATGTACGCAGCTTTAGGTATTGATAACGTCGAAGCCTTGATACAAGCACCACCTGACACGACGCCACGACCGATCGATGCGGGCACTGAAAATTCTGGTTTATTACTAGGTCAACCAGCTCAAGCATTTGCTGGACAAAACCATCAAGCGCATTTAGAAACACATCGCAGTTTATTTTTAACCAAAGTGGTTCAAGAAAATCCACAGATACAATCCATGATAATAAGTCATTGCATGCAACATTTGCAGTTTTTATCCACAGAATTAGCACAGGAAACTATCCCAGAAGAAGTTTTAGTTAGAATCCAAGAGGTCCAAAGCCAGATACAACAAGTTTCCCCTATGGAAGCTCAACAGATAGCGACTGAAATACAGATGATATTAGATCAATTTAGTGCGCCAATCTTAGCAGAGTTGACTGATAACTTTTTACAATCCATCGGTCAAGGTGCTAGTAGCGACCCATTAGTAGATATTAGAAAAGCAGAACTGCAACTAAGAGATAAAGAGTTAGATTTAGAAGCCCAACAATTTGACACCAAACAAGAGCAACGAGCTCAAGAAAAAATGATGGAATCAGACTTGGCGCAAAAACGTATCGATGTACAGAAAGACATCGCAGATGATAAGCTACAAGTAGCAGTGGATAGATTGGCACAAAACGCCAATCTTAAATTGTTAGAATTAGAACAAAAAATGAGAGGATGATATGAATACTAGGGAGAAGTTTTTAGCAGAATTAAAAGCAAAAAAAGAGGCAGCAAGAACTGCCGAAGCAGAAGCTATATCACAAGCCAATGCTCAAAAAGCGGCCGAGCAAAAAGAAAGTGACGAACGCATAGCTGCAAAAATTAAGCGTTTGGCTGGTGGCGATGAAGTCAAAAAGCCTAAAGCTAAAAAAACAACAGCAAAGAAAACTACAAAAAAAACCAGAGGTAGGCCTAAAAAAGCATCATAATGGATGAAGTTACACTGATGGATTTTGTCAAAAAAAAGATAAAAGACCGGGAAAACCAAATACAAGAAACTTTAATGTCTGGTTCGCTGAAAGATATAGAACATTATAAATATTTGCAAGGCGAACTTTCTGCTTTATACTATATTACCAATGAACTGCAAGAACATTTTAAGGATAACAACTAAGTAGATGAGCCAACTTAAATCAACAGATGAAATTGTTGCTGATGCTTACGTTGAACAAGACGCTAGGGTTTTAGATCCTAGTTTATTGGATAATTCTTTAATAGACCGCATGCCTCAACCAACAGGTTGGCGTATTCTAGTTTTGCCTTATGCTGGCAAAGTTAAAACGAAAGGCGGTATTATTCTGGCAAACGAAACAGTCAATCGAGAAGCTTTAGCGACAGTAGTGGCTTATGTGGTAAAGAAAGGTCCACAATGCTACAACGATAAAGCTAGATACGGAGAAACCCCCTGGTGTGAAGAAAAACAATGGGTTTTAATAGGGCGCTATTCTGGCTCTAGGTTTAAATTAGAGGACGGTGCAGAAGTTCGCATCATCAATGATGATGAAGTGATAGCCACCATTCTTGATCCAGACGACATAGTGAGTTTATGATGAGTGAACAAGAAAGTAACACAGCTCCAAATACACCAGAAGAAGAGCTAGAAATACAGGTAGAAGATCAACCAACCGAGGCAGTTGCAACTGAAACTGCTATCAGTCCAGAAGAAGAACTTGATAATTACACCAAAGGTGTTTCAAAAAGAATTAACAAGCTTAACGAAAGACATCGTGCGGCCGAAGAAAGAGCTGCTAAATTAGAGCAAGCTTTATTACAAAGTCAGAGAGAAAACGCAGCTTTCAAACAAGAAAGTTTGAAAAGCCAATCGGCTTTGATTGAAAAAGAAGAAGAAGCGTTGAAAGCCAAAGAAGTACAAGCTGATGAATTGTATAAAAAAGCAGTTGCGTCTGGCGATGCTGAATTGATGTCGAAAGCAGACACGCTCAAAAGTGATTTATCTATTCAAAAAGAAAAAGTAAGAATTGCTAAACAACAAGCAGAGCAAATGCCTACAGCCGAATCTACGCCTGTAGAAGAGAATTTTGTTCAACCAGAACAACAACAAGAAATAGTACCTACCGAACAAGCAAAAGCTTGGCACTCGAAAAATACTTGGTATGGCGATACTGCCAACCAAGATAATTTACAAGCCACGCAATATGCTTATTTCACTCATTACAATCTAATCAATGAAGGTTTTGAAGCCGACTCAGAAGATTATTACAATGAGCTTGATGCTCGTGTAGGCAAAGTTTACCCAGATATTTTATCAGGGCAAAGTGTCGCGCAAGAAGAGGAAAAACCCGCTGTGCAAAGAGTTACCTCTACTTCCGTAGGAAGCCGACAAAAAACACAAGGCAAAAAGAACGGAGTGACTTTCTCCAAAGCAGAAGTCGAACGTCTCAGAGGACTAAAGCCACACAATATGTCGGAAGACGCGTGGTTGAAGTCTGTTGCTAAAGAAAAACAAAAAATTTCCGCAAGGGAGGCAAAATAATGACTGATGAAAAAGAGAATGTAACCACTAGGCAATCTCGTGAATCCGAGCAACACGCTAAAACGACTCGTAGACAACCATGGAGACCAGTAAGAAAGCTAGAAACCCCTCCAGCTCCAGAAGGATATGAATATCGTTGGATAAGAGAATCCATGTTGGGACAAGAGGATAGAGGTAATGTAAGTCGAAGACTAAGGGAAGGTTATGAACTCGTAAGAGGCACAGATCTACCTGCTGAATTTGAATTACCTACCATGGATTCTGGCAGACATGTTGGTATTGTATATAACGAAGGTCTACTTTTAGCAAAAATACCTGTTGAGACTAAAAACGAACGTAATGCCTACTATGCTGACAAAAGTCGTCAAGCAAAGGAAGCATTGGACAACAACATGTTCAATGAAACGAACAAGGAAAGTCGATACGTCAAGTATGATTCTGACCGTAGATCGAATGTTACTTTTGGAAAAAAGTGACACTCAATAAATAGGAGTAAATCTTATGGCTAATAATGATAGTCCATTTGGCTTAAAACCTGTTCGTATGATGAGTGGTGCACCTTATTCTGGCGGTCAAAGCCGATACAGAATTGCAAGTGGAGCGACTACACCTATATTTCAAGGCGACTTAGTTACCCAACTAACAGCTGGAGTTATAGGTAGACACGCCGCAACTGGAACCGTTCCGATTGTCGGAGTGTTTAACGGAGTTCAATACACTGACCCCACTACAGGCGAACAAGTATTTAAGAACTATTATCCGGGCAGTATTGCTGCTTCGGATATAATCGCAAGCGTCGTTGACGATCCTAATGTCGTATTTGAAGTACAAGCAGATGCAGCTATGCCTGTAGCTGACTTGTTCGGAAATTTTGACATCGTGGAAAACTCACCCGTAGGCGATACTAAGTCTGGAAGATCGAACGCAGAACTTGACGTAGGTACTGGCGCTACAACAGCGACTTTGCCTTTGAAAGCTCTCGACATCTCTCAGGATCCCGATAACGATGATGTATCATCATCCAACACCAATGTACTGTGTGTGATTCAGAATCACATCATGGGACAAAAAGGTGCTGGTTTAGCATAAGGAGTAAATAAATAATGGCAATTTCAAGAGCACAACTCGCTAAAGAGTTAGAGCCTGGACTAAATTCTTTATTTGGACTTTCTTATGATGAATACGACCGTGAATACGAAGAAATCTTTGCAATAGAAGATTCTAGTAGAGCGTTCGAGGAAGAAGTCCTAATTACAGGATTCGGCTCGGCACCAACAAAGTCCGAAGGACAAGGAGTTGTTTTTGACAACGCTTCTGAAAGTTACAGCGCAAGATACACCCACGATACTGTGGCCTTAGCGTTTGCACTTACAGAAGAAGCTGTAGAAGACAATCTCTACGATTCTTTGGGTAAAAGGTATGTCAAAGCACTAGCAAAATCTATGGCTAACACCAAAGAGGTTAAAGGTGCAGACGTATTAAACAACGCTTTTTCATCTAGTTTTTTAGGTGGAGATGGTAAATCTTTGATAGCAACAGATCACCCCTTAGCTGGCGGTGGTTCAGTAGCTAACAGAGCTACTTCTATGGCTGATCTTAATGAAACGTCTTTAGAAGATGCGTTGATTGACATATCAACTTTCACAGATGATAAAGGATTAATTATCTCTGTCCAAGCGGATAAACTTATTATCCCACCGCAACTTGTTTTTGTTGCTGACAGAATACTTAATTCACCACAAAGGTCTGGCACAGCAGATAATGATATAAACGCTATCAAGAACACTAATGTTCTACCGGGCGGTTATTCAGTAAATCATTATCTTACTGACCCAGATGCTTTCTTCATCCTTACTTCAATAACGGCACAAGGAGAAGGTCTTAAAATGTTCCAAAGAACTGCGATGGAAACATCCATGGAACCAGACTTTGCTACTGGCAACATCCGTTATAAAGCAAGAGAAAGATATTCCTTTGGTTTCTCTGATTGGAGAGGAATCTATGGATCTCAAGGTGCATAACAAGAACTCGTAGTACAGTTTTTAACTCAGTATTACAAAGAAGAGGACTCGAAAGAGTCCTTTTTTTTATTTACATAGTTGTATAATAATTTATAATAATTTACAAAATATTATAAACATGAAAAATTTATACGACAAATCAGCTGCCTATGAAGCAATAACCGATGTTGGCGTAGGTTTTTTCTTAGCTTTCCCGGTTGCTTTAGGGGTACTCTCTTTTTCTACTTGGTTGGGACTGAGCATTACTACCACAGCAGTATTTCAAACAATAGTGTTTACTTTGGTTTCTTTGTTAAGAAAATACTTTGTGCGAGTGCATTTTAAGAGAACCAACGGCGAATAATCTAAATCTACCTCTCAGTTGTCAAACTTATAGGCAAGTAGTATTATCAGACTTGTAGAACTAATTGTTGCAGACATGGTGTTTGCAATGGCTAAATTTAAGGAGGCTGATTATGACTACGCACTTTACTTCGGGTGTTACCAATGTTGGGACCGATTCAACATTAGGTAAACTTAAAGCACCTGCACCCCATAAGTATCATACTTATTTTAATGATTTTGATACTTACTTAGCGTCCGATTGGACAATTACAACAACAGAGGATGGCACAGGATCCGCAACTGAGGCATTAGCTGATGGCGACGGTGGTTTACTATTAGTAACCAACGCAGCTGGAGATAATGACCACGACTTTTTCCAGCTTGTAAAAGAAGGTTATAAGTACGAGGCTGGCAAACAGTTAGCATTTAACATGCGATTTAAAACCAGTGATGCTACCCAGTCTGACATTGTTGCTGGTTTACAACTGACTGATACATCGCCATTAGATGTCACAGACGGCATCTTCTTTTTGAAATCAGATGGAGCTGCAACAATCAGCTTCATTGTTGAAAAAGACAGCACACAGTCAACATTGACTCTGCCTAATTCATTGGCTGACGATACTTTTATGACTATAGGATTCGTTTACGATCCTAAAGATCAAAAGTTTCATGTCTTTCAAAACAATGTATTAGCTGGCACAGTTGTTAGCACTAATGCTCCAGATGACGAAGAATTAACTCTTTCGTTTGGCATACAAAATGGTGCTGCTGCTGCAAAAACTTTGACTGTCGATTACATAGGTGCAAGCAAAGAACGTACTGCTGCCACAGAACTGTAAGGAGTAACACATGGCTGATACAGTAACAAGTCAGACAATACAAGATGGTGAGCGAATTGCCGTGCTTAAATTCACTAACGAGAGTGATGGCACAGGCGAAGCGGCTGTAAAAAAAGTAGATGTTTCAGCCTTGACTACTAATAGTCGAGGCGAAGCATGTACTTCTGTATCTATAGCTAGAATATATTGGGCATGTCGAGGCATGGGTGTTGATATTGAATTTGACGCTACCACCAACGTACTAGCAACCACTTTACCAGCTGATAGCACTGGCGATGAATACTATGATTTATTTTCTGGTATTCCAAACAATGCTGGCAGTGGGGTAACTGGTGATATAGATTTCACAACCATAGGCCATAGCAATGGCGATGCTTACTCCATCATTTTGGTTTTGAACAAAAACTTTTAAGTGTGGCTGACACAAGTGATGTAAAAAGACTCCCTAGCGGTAGATTATCTTATCGTGGGGAGACTTTTTCTGGCTACAATCAACAAAAAAGAACGCCTGGCAAAAATAAAAAATTTGCTGTGTTAGCAAAAAAAGGCGACCAAGTTAAGATTGTTAGGTATGGCGATCCAAACTTGTCAATCAAAAAAGACCAACCGAAAAGACGCAAATCATTTCGAGCTAGACATGGCTGTGACGCTGTGGAAAAAAAGAAAGATGTTTTTGCTGCTTCTTATTGGTCTTGTAAAAACTGGTAAATTATTATGGCAAAACAAAAAATTAAAAAAGTTATCAAAGGGTTAGAAAAAGCTAGTAAAACCCATGCTAGTCAAGCTAAAACTTTAAAATCAATAGGAATGAAAGAGGGTGGTAGTGTGCCATCTAACGTAGCAAACCCAGCTTTGTATAGAAAAGCGAAAGCCAAAGCTAAGGCTAAATTTGACGTGTTTCCAAGTGCTTATGCTTCTGGTTACATGGTTCAAGAATACAAACGCATGGGCGGTAAATATAAGGGCAAGAAGAAAGCTGAAGGCGGAGAGGTCAAAAAAGATTTAAAACCAATACCAGCTGATAATAAAGGTCTTAAAAAACTGCCTACTAAGGTAAGAAACAAAATGGGTTTTATGAAAAGCGGTGGTGCAGTCATGGTCCAAGCTCGTGGTTGTGGTGCCATTATGCCCGGTAAACAAAAAATGACTAAAGTGCCTAGAAGCTAATGTCTTTAAAAACTTGGTTTGGTAAAGGTTCCAAAGGTGATTGGGTAGACATTGGTGCGCCCAAAAAAGATGGTAAGTTTCAAGCTTGTGGACGTAAATCCACTAAAGGCTCAAAAAGAAAATATCCCAAATGTGTGCCGAGATCACAAGCTCGGAACATGTCAAAAGGTCAAATAGCTTCTGCTGTCAAAAGAAAAAGATCAAAAAAACAAGGCGTTGGCGGTAAACCAACTAATGTTAAAACTTTTGCAGCAAAAGGTGGTATTATTAAAACCAAACCTAATATGGGTTTATACGGAAGGAGTTAATTATGAAAGGTCGTAAATATATGGCAAGAGGTGGTGCTATGAAAGGTACGAAAGGCATGGCTAAAGGTGGTGCTATGAAAGGCACTAAAGGCATGGCTAAAGGCGGAGCAATGAAAGGCACCAAAGGTATGGCAAAGGGCGGTGCTATGAAAGGCACAAAGTACATGGCTATAGGTGGTGCAGCTCGTGCTGAAATGAAAGCTAATTCTGGCATGAGCAATATGCCTAAATCAGTAATGTCAGCTTTGATGGGCGAAGGTACTAGAGCTCAAGGTCAAACACCTATGTTAAAAAAAGCAAAAGGTATGGCTAAAGGCGGTTCTATGAAACGAGCCAAAGGTATGGCAAAAGGTGGTCGCGGACTGTACGGTAAATAAATAAACTAATTAAATATTGTGGCATATTTAATCTCAAACATACCTCAGTTTAAGTGTTGGGTGCGTAAAGAATTTACTGCTAACCATCAAAAATATCATGGCGAGTATCTACACGCCTTAGTTTTTGCAGTGAACACTTTGCCAGACAGATCGCTTTCCTTCCAAGTGGTCTTTACTGGTTGCGAAACAGATTTTGAAGACTATCCAGATGAAAACATACACGGTGGTGCTATGTGGGCTAGGATGCCCATACAAGCTCTTATAGCCGATATTCCCTTAGCAGAGTGGCCAGAACCTATGGAAGACCATTTAGCACAACCATGGGACTGTTTGAGCCATCATCACTCGGTTATAACCATGGATAGGGTTAGTAGCTCCCCTTGGATTTGTAAAATTGGTGGTGAGTTTTACACGGGTAAGTATTTATTTACGGTGGATTACACCGAACACTCTATTGCTGACGATCCCGCTCAACATAAACAATCACATGTGTTATATTTAACTGACGCTGGCGAGTTTACGGGCAACTTTGTCGCTTTACCTAACAATAGAGTTAGAGCAACAAATCCTGCATTGTGGCGAGTTGGCGAAGGCGCACCAGACTTTATGCCTTCGCAATGGACTCACTCAGCAGAACAACATGAGAGCTATATGGATCCCGAAATAACTTTCAACAATCTATACGCTCAAGAGGACAAAGATGGCAACGAGTAGTAGTAAAAATTTTGAACCAGACGTAGCGGAGTATATTGAAGAAGCTTTTGAGCGTTGTGGTATTGAGTTACGCACCGGGTATGATTTAAAAAGTGCTACTAGAAGTCTTAACATTATGCTTGCCGAGTGGGCAAATAGAGGCTTGAATCAATGGACTATCGCACAAAAATCAGTTGCTATGGTCAAAGACACCGCTACTTACAATATTGATAGCACTAATGCGACAGCTCCGATAGATGTCTTAGATGTATTTATTAGAGAAACCGAAGGAAGCGACACTACCGACATACCAATGACTAGATTAAGCCGAGCTGAATATTCACACATCACTACCAAGACTAGCACTGGAAAACCAAATCAATTTTTTATCAACAAACAACTAACGCCTACTATAACGGTTTGGCCTACGCCAGACGTATCTAGCACTTATACAGTATTTATGAATGTCTTGACTAGAATGGATGATGCCGATGCGGCCACAAATACTGTGGAGATACCTTTTAGGTTCTACCCTTGTCTTACTGCTGGGTTGGCTTATTACTTGTCTATGAAAAGAAATCCACAGCTAACTGCTCAGTTAAAAGCTATCTACGATGAAGAGTTTGATAGAGCGCTTTCACAAGACGAAGACCGAGCTTCTTACAAAGTTTCACCTGATTTAAGGAGTTACAATAATATCTAATGGCTTTTGCATCTAATAAAAATGCTTATGGAATCTGTGACATCACTGGATTTCGTTACAAATTGAAAGACATGAAAAAAACATGGGACGGTTTATTAGTGGGTCCAGACCAATGGGATGCTAAACACCCACAACTTATGCCAAAACCAGCTGTAGTCGATGCTCAAGCTATCAAAGATGCAAGAGTAGAGGCAAAAGACGATAACACTAAATTTTTGGTTTATACCAATATAGGCGATGGCAAACTAGGCTCTGTGCTAACTACCTTTAGTGTTGGTACAAATTTAGGTACAGTAACAGTAACAACGACATGAGTTTTACCTTAGCAACATTAAAAACAGCAGTGCAAGATTACTTGCAAGTTAGTGAAACCACTTTCACTAATCAGTTACCAACTTTTATAAAAGAATCAGAAGATAGGATTTTTAGTATGGTGCAGCTACCAGATCAGAGAAAAAACGTCTCTGGTACGCTGACTGCGTCAAATAGATTTTTAGCTACACCAACAGATTTTTATGCGCCTTTTAGCTTGGCGATTATCTCTAGTAGTACCTATGATTACTTAGATTTCAAACACCCTTCGTTTATCAAGGAATACTCTCCTGGTACAACGACAGGACAACCTAAATATTACTCTTTATTTGATGAAACCTCTTTTGAATTGGCACCTATACCAGATTCAACTTACGAAGTAGAGTTACATTATTTACATAAACCCGCTTCTTTAACGAGTGGTAGTGACAGCGGTACGACATTTTTATCCACAGATTATCCAGACGCTTTGTTGTATGGAACTTTGGTTGAAAGTGCTATCTTTTTGAAAGAACCTCCAGATGTCATTGCTCAGTTTGAAGCAAGATTCAAGGAGGCAGTGAGTAGGATGAAAAACTTATCCGAAGGTCGTGGTACCCGCGACGAATACCGATACGACCAGCTACGCTCTGGCGTATCTTAATGGAACCCATACCAGAGTTAGAAAACAAGAGAGTTGCTATCGTAGGCTTGGGCATTTCACAAGTTGATTACGCCATTGGCAGTCAAAACGGTCGTGAGTGGGACGAAGTATGGTGCATCAATTCAGCAGCAGGCACTTATCATTGTGATCGTTTGTTTATGATGGACCCAGCTAGTAGATTTTTTGATTCCGAAGACGCAGGCAGACAAACCAAAGCCATGCAGTATATTTTAGAAAATGTAGAAATACCTGTTTACACTTGCGAGTTGGATTTTAGAGTTCCGAAAGCGGTTTTGTACCCATTACAAGAGGTTTGTGATTACTGTAAGTGTGCATATCTTAACAATACTGTAGCTTACACTTTGGCTTTTGCTATGTATAACAAAGTTGCTGCGGTTGATTTATATGGCATAGATTTTTCTTACAAAGAGAACATGCACTTTGCCGAAGCTGGTCGAGCTTGTGTTGAGTTCTGGATAGCAAAACTCATGGAAAAAGACATCATGGTAGGCATCAGTAACAGATCTACCATATTAGATTGCAATGTCCCAGCGCCAGAAAGATTGTATGGGTTTCATCGATTAGAAAAACCTTTGGTTGCTATACCGCATGAAGGTAAGTTTATAATAGGCAACTATGAGGAGATTAACGACAAACTGGCAGAGCTAGGTTTAAAAATCAACGAAGACGTAGCACCACCAGAACCATACAAAGGATGAGCGATAGTTTTATAAAATTAGGCGGAGTTTCAGTACACACCTCCGAACACAAAGGACATGACCCAGAGTTTTGGGCAGCACAAGCAACAAAAAAAATCTGTGACATATCTATGGAAGCACCAGAGCATGTCAAACAACAAGCTTTGGCTTTTCAAAATCAAGTCTATTCTGTTATATTACATAGTATTAAAAATGCAATAAATTCTAAAAATGTGACTTATGTGAATTTATTAAGGCAACAAGGCCATGAAGACATGGCTAAAATTATAAAGGAGCTTTAATTATGGCCATAACCTCAGCAATTTGTACGAGTTTTAAGCAAGAAATACTTGTCGAAGGACACAATTTAACCAACGGTGCAGACAGCATCAAATTAGCTTTATACACGAGTTCAGCTACTTTAGGAGCTGGCACGACTGCATTTGTTACTACTGGACAAGCTACCGGGACTAACTATTCTTCTGGTGGTAGTGCTTTGACAAATGTTACGCCAACTACTTCTGGTACTACAGCTATAGTCGATTTTGCAGATTTAACATTCAGCACGGCGACTGTGACAGCTAGAGGATGTCTGTTGTACAACACTACTAACTCGAATAAAGCTATCTGTGCAATAGATTTTGGCGGCGACAAGACTTCTACTGCTGGCGACTTCACAGTAGTATTTCCAAGTCCTACAGCAACAGGCGCTATTATTAGATTGGCATAATTAAACTTTGTTTTGGTAGAAAACCATGCCGCTAACAAAATTTAATTTCAGAGCAGGAATCAACAAAGAAGAAACTGATTATTCTAACGAAGGCGGTTGGGTTGATGGCGACAAAATACGATTTCGTCGTGGCCGTGTGGAAAAAATTGGTGGTTGGGAAAAAGCCACAGCTAATTCTTACATAGGCACTGCACGAGCGCTACATAGCTGGACATCATTAGGTAGCGAAAGATTCTTAGGTTTAGGCACCACTAACAAATATTATATCGAGTCTGGTGGGACTTTTAACGATGTCACGCCGATTAGAAAAACCTCCACCAACAGTATTACTTTTTCAGCTACCGACGGTTCAGCTACTATCACAGCAACGGATTCGTCTCATGGTGCAGTAGTAGGTGATTTTGTTACCATCAGTGGTGCAGTTTCTTTAGGTGGCAATATAACAGCTTCGGTCTTAAACCAAGAACACCAAATAACTGCGGTGCCATCTGTAAACACTTATACCTTCACGGCATCGGCAACTGCTAATTCAAGTGATTCTGGTAATGGTGGCTCAGGCGTCGATGGGTCTTATCAGATTAATTCTGGCTTGGATTCTTATGTCGCATCTACTGGTTGGGGAGCTGGTACTTGGGGTTTCGGTACTTATGGTAGTAGCAGTGCTATTAGTGCTTCTGGACAATTAAGACTTTGGACGCATGATAATTTTGGCGAAGATTTAATTATCAACCCTAGAGGTGGCGGTATCTTTCGTTGGAAAGAAGACAATGGTTTATCTACTAGAGCTTTAGAATTATCAGGTATCAGCGGTGCTAACAAAGTACCGACGGTCGGCTTGCAAGTGATAACCTCAGAAACCGATAGGCATTTGATTGTTTTAGGTGCTGACCCTTTAAGCAGTGGTTCTCGTACTGGTGCAGTTGATCCTATGTTGGTAGCTTTTAGCGACCAAGAAAACGAGCTGCAATTTGAACCATTAGCAACAAATACCGCTGGTTCAGTGAGGTTGTCTAGCGGTTCACTAATAATTGGCGGCCTAAAATCTAGGCAAGAAGTCTTGATTTGGACTGATACTTCTTTGTATAGCATGACTTTTATTGGACCACCACTGACTTTTGCGATTAATTTAATCAACGAAGGAGCTGGTTTGATAAGTCCCAAAGCAGCTGTCAATTCGCCAACTGGCGTGTATTTTATGAGTAAAAATGCCTTTTATTTTTACAACGGTGCCGTGCAAAAACTACCTTGCACAGTGCAAGATTATGTTTTTTCAGATCTTGATTTAGGTCAAGCTTTCAAATGTTTTGCGACCT
>Ga0114933_10001839_pt1 | contig 22953 bp, 21 predicted proteins | sample 4SBtaG_FD_89691 | JGI IMG/M metagenome (GOLD analysis project Ga0114933, IMG submission 89691) | Deep subsurface microbial communities from Kolumbo volcano to uncover new lineages of life (NeLLi) - 4SBTROV12_W25 metaG | ecosystem: Environmental > Aquatic > Marine > Volcanic | place: Kolumbo... | reverse complement strand
AGTATATTTAACTCTGCTGCAGTAGATGTAACTCCCATAGAAGCTAGAGTCTCAGTTGATTTAGAACTGAAACTAAGCGCACCAGCTCCATCGGTCGTTAATACTTGACCAGCTGTACCATCAGGGGTTTTAAGAGCAGAAATACCAACAGAATTGGAGGTTGGAGTATGTATATTAACCTCTCCAATACCAAAGAGTATTATCTCAATGGAAGAAGCACTTGGTGGAGCTCCTGTAAATGTTAGGGTTGTTCCGCTGGTACTATATGCTGCGGGCGCATGTTGTTTAACGCCATCTATATGAATAAGAACAGCATCGTCATCAACAACGGTTTCTGGTAAATTGTATTGAGTAGTTGTTCCGTCGCCTGTATATCTGACCGAATTAAATGCATTCGATCTAAATACGTGGCCGCCGGTTTTAGTTCCTATATATGACATATATAATAATCCTTATGCTATTTCTAAAATTGCGCAAACTGCTTCTATATCACCTGTACTTGATGCAGTTACTGCTAATATATCCCCGGCTTCCAAATTAATCGGTTTATCTAAGACCAGAGTTGAATCCTCTGGTACTGCTAGTGTTTTACCTATATATCTGTATGTTGTACCGCCATCAACTGTTATTTCGATATCTACATCCGAACCAGTTATCCCGTCAACATTCGAAATATATAATGCGTGTATAACAGCTGTCGTAGATGCTGGGCAGGTATATAAAGTAGTTCTACTCGTTCCTACTTGAATTCCTGCATTTTTAAATGTATTTGCCATATTATCCTCCTAATGCTATTGCCATTGCAACAGCTGATTCCGAAGCCTGTTCAACTTCATCATTTATGTTAACGAAATTACTATCAACTTCTTCATTGGTTAGTGGGTTATTCTTAACCGTTGTTACCGTCGGAGTTGTTGTATTTGGTTGTCTCAGATAGAGTTCAGCCATTATGGTTCCTTATTCAATAATTGTACTAACATATCTTTTATACTATTTATATCAGATTCTAATTTATCCATTCTGACTCTAATTTTCTTATCTTCCATGTACTTATTATAATCATTTTTATTCGAATTAACAATTAACCCGAACTTGTTTTTATTTAGGTTCGGATTCGATTCGACCTTCATTATGCTACTGCCACGATCCTGAAATCTCTGAGTCTAGGAGTTTTATTGGAATCTCCGGAATTAAAAACTATCTTAACCGAAATGATATCATAATCATCTACACCGGTGACAGTGACATTACCCTCAAAAAATCCACCCCTATTATTAGATGATTTTGTACCGAGGTTATCAATTTTTGTATATTTTAATTCTTTATGTATTACACCTTCAACACCAGAATTAGATGTTCTGTAATAAAAATCTATACTAGTGTTATAGGGTTGGTTATATGTAAAGAATAACTTAAACCCAGTTGAAATGTTAACAAATTGAAGCGGTCTCGAAACATATTTCGAAACTGATGTAGATCCCATCGGTGTTATTTCGTCAAGATATCTAGTGTTATATTCTATATATAGGGTTGTTCCTGTCATAGTAAATTCGGAAGCTACTGTCACGGTAGTCTTATCAGCAGATATATCCGTTATGATAAAGTTACCAAGATCTGTACCACCAGAAGTTCCATCATATATATGAAGGTTCATTCCAATTTTGAATTTACCAAATTCTAATATAGTCGCTGCATCGGCAGTCGATATAGTAGAAGATGTTGGAGAGTTGGTTAATGTACCAGATGTAAATGATCCCACATCCAATGCAGTATTAATATTAGTAATATCTGGTGAATTGATTCTATTTGTAGAACATAGTGCATCAATACCAGCAATATTAATTATTGGTGATATCTTTGCATCTGTTGTTGTTAATGTTGCTTTAAATTCTAATGAACTGTTTCCCGAATATTGTGCAGTTTCCCCGACTGGATTAAGAACTGAGATAGTAGATGGAGTAGATTTATTGAGTCTATTTACTAGTTTTGTATAGGATGTATCACCATATTTCTTATACTTATATTCGAGATTGGTACCAGGTATAATTTTATCTTTGAATGCCGGTTGTATGTCATCAACTTTAATATTATTTGTTATTTTTAGTCCAAATTTCTGTCTTAAATATTCAGAGCTTGTAGCATTTGTACCAGAATCTATGACGAAGAAATCATTCTCAGCATTAGATATAATGTGTGTACCATTAATAGCTGTAGCGTTAATCCCAGCATAAGTACCAGCCTCGAGACCAGAAATTACAACGGAATCCCCATTATTGAGTCCATTATTTGGTAATGATATTCTAATTAATGGTGAATTGGTTTTAGTTCTACCAAATATATGAGGAACGTCGATCTCTGGGATATCATCATTAACGAGGTTGAAAGTGCCGGCATCGGTATCAAATTCAGCTCTATATAGTTTAAATGTTAGATCTTCATATTGATCAGTTGTCCAAACAGATGCACTCTGAGATTTGAATAGAGACCCGAGAAGAGGTTGTGTTTGTATAGAACCCCCACCACTTATATCATCGTCACCCATATATGATGTCCATACAACGTATTTTTCTGAATCTGATTTTATGTAGATACCATATTCTTTACCACCCTCGAGGTAAACCGGAGCACGAAACTTTATATTAGTTGGGGTAGGATTCCCGTAAGTTTTAGACCCTACTGTAGTTGTATTAACTGTATCTACAATGATATCGTCAGCATCAACATAAACTTCCGATAGAGGAAGTGAACGAGGACCAGGATAACCGTTGACAGTATCTACTATTGAAACATATATAGGAATATCAGATGTATCTTTTTGTCCAAAGTATAAGTCTATACCAGTTACAAATATACCTGTGTCATCTTCAACAAAAAAGGTTTGACATAGAGGATCGACCGGGCATTTCCATTGAGCATGCCATTCCAAACCAATAGGAATTTCTTCCCCTGCTCTAGTCACAACTATATCTTCACCCCTAACATCTTGTGTTGATGATTCTGTTGTATAGGTAGTAATCGGATATTCTACCCAATTTCTAATACTAGAAACTTTGGGTTGAGTGGACAGCAATGTACCTGTTGAAGAAAAATCGACAATGGCAAATGATTCTGAAAAGAGATCTGATAGACCTGATGTTGTAAAGATAATCTCTTTCTTGCCAACAACTAGTTTTTTATCTCCCTCATTCGGAATTGTTAATAATCCGTAGAGATTACCGTAGGGGGATGATTTCGTTGCAGTTGGTGTGTTTATAGTAGATATAGTTGCTATTGCGCCGGAGACTGATCCTGTAATAACTTCGGATGCGGCGAAAGTACCTTTAACATTTGATACGAATAGTACAATATTGGATCCCGAAGTTTTCTCTATACCCAATAGAACAGCTGTTGCAGAAGATGTTCCACCAGTTATAACATCCCCAATATTTAATGCTGTTACTTTATTTCCAGAAACTTTTCGGATATCAGCATCCTCTGATCCAACAACACTCTTTGTATCAAATGTTCCTGATGTTACAGATACAGTTAATTCTGTCGAAGGTATAGTGTATTCTGATAAGTCAATTTTATCAGCAAATACATTAATAATTGAATCTCTTTTCAATCCCGTTACCACGTACTTTAGGGTTACTGCCCTCATGTAAGGAATTAAACTTGAAATTATTTTTGATGACTTCTCTTCAGTATATTCGGCTCTCGTTTCATATGTAGTGTGAGCGACTTGAGTAGTCGTTGTTACGGTTTCCCAAGTTTCTATCGTCTCTGTAATATCCGGACCAGTTCCATATATAATATTTTCTGGTGGAACCCCAGATATATCAAAGTCCGTATCAATGGGTTTTGACCACGTCGAATTATTGATTATAGGATAAGTTAATGTTGATCCGGTTGGGTCATGGGGTGCTGGCATAGCTTCAGTGCCAAATTCAACATCTGTTGATACTGCAAAATCCGTGCCATTGGCGGTATTATATGCATCTGTGAAGGATTGCGTAAATTTAGAAGCATGTGATAGTATTTCATTGGATTGATCACCCTTGTTCATTTCAGTAAATGCCGCTACCGCAGAACTGTTTTCCGACTGAGCCACTTCTTCATCGGCCGAAATAAGATTCGCTGAGGCAATGATATCCATTATTCTGCTGTCATTTGTTGCGATACCGGTTGAGAGTGTGCTCCATTCTATAGGAACAGCGGTATCCGGATTCGCGGCATTATATTCTTCTGCAGCTTGAATTAATGCCGCAGTTGATTCTTCTGCAGTAATTTCGTATTCTAATTTTGATTGTACGTTAGCGACCATTGATATTCTCGTTTAATTTAATAGTTTGAATCTCTGATAACAGGGAGCGTGTTGGTATCAGTCCATATATCTGATTCTGGTGTTAATTCCCCTATACCAATGAACGAAACTACGGCGAATGGATTAACATTTGATACTCGAGAACTATTAGAATTTCCAACATATTCTTTCTCCGTATAGGGTAATGTTACTATGTTGCTATTTACGACATAATTATTCGAAATCCTATCGGATATTGTTCCATTTTCTTTTAATTTTATGTGGGACTCTATTATCGGGGATCTTAATTCTCCAGCGCCAGTGTTTATAAAACATTTATAATCTGGGTTCTTTAGATCACCAACACCCATATCATTAAAAGAATCAACAATAAATCCATTTTTGAATAGGCTGAATCCATTGGGATCTTTTACTTCTGTCGTAGATGTTTCCAGCTCTAACATACTTAGAGACGTATAATATTCCAAATTATCAATACGTTTATCCAGTTTCCCTATGTCTTTCATAGTATATCGACGGTTATTTTTTTTCTTAACCTTAACAGAAGAAGGTAAGACTCCACCGTAAGGCACATTACCTAGAGTATATAATAACATAGACCCCTCTGGTAGTGTCGGCATTTGAGGGGTTAATGATGATTCACCCTTAATGATTTTAATCTCTTTTTTGGGGGTTAATACAATTCCATCCATTCTCGGAAGATAGTATGAATAATCCAGTGAAACATCATTATCATATTTTAATATACCGAAATTAGCATTTTTAAATCCAACCCCATTATCATTTTGCACTGGTCTAAAATCAATTGAATCTCTAAGATTAGGTTGTATATTTGTATAATCTGTAGAAATGTAGGATTCAACCGAGAAAAAGTCTCTATCAGAACTAAAGGAATGATCATGATATTCAAAATAAATCCGAATAGATCCAGTTAAATCCGAAGCCGTATTTCGTTCAATCGATCCTATACCATAATATAAATTGGTTTGACCTGAATTTAATTTATATTGTGATGTGATGTCTTTAGTGGCATCATTGCTGGAGTCTATAGTACCAAATGCGGGAGCTACTTTAACTGATAATAATTTTGTACAATCTGCTTTATCTAATAATATTTTTGATATATTGATAGCGTTCGAAGTAGTTAAATCAAAAGTTCCTACCGATATTGTTTTAGTTGACGCTTGGGCATTAGATCTTCTAACAGTGCCAAATACAGCATATGATGTTGAATTCGCTAATCCTGATACTGTAATTAATTGATTAGCATTAGAGCGTGTAATCGTGTGGGGATTTATGATACTACCAGTACTAGTATTAATTACAGTGTAATTTTGCGGTGTAATTGGAGCAAAAGTTTCATCACCAGTTAGGGGAAATGTTAGAGTTGTTGTCGATGCAAGAGTTGATTGAGTACCTAATTTTCTTGTTATAAAATAATCAGTATCAGAACTAATGCCATCAGCCTCCTTCAGATCTTTAATGAAGTTATGTGTTAATTTATAAACCGCATTGTTATCGTTATTTGCAATATAGGAATTTGAGATAGAAAATACAGATGATGTTATCCCAGCAGCCAAATTGGGGGTAACTGTTAATGTAGTATCTGTGATGGTACCAATTTTATATTTATTAACACCCGAATCTGCAGTTATATAATCCCCTACCTTAAGTTCCTCTGCGAATTTTGTGCCGATACCTGTAATATTGGCAGATCCGGTTGAACCGTCTATCGCTCCTGTTAATCCATCATAAGATTGTGTAATGTTACCAGTGAAATTAGCTGATCCTATTGTAGAAGCAGTATCAATATATAAACATTTAGCATTCCTAGAAAAGATATATCCAGAATCAATAGATATATCATGAATATAAACTCTATATTCATTATTACCTACTGTGGAGTTATGTCTTTCAATCCATCTTGCTTTACAAGTTCCTATTTTAGTACCAACAGCAGTTCCAGGAGCGAGACTGAATTCGTTGTATATATCAAAATCAATAAATTCTGTACCCATTTGCGAGGGTAATGCGGATGGAAGATCAATCAGCACATATTTAGGTGTACTCACGGAAACTGTAGAAGCATCTTCCCTTGCTATATCTCGAGCTCTGTCATTCTTTAATCTTAATTTACCAGTTTGTGTATGGGAAAATCCCCTAACTACACCTATGCCATTTGAAATTTCTGCAATATATTTGTCTTCTTGACCAGCGTATGTAACAGGGGTTGTAACAGGAGGAATAGCAGGATATGCACCAGAATTTAAATGAACCTTCTCAACGAATTGCCACGTTACACCACCATCCGTAAAAGTTGAAAAGGTTGTTAGAAATGTAGGTTTATTTGATCCCGATGTTCCCGCCGTAACGCATTTATATGTGTAGGTCAATCCACCAACATCTTCCCTAATTACGTCACCAATTATATAATTTGATGATGCGACCCAGGTTTCTACAAAATTATTACGATCCTCGATAAAATCTATTGTAAAATCTCTTACAACGTAATCGCCAGATTCGTCATATGTTCGTTTAGCTAGTTCATGCTCAACAACACTATAATTAGGGGCATCTTGCATTAAGCGAGTAACCCCAACCTCAGCCCTATATAATTCTAGGTATCTTGGTTTAGATTCTGTATTGGTTAAATCCCCTTCGGAATTAACGGTCAGCGGATATTTTACAAATGTCGTGGATATTGAATATCTATGAGCTCCAGGAGCGGCATAATTTGGAGAGCCTGTTGCATTATCATTTAGAGTTAAATCTGTAGCAGAGGTTGTTATGTCGTGTTCCCATTCAATACCACAGGTAAACGATGGGGTTGAATCATATCTATTTAATATGAGATTAGATTGTACTACTTTAACAAAAAATCCATCTATATAATATATACCATTAGCTATAGATAACATTGAACCGAGACCAGAAACAACGTTACCAGAAGCGTCAGATTGTACAGTAAGTGTAGCTCCACTAGAAGTTATATTCTCATTTGCCTGAAATGTTGTTTCACCAGAAGTACCAGATGAAATATACCTAACATAAACTACATCATTCGTATCATTCGAATCTGATGTTTCTGTATGAATTATTGTTCCTGTAACGCCAGAAGTAGCTCCAGTATATAATAACCCCTCCGAATCAGATAATACAACCCCCGTAGAAGGGGGTATTATTTTAACATAATCTGTTCGGGGAGAATAATTAAGTCTGCCATCAACAACAGGAGAACCATTTTTAAATAAATGTTTACCTATAGAATCGACTTGATTTTGTAGTATTGTTTGAATTTGTGTTAATTCTCTCGCTTGCACAGCTGTGCCTGGGCGAAACAATATTCTCAAATAATCCTTTAACTCATCATAGTCATCAAAATAAGGATCTGTATTAAAATTGTAAGACATAATAATTCTCTTTCCTAGGTATATATTATATTTATATTAGAACGATATGTAAGATTTAAACTTAACTCCCTGATTACCAGAATTGATATCACCTGTCACAGAAAATGTTATCCGATTTTCCGCTAAAATAATATCCCCAGAATATTTATTTATAGTGGGGGAAAATAATATTGAAGTAACTGTGAGTGCTGTATTCGTTGCATCCGAATCTAAAAATAAAGTTCCGGAAGGATCTGTACTGTGTTGTATTGCCTGTAATAAGACTTTAGATCCATCATAACTTATAACCCTAAATGTCTTTGTCCCCATATATATAACTGTATTAATAATCACTGATGGCGAAATACTGGACGCATCAATCAAATAACAGGTCGTGCCAATTGCACCAGAGAACTTTGATGTTACACCATATTGTTCTATACCTTTGATCAATCCTATTTGATTGTAATCATTATTTACTATGATACCATGATTTTTATCTTCGTCTAGGGAATTAAATAAACAGAGAGTTGTCGATTTTAACTCTCTAGGAAGATCGTAACCATGTCCACCACGAGGAGATATAATAACTCTGAGTGATGCACCACTGCCTTTTTGTAGAGAGGAATCTGTTATAGATATAGTGGCGTAATTGTATCCCGAACCATAATTATCAATTATTAAGTCCGTTATAACCCCGTTAGTTATAGTTAAACTAATAGCACCTGCAGTCCCATCTCCTACAACTGTTGCAGTTACATTACCTGGTATGTCATATCCTGAACCACCATTTTCTATAATGATCGTTGATATTGACCCATCGACAGCAGCAGCTTCGACTACAGCTTGATTAGTATCTAGATTACCATAATTACCTACGCTAATTTCAAATGTAGCACCACTTCCAGGATCATTGGCCCCTTTGACTATGGTTAAATTGGCATAGGTATAACCCTTCCCTGCATCAGTAATAGTAACATCGGTCACAGATCCATTACTATCTAGTGTAGCAGTAGCAGTAGCAGTTCCCGTTCCATCTGCACCAGTTCCATCCCCATCTATAACCAGGTAAGATTGGTCATCATAAGCTGTGCCCGCTGTTATGATGGTTACATTTTCGTTTAGTATATTACCTGCAGAATAATAAGGATTATGAATCTGCCTTGTTATGGGCATCATTCCAGATCCGGCAAATTTATTGATAAAACCCGATGGTATATCTGCCATATATTTCCAGATATAACCTTCAGAGGTTGAAATGTTGAATAATTCAGTTCCGGTTGGTCGTGTTACTGATGCAACACCTCCATTATTATCTAGGCATTTATATATTCTGTTATTGGAGATAGCGTAGAATTTCTTTGTGCTCATGTCTACTACATCATCATACATATCAAAAATTTCACCGGATGCCCATTGATTATCTGGCACAACAAAGGATACGTCGCTGATATTAACCTTTTTGGTTGATATCATATTCGAGCGAATATCGGTTTCCGAACTAACAGAAACATTATACACAGGAACATTGGCAAGATCAGTCCATGGCGTTGTATTAGAAAGAAAGTAATTATAATGACCCGTATTCGTCGCTATATCATCAAATACTGATTTAGCAATTGAATAATGAAATTGCGGTGTTATTTTAGCATTAGACATATTAAGAGACTGTTATAGTCCATGTGATTGACATAGAATCAGAAGATCCTATATTAACAACGGCAAAAGTTGTTCTACAAAGCATATTCCCAGCACTTGCCGCATCGAATATACCAGCTTCGGTAATAGCACCAGTTGCAACACCAGCGTTAAAAACTGAGGAGAAAGAAGCGGTATTGTTTAAAGAAGAACCTGTTGTAGTACCCCTAGCGAGTTCGGTTTCAAGCGTGGTATCCGCCAACACTTGCGCAGTTGTTCCTGTTCCTACTGCCAGGTGGGACATGGTGCCTGTTGTTCCAGCAATTAACCCTGCGATCCAATTTCTTCCGGTGGTTACTACTAAATTATCAATATCAATAGAGTTGATAACTTTGCCAGAGTTAATAACTTGTATATTAACATGACCTGTTACTTTTAAATTTTCTTCATTTTTCATTTATATTCTCGAATCTGTGTAAGCGTCTGTACCGACAGCTGGTTGATTAAAATAGTCTACGGCATATGGGTTTAAATCGAAATATTGAATATGGGAAAACCCAATACTATCCCCTGATATATCTTTATTTATGCCCATAGCATATAAGTCTGTTATACTAATCGAATCGATTAGGGTTTTAAATATACTCAATAACGCATCATCTGTGGTATCAAGTCCTTCATTGAAATTCTTGATAAATCTAGCTTTTAACACTCGAAGAGCATCTGATACTGATAGAAGATTAGTTATAACCAATTCATCGAATTCTACTAATCCGGCAGGATGAAGAGCACCTTTAATAATTGATTTATATGAATTCGGAACTACGTTAGATTTAACAACATATGAATATTTTTGGTAATATTTATTTTGAAGGTAATTAGAATCTGAAACAAACCCTTTATTATCTGTATGTTCTCCACCATAAGATACTATGGAAGTTGAAGCTGGTATTGCACCGGTAAATCCTGAACCAACAATGGATGTACCTTCTACTGCAAATGAATCTTCAATTCTATCTTGAAAATACATTTCAAACCTCGTAAACGATATTCTTCTAATATAGGATACATGAGTAACAACACTTTTGAAAGTGGGAGTTGTTAGTGTAACATCAGCAGCTATTATACTAAAGGGATTACCAGTAACAACATCAACCTCTATAGAATATCTGCCACTCCATTCTCCTGCAGATAATTCAAGCATATCATACGCAGGATAATAGATCTCAACATATTCATTAAATAATAATGAGAATAATGTTTTATATGATTCAGTAGTTCCTTTTTGTACGTATAAACTTTTTATATTTTTAATAAGGTTAGGGATGTCTACAGATTTTTCTAACCGGTTCGGTATAACTGTCATTAAATCCGAACGATACTTTTCAAATAAAGTAGATCTGGTTTCATCCAGATTCTTATAATTCAGCAGTTCTGATATTGTTTGTGATGGGTTGGGTGTATATGATACAATTTTACAAGAATTACCAGATCCATCGGATAGACTCTCTCCAATAACAAGTGAATTTTGTTTTGTCACAAATATTCTATTATTAGTAGGATCTATCCCAGTAATTTTAGTAGTAGTACCAGAAACATCCCCCGTCAGAATACTATCTATTACAAGATTACCAATCCCTGAGGAGTATACTATTTCAGCAGAATTGAGAAAATCGAAATACAATTCGACAAAACGTACAAAATCCGGGAATTGTTCCCTTATGTATTCAGGAAATTGATTTTCTATATTCATTATAATCTAGCCGGTGATGCTGTATAATTGGTCTCAGTTGTTTGAATTCCCAATTTACTTGTTAATTGTGTACCGCTTATAGTAGTATCTGATATTGTAATAATATCATTTCTTAGAGGTATAACATCAAATGAATCTAAATGTACATTCATTTTAAGTGTTTCTGAAGATATTGATATTTCTGAAATTATAATTTCGCCAGTAGTATAATCAACAGTTCCTATTTGACTATTTACAATTACTGTAGCACCTTCATCTGAAATATATGAGAGCTTAATTTTACCGATGCCGTCATCTTCAAGAAAATGAGTATAAGTTGAGTTGGTTATATTAAATCCGTCCGAGGAAACAACCCCTTTTAGAGCAGAGGTTGTATGATATTCGTGTGGATGATATATTGCATTATTAAAATTAAAAGTATATTTACTCGTAACATTGGTGAATGATGCTATACTTTTATTTGCAGTATGATTAACTGTGGCCGATACAATACTAGGGTCAGCAGCCAAAATAAGCGATATTATATCTGAATTATAATAGGAGGTATCAAACTTCGCTAATTTTGGATTAAACGCCACAATCTTATCCGATATAAGTGATGATAATCCTGTTGCTGTATTAGATGTTACTAAAGAATTAAATGTAAATTTCACATTTAAAACTAGATTAGTATAATCTGGAGTAACAAATTCTGGTAATATGGAAGTGAGTTTAAATTTATTAAGTTCTTGTAGGATAGAAGTTTTTTCTAATGAAGTCAGAGCAGTGTTGCTAGAAGTATCGACCGATAAAAATACTTTACCATATTCTGGTGGTATATTATCTTCCCCACCCCATACAGTCATATCTTCAATGAAAGAGAAATGATTCTTTAATAAAGATTTATAATCATTAATAGTAACAGTTCTGTTCTGAGCAGTATATAAATATGGTGCGTTTTTCTTTATAGATTCTATGGTTTCTATACCAGCACCACCAGAGGTTTTATCCGTCAGGGTAATAGCTATGTTCGTAAGGTTTGTCACAGAAGATCCGGATGACATTGTAGTAATACCGTTTGCAATATCTCCAGATGATTTTAAATATTCGAGTTCAACGACATTACCGATTTCTAATTTTTTACCGATAATATCATCACCAAAATATACTTCAAAACTTTCATCTATACCCTCTTGAGTGAAGTATATAGCAGATGTACTATTATGACCAACCAGAGTTTTAGATTCTATATATGTTGTAAAATCAGTTAAGGTTGAATCTTTGTATACCTTTACCCGGAGGGTTGTCATATCACACGATTTATTTGGTATTCTGTATACTTGTCTACCAGAATCAACAACATAGGAGTTAGATATAAATTTACCTTCGTATACTGTAATATCTGAAACTGCAATTGAACTTCCAGTAACCGTTGCAATATAGTCAGAAATAGTATTGAACTTTATTCCATTCGGTCCATTGAATGTAGTACCTCGGGGTATTGTTATTTTGTCAGGACTATTACTGACATCAGCAGTTAAACTAATCGAACCATTTGAACTTCTAACTGATCTGGGGGTATACCCCAAGGATTTAGCATGAGAAACTACATTATGTCGAAGCTGTGCAGTATCAAGAAACATTTCATTTACACTCATTGATGCTGTAATGGCATTATAATGAGTATTATATGCTAATACATCAAGAAGGGTTGACATTGCAGACCCATCAAAATCATAATCCACAAATTGAGATTGATTTCCCAAGAAAGATTTGAGATTGTTCTTTATATCAAAGAAATCCTGTTCTGTAGTGGAAATTGCCATTATTTTATCCTATCTAGAAAAGTGTCAAGGGAATGTACTTCCCCAGATATTGAATTAATTATAGTAAAATATATTGTAACTCTCAGAGAATTTGAATCGAGATCATTTATTTCTAATGATGTTAATATGACTCTAGGTTCAAAATTGTTTAATAATATTTCTATTTGTGTTTTTAATGCAGACATAGTTAATGGATCCATCTGCTCAAATAATAACCCCCTTATATTTGAACCGATCCAAGGCTGAAAGGGTCTCTCGCCATAATTAGTTAAAATTAGATTCTTCACCGATCGTTTAATTGATTCTACATCGTAGACTCTATTAATGTCCCCCGTAACAGGGTGAGAAGAAAATCCCATGTTGAGATCTTTCCATATTCGAATAGTTTTATCCGATATATTGGTTCCCTGTGCATCTATGTGTGCTGATGTCTGAATTGCCATATCATTAATGATTTGTTATTATATTATTATTTATAATGGTTATTATAATTAATTCCCTGCGAATACGTTAGAAGATCCAGAAGATACCTCTTCACCGCCGCTATAGGAGTCGCCTATTCTAGCAATACCGAGACCGTTAGCAAATACTGTAGAGGATCCCGCGGAAATGGCAGTTTGGTGGGACGGACAACCCGGTGGTGAATAAGTATGAGAGGTGTTTAAATCTGATTTTCTATGTACACCAGTACCATTCACAATTACATTTGAGGATTTACCTTCTGTGGTTGTTGAAGCTGTACATCCGTGATTAGTAGTTACGGTATCTACTGCCGATCCTCTGGCTACTGCTGGCATGATCTTACCGCATCAAGCATTTTTAATAACTCAGGGGTATCTATTTTCCTGTCACCCTGATATTCAATTGCATACCCCTCTGATATCATTGCCTCATTGATGTTTTTATCCCCAGTATAAAGTGTACCGAGAACTCTACCATACTTTCCTAATCCGTGGGATTGAACAGTAAGGACATCAGATTCATGTGTAAGTAATTCTCTGAGTTTTTCTTTGGCTTCAAGACCATATTTTTTCTCTGTTAGATTTCTGGTTCTTGATTCCGGTGCATCAATGCCAGATAGACGTATTCTGTTCTTTATAGAGACATCAAACCCGAGATCAATGCGAGCATCAATAGTGTCACCATCAACAACCTTTATAACTTGAATCTTATAGTTATACATTTTTTCTAACTTCCTCAAGTTTTGCTAATAATTGAGATGGTCTTAATCCCTCTAATGATTTATTAATATCAGCGTCTATCGAATTCATTTTCTCGGCTGATTCGTGGAATAATTCAGGGCTTACCATTTCTGACATTTTTTTAATTTCTTCTGATAAATCAAATTTCTCTAGACTATCTGTTACTAAGGTTTTAGATAATTCTAAATTCACTTCAGTCTCACCCAATGCTGAGGATATTTGTTCTCTCAGAGTTTTCATCGCGGGTAATTCGACTGACGGGGATTCTGTCAGTGCATCGGTTTTAGCATATAATGGTTTTTTAACTTTTTCAATGATATTACCAGCGGAATCTGTTACTATATTAGGAACCAATGAACATGGATCAATTCCCTCAAGTAATCCGTCAATTAAATCATCTAAATCTGATCCAGACTTAGCGAGTGCATCCCCATACTTTTTTAGGAAATCTGATTTTAATTGTACCAATAATTTAAGACCTTCGGCGGTAGGATTCGCCATTATCTGCCTAGCTCTTTCGACTAAAATTAATAACTCGGGAAGCATTGGAATGACCGGTAAATCATCCCCTTCCGGCATTTCCGGTATCATCGATCTCAAGATGAGTTTAAACTCATCCATTGCCGCTTCTGCTGCAACTTTTGCAGCTGCAACGGTTGATTCAATTTCAGCCATAGCAGACTCTTTCAGAGCTGCTATTTTATCTTTTAGTGCATCAAAATCTAGATCAATTCCGCATGGCATATTATTCTCCTAGTTTAAGTTAATTGCGCCAGATTTATTATTCGCAGAAATGTCTATAGTTGCACTTTCTGAATGCATATCAAGTTTCTGATCAGACCGAATATTCATTTTTCCTCCAGCCTTAATGGAACAATCCTCTGTTACAGAATTTATTGATATATTTTTCGTAGATTGTATAGAAGATATTCCTGAGGTGGTTAATGAATAATCTTTCATAGTTGTTTGGGAGTAATCCCCATTTAACTGATAATTATGATTACCGTTACATACAGCTTCTATATTTTGCGCTATTCTTATGCTATCGTTGCTCGAAATATTCCCAGTTCTATTACCAAGTATTTCGTATGCTTCGTTACCACCAGATTCTCCAGCACCAATTTTGACATAATGATTTTTATGAATCTTCTCTGTATAATTACCCTCAACCTCGAGGATATAATCGCCCTTGATCAATTGTCTACAAGCGCCAGATATGGTTATGTTACATGCACCTTCTATTAATACATTCTTATCCCTTAGTGTTATTTCATATTCGGATCCAACAATCTTTGTGACCTTAGATCCATCGGGATGAATTTCATCGAATGTTCCGGTACGATGGTAGTTCATTATACGTTCTCCCCCCGGAGAATCGTCTACTTCACGTACATGACCCGATTCTGATTCGTTAACATGATTATAAGGGTATACGGAAAAAGTGTCTGATTTGGGATTTAATTCGTCCCAAGTTGCCCTTTTGTCTTCAGGCATAGATTCCACAGTAGATAACTGTGGTTTGGTTGCTTTTGGTATATCTGTTATTTTGTTGTTCTTTCTTGTTATAAGAGAATTGTGTGTTAATGCACGACTTCCCCTTGCCAACTTATTTGTATCTTCTGGGTCTGTACCAGATCTCGGATATACACCATTCGGATCTTTGAATCCGTCTTTATTGTCAGAGTCCTCAGATGGAAAATTAAATCCGGGAAGGGAACCCACAATAATACATTCTTGCTTGAATTGATCAACAAAAAAACCCGTAACCCAAGAACCTTCAACTAGAAACGGTGGAGTAGATCCAAGACCGTTCATGCTGGGATTTGTTGTGGGTGCCATGACAGTTGACCACCCTAGATGATTCGTGGGTATATCTATTTTATCTGGGGAGTGATGCCCCAGACAACGAACCCTAACTCTACCAAGTTTTTCTGGGTCCATTCGGTCTTCGACAACACCCACAAACCAAATAAACCCGTTTTTTCCAAAATAATTTTCCATGTAAACATTATATTATAGTAATATAGTTATTTATATGGTTATTAGAAAACCTTAAGGATAATTGTCGCATCATTAAATCTACCGTTTCCACTAGTTCTAACGGTCTTGGCTAGGGTAGTGAATTTCTTGATCCATTGCCCTTTTCTCGTATTGGTCAGGAGTTTGAGTTGTTCTTCTGGTTTCCTTAAGCGTCTTTGCTCTGAAAAATCAAACCCCCGGAGAGTTGTTCCAGTGACAGTCATTCCATCAAGGGATGTATAATATCCAAGGATTTTGGTTTTAGTATTATATACCCAAACCTCTTTTGATCCGATTAGCCCTTGCGGATCTTCTGATTTGAGTTTAAGCTCTGGAAATGATTTTGCATATTTTAATTTTGAGACAATCTTCGAAGGAGATTTAATTTTTTTAACTCTCTCCGGTTTAATAGCAACACCATAGATTCCCACTCCTTCTATCATGGTATTCAGGAATTTGATGATTTTGTTCTTCTGGGGTGTTGTAAAGTTCGAATATCCTTCTTTAAGGTCTTTATCCGTCTTACTTAAAATAATCTCGTCACGGAAGTCTGAGGCCCATTTATCGATGTGTTTGAGCATCCCATACTTAACATTGTTATTAGCTAAATATTTTTCTGTCGAGAATTTCATTTTAAAATCTGAATTGAAAATGTAGTCATCCACAGCATTATCTAGACCTTCAAGAAAGAAATTCAATTTATTTGCAGTAGCTTCAGCAACTGAAATAACTTTTTTATTTGGATCCTTGGGGACAATAACCTTATCGTTCAATTGGGATACCCAATCTTCCATCCACTCCAAGTTTTTGGAATCTGTAATTTGATTCCGATCAATGAGTCTTGCCACAGCAGCAGCCGTTTGTATAGAATTCTGAGGGGTTATGACCTTTAAAATTTTTCTTTTCTTGAGATATGAATTAACATATCCTGCACAGGTTTTAGAGTCAGTCATGATATTATACCAGGCAAGAGCCTTGATCACATCGTATTTCCCGTAATCTTTCGGTAAATCCGGTTCAATTAACTCAGTAGACCATTTAGCTCTTATTTTTTCTTTATTGGACATATTATAATCCTCCCATTTTTTTCATTTTTCGAGCATATTTTAGAGGATCAACGTATTTCTCAAAATCCTCGCATTCAACCATGCAATTAGCTCTTCTCGAACATGTCTTACAGGGGGAGTCGTCTATATAAGTTGCTTCGATCCCTGCTCGTTCTTGTTTAGGTTCAATTGAAGCTAAATCCATGTGGATGAGACCTGTATTACTATCAAATAAACTCATAACATCTCCTTCATATCTTCAGCAAAATCTATTTTAGCATCTAAGACTTCTGGATAGATATCAGCAACATCATCAACCATAGTATCATCATATGGTTGATCGTCTGTTAAAGAAAGTTCGTCAAGGGTAACCCAAAATGCATCAGAATCAAGAACTTGATTGTGGACATCTAGGTGTTGGGTAAAATTCATTTTAATTAGATTAGTTGTAGTCAATTCATTCATAATATATTTCCTTCGCGAAAGTTTAGTAGCAGGTTTTTACGAGAGCATCGTGGTCTTTAAGCCAAAGAGCAACAGCAGCATCATGTTGGATTTTTTCTCGAGTAGTCATATTCCTTCTCCATTTAATTAATCTATGGTTACATTATACCATACTGGTGCAGGAAAGTAAACAACTATTTCAATTTATTTCAATTTATTTCATGTCATAGCGTTTTTATGTGCTACTTTTCCGTAATTCTGTGGGATATCAGGAAATTCCATTGGTTCAATCTGAGGCGTATCATCTGGAATGAAATAATCAGACCATAGATCCTGTTCTGCATCTATTCTATAACGCTCGAAATCCACGACCCCTTCTGATCTTAGAAGTACATCATCAATGTGAAACCCCCCAGTGAACTTCTTCGAATCTCGAGATAGAATCGCCTCTGCGGCATCCGCCATAATTGATACATCCCTACAATGTTTCAGGGAAATTATTCCACCAACCACATTAGAAATTGCTGCAGTTGCTACAAGGGAATGTGGCCATAGTCCATTTACCCCAATACCAAGAGATCTGAATTCCTCTGCCATACCTAGAACACATTGAGACATACCAAATTTAGATAATGAATAAGGTAGAGCTGTCGAAAACCATTTAGCTTTCATATCTAGGGGAGGGCATATATTAAGAATATGAGGGTTATCACCTTCCTTGAGATGTGGTATACATGCCTTTGAAAGAAGAAACGTACCGCGCACATTGACTGCGAACATTAAATCAAATTGTTTCATTCCAACTCGCATCGTCGGGGTAAGATTAACATAACCTGCATTGTTAATAAGAATATCGATACCACCAAAGGCGGCAACAGTAGCATCCACCGCCGAAAGAACCTCATCCTCCTTTCGAACATCGGTAACAAGAGGAAGTACTTCTCCTCCTGCCTCTTCTATCTCCTTTGCGGCAGTATATATAGTTCCAGGAAGCGATGGATGATATTTTGCAGTTTTTGCTAGGATTGCTACCTTAGCACCATGCCCTGCTAGTTTTTTAGCAATGGAGAGACCTATACCTCTAGATCCCCCCGATATAATAACACGTTTATTTAAAAATGATTTCATAATTCACCGTCCATTATTTTTTCGTTGATTTCGTCACCCTATCCCATTCTTCAGGGGTGGCATCATTTAAATGTCTTTTTTTAGAATCTTCGACTTGATTCTTGATTTTTTTCTTTGGTACTTTAGGTGTAAGTAATGTATAACTTTTATCTGTATTCATTTTTAACTCCTGAGCTATGATTTTTAAGAAATAATACTCTTTATAGTCATACCAAAAATCATGATAGTATATAATATGTATACCGAAATATCTTTTTCGAGGGATATTTTTATTCCAGATTTAGTAAAATTTATCAACATAATTTATCTCATCTAAACAATTTATACTTATATTATACAACAATTTCGTCGAAAAGTAAACCTTTTTTCAAATTAATTCGAGTCCTATATTCAATTTACTTTCGCAGTTAAGGCAAACGACATCTTGATTCTCGATTAACTCGATCAATCTACATCTCCTTTGTGTTATACCTAAATTATTATTTATTCTGATAATCTCCCTTCCTTTCGGATAATATCTTAGACAAACTATTTCCGATTCATGACAAAATACACAAGATTTATTTGTGAATGTATTATTTAACCAAATTTCTTTTTTAGTTTTAATTCTGTTATTAGCTTTTGTTGTTGATGATTTGTAAGATCCTCCAGTCCTCAGACCTTTGTTCCATGATGTGGTTAACCTAGATTTATGACTCAGGGGAGGTAGCTTCAGATATTTAAGTTTGTCTGGTATAGATTCATTTATATCTATAGAATCTATACCATACTTATTTTTCATTATTTTGACTAAGAGAATAGCCTCAGAATTTGTTAATCCGGATTTGTATTTTCTTACCCTCTTATCATGGTTTTCGTCTTTGGTGTAAAATATGTTATATATTATTCCCTCAGAATTAAATGTGTAATATACGGTCCATGTTCTCGGTCTTCCCATTGCATCACAGTTTATCTATACATAGTTTTTGGATTATATTTTTCATTGGAGCAGATTGTTCTTCTGGATCTATCTCAACGTTCAATACATAGGATTCGGATTCATCTGCTATCGCCATTTCAAATACCTCCTTAAACTTCGTCGAATCCTGTACGTGTACACCAACGCCCCCATTCGTGAGATCCGTAATTTTTTCATAGCTCCAATTATGTATATCATTAAATTCGCCTTCCATAATAGCTTTTTCAGTTGAATATCCCCTGTTGTTCAATATAATTACAATAGTGTTTAAATTATTACGAATATGTGTTGAGAATTCAGATCCTGTCATTTGGAATGCACCATCCCCAACAATAATGACTGGTCTTTTATTCGGTTTGGCATACTTAACCCCAATTGCGCCGGGAACCGAGAACGACATGGAAGTATAATACGCCATGCAAAGGAATTGACCCTTCCTTACTGGAATATCAATCATACCAAATAAAGATTCCCCTATATCGGATATGATTATATGATCATCTGTCACAGTCTTCCCAATTAAATCGAACACACATTCGAGTTTAATCGGACTAGAAACCTCGGTAGAATCAACCTCAACTTTAGTGCTCTTAGTAGAATCTACAATTTCTTTCCATTCGTCAAGAACCGCTGAATCTTGTGCCTCTATATCTTCAAATTTTGATATAAAAGAACTAACCAATTCGAGGAACCCCGAATTTGAAGTCTTTAATTCTTTTATATAATCGTTATTGAATCTAATACCATCGTCCATATTAATAGATATATCAGCATTCCAAGAAAATGATTCTACATCTGTGTTAACCATACCAAGTGTTACAATACAGTCAGATTCTTTTATTTTATTGATAATAGAGATATCAGAAAATAGTTCAGAAACACAACCAAGACAATTTTGTTCAAATTCTGATATAGTAGACTTGCCAAGGAGAGTTGTGAAAATTGGTATATTTAATTTTTTAGAGAACTCAAGAATTTGATCTTCTAATGTATTCCTAAACACTTCGTGCCCAATAATAAGAACTCTATTCTTTGCATGGACAAATTTATCAAGTCCCTCATAGGGAAGGTCTAGGATTTGTGGTTTGTGGTTATAGGGTACATCCCTACCATATACCGCATAGAACTTAGAGAGATAATGATCAACGCTTCGCATTATATCTTTATTCGAAAATTCAATATATACTGGTCGTGAATGCATTCTCATTTGATTCAGGGCAAGATGAATCACTGCCATATTGACGAACATATCCTCAGAATCTAAGGTATAAGCATTGCATGTTATATTTGAAAAGATTTCTTTTTGTGTATTGCCGGTAGAGATAGTATGATGTCGATTGGGGTTTATCTTGAGATCTTCTTCACTGGGTTTACCAACAAGAACCACCATAGGGGATTTTTCTGCATATGCCCCTGCCACAGCATTCATAATATTCATTGCACCTACAGAATAGGTAATACATACTGCACCACATCCACGGAGTCTACCATAAGCATCAGCAGCATACCCAGCCGAATCCTCTCTCGAAACCCCAACATATTCTATTCCGGGATTTTGTTCTATCTCTCTCATAAAATTTAGAGTGTAATCGCCCGGAATACCAAATATGTGTTCCGCACCATACAATCTGAGTTGCTTAATTAAAAAATGTCCTAAATTCATATATTCACCTTTCATTAAATTATTAAATATTATTTAATCGACACTCACGTGTGGAACTTCTTTATCGTATTTATAATGATAGTAGACGATAATAAAACACTTATTTTATAAATATTAATGAAATATAATGAATGTGATGAAAAAACTATATAATGGGATTAAATAACACACAAAGGAGAAAACTATGGCTTTTCAAGTTAGTCCCGGCGTATTAGTCCAAGAGAAAGATTTAACAACTATAATTCCAAATGTATCTACATCAATTGGTGGTATTGTTATAGTGGCTGATAAAGGCCCCTGTGACACCATCGTAACAGTTTCGACCGAAGCTGAATTGGTAGATAATTTTGGTAAGCCAAATAGTTCTAACTCTGCATCTTGGTGGACAGCCGCAAACTTTTTAAAATATTCAGGCACACTGAAAGTAGTTCGTGCAATTGATGAATCTGCCGCGCTCAACGCATCGGGAACAGCGGGTATATTGATTAAGAATGATGATATTTGGGAAAATACTACATTAACCGCAGTTGGCGATTTTGCAGCAAAAACCCCAGGAGTATGGGGAAACAGTCTTAAAGTAGATGTATGTCCTTCAGGGGGAGCATTTTCTGGATGGGCACATGAGGCTTTATTTGATATAAAACCGGGTACAACAGATTATGCTCTCGGTCTTGGTGGTGCTGATGATGAGGTTTATATAGTCGTTTCTGATGAAGATGGTGGTATCACTGGTGTTGCTGGAACTGTATTAGAAACATTTATTGCTTCAAAATCATATGATGTTAAGTCTATTACAGGCGAAGGCATGTATTATAAAGATGTTCTATTCCGTTCATCTAGATATGTTCACTGGATGGATCATCCTACAGCAACAAGCGGAACTGCTTGGGGCTCAGCTATTGCTAGTGCTGCATATCTTGGTACAGAAGCAGCTTACTCATTATCGTTAGCTAATGGTGTTGATGGAACTGTTACTACTGGTGATAGATCTGAAGCATTAGACGAATTTAATGATGCTGATACAGTTGATCTTAATTTATTAATATCAGGTGATGCAGATTTAACATTTGCTAAAGATTGTCTTGATGTTGCAGCAACTCGTAAAGATTGCCTAGCATTTATTTCACCGTTGATATCAGATGTTGTTGGGGTTTCTAACTCTGCAACACAAACAACTAATGTGACTGATTATTTCAATAATGTCTCAACTGGATTTAATTCATCTAGTTATTCTGTATTTGATTCTGGTTGGAAATATATGTATGATACATATAATGATAATTATGTATGGGTACCATTAAACGGTGATATTGCTGGAACTTGTGCTTCTACAGATGATGCAGCAGATCCTTGGTTCTCTCCAGCTGGAATGAGTCGTGGTAATATTAAAGGTTCTATTAAGTTAGCCTTTAATCCAACTAAGACTCAAAGGGATACTTTATATAAAGGCCGTATCAATCCAGTAGTAACATTTCCGGGAATGGGAACACTACTATGGGGTGATAAAACTGCTCAGGCTAAAGCATCTGCATTTGATCGTATCAATGTTCGCAGACTCTTCATGGTACTTGAGAAAGCTATCTCAATTGCTTCGAGAGCTCAATT
>Ga0114933_10001835_pt1 | contig 23006 bp, 22 predicted proteins | sample 4SBtaG_FD_89691 | JGI IMG/M metagenome (GOLD analysis project Ga0114933, IMG submission 89691) | Deep subsurface microbial communities from Kolumbo volcano to uncover new lineages of life (NeLLi) - 4SBTROV12_W25 metaG | ecosystem: Environmental > Aquatic > Marine > Volcanic | place: Kolumbo... | reverse complement strand
TAGGGGGACCTCTGCAGGTCCCCCTACGCGCCCACGGGCGCTTATCGTCGCGCCCAGGAGGCGACGAGGTGACCAGGGGCGCACGGCGGCGCTCCGAACGTCACGCCCCGGCGGGGCCGGCCTTGTCGCCTGGTCGCCTGGTCGCCTGTTCTCCGCTCGTTGCCCTTCGGGGATCTCTGTAGGAGATTCCCTACACCATCCGCAGGATCGGCGCCGTGATCGCCTCCTCGAGGCCGACCCCCTGGACCGGGGCCTCGGAGGCCTTCTCCAGCTCGACGATCGCACGATTCGCGATGCGTAGCTTGAAACGGAGCTCGTCGACCTCCTCGCGTAGCTTGAAGACCATCTGCCGCTGAGCGGTGTCCCCGTGCGCATCGAGCGCCATCTTCAGTCGGTCTCGTTCGTCCGTGACCTGGCTCAGGAGGAGCTGGAACTCCTGGTCTGCGGAGAGCCCGCCGCCCTCGCGACGGAGCGTGCGGAGTTGGCCTCGCAGCTCCGCCACCTCCTGGAGCACCCCGGCGTGTCGACGCTTCAGGGTGTTGAGCGCCAGAGTTCGAACCTGGAGCTCGTGATGCAGGCCCGTGATGCTCGTTCCCAGGTCGGTCGACTCATCTCCGCCGACGGCTTTGAGCACCGCCGAGGCCCGGACGCTCGCGCGTGCCAGATCAGAGTTGAGTACGCGAACCTGGGATTGGAGCCGATCCACGCGGATGTGCCACTGTCTCAGCTCCGATCGGAGCCGGACCTCGGAGTACCACCAGCCCACGATCAGCGGCAACGCCACCGCCATCGTAGTGCACACGACGACCACCCAAGGAGCCATGCGACCTCCTTGCTAAACGGTCCCTTCGTCGGGAAGGAAAATGAGAAAACGCCCACTCACAGAGTGGCATAGGTGTTGGGATTTCCCAACACCTTTTTTTGCACTTTTGCTCAGCCGATCGGGTCGCCTGCGAACCACCACGCGCCGGGCGTGAAGCGGTCGGCGTTCTCGTCGGCCCACTGGCTCCACGCCCGTCTATGGATCGCCTGGAGGCGCCACGGGCCTTCGGAGTCAAAGGGCAGGTGCATCCCCGTGGTGATCACGAGCTCGTCGTACGCACCTCGGCGAACCAGGGGGTCGTCGTCGGCGAGCTTGGACACCAACAGCGCCGGGCACAAGCGCTCGCCGTAGCGGGTGCGGACGCCGTCCTCGAAGCGGTGGCCGTTCTGCTCCCACCAGCGCTCCCAGCGCGCATGGACACCAGGCTCGTCCGGATCCTCCCGGTGACCCAGGAGCAGCTCGAGGGCTCCACACGCGGTGGCGACGATGGAACGATCCCGATGGCCGAGGGAAGCGAGCAGGCGCGGCACCGCCCGCACGTCCCCGATGTAGCCGAGGCCCTGCAGCGCTGCGCGGGCACGAGGGCCCTCACCAGCGGCGCTCCCCATGAGGAGCAACAGGTAGCTGGGTCCGCCATAGCGCCCGACGATCTAGCCGGGGGGACAGCCCAGCTCGCGCCCGGAGCTCAGGGCTTGGCCGTGGAAGTCCACGCCTCGTCGGTCGCCGAGCATCAAGAGGGCAACTGCGGCGTCCTCGGCGAGCTCCGGCACCTGGAGGACCTGGAGGAGGTCCTCGACCGCGGCGGCATCACCGATTCGGCCGAGGGCGACGACCGCCGCGCGCAGCGTGGTGATGCTGCGTCCCTCGCGGACCAGCCGCCGGAGCGGATTCGCAGCGAGCTGCTCGCGGCGCCAGCCCAGGATCTCGGCGGCGGCTGCCACACCCTGGGGTTCGCCGGGCTCTTCGACGATCTCGAGCAAGCCATCGACCAGAGCCGCGTTCGGGCTGCGAGCGAGCGCACCCCTCAGCGCCCGCTGAGGCAGCTCGGGGAGCCGCTGTCCGAGGAGCTGGCCCAGCAGGACCCCCGCGGCCTCGTAGCTGCGGTGGTACGCGAGCAGGTCGATCGCCGCGACGTAGGCGCCGACGTTGGGATCGGTGGCTCGACCGCTGGCAGCTTCGAGGCCTCTCGCGGTGTTCTTGAGCTCCTTCTCCAGCGCGTAGACGACCTCGACTCCGGCGGCCGCGATCGCCATCCGGTGGGATCCGAGGCGTCGCTCGGGCCGGTCAGCGTCCGCGCGGGTGAGCGGCGGGCGGCTGCGCTGGGCCTCGTAGCGCTCGCGGGCGTGAACGGCCGCGCAGGCCAGGTGCCAGTCGAGGCTGCGCCCCGGCTCACCGGTGAGGGCGTCGCAGGCGCCGACCCCTGCGACCAGCTGGATTCCGGGGTCGGAGAAGATCTCGCGCGCGCTCTGGAGCGCGTCCTTGCGGCGGCGACCATCGGTCACGCGAGCGATGCGGATGTGTGCCCAGGCCTCGCGCACGGGCAGGTCGAGGGCACGGTAGCCCTCGGCGGCATGGGTGTAGTCCAAGAGCGCGGTCTCCACGTCCTGCCGAGCACGCGCGATGTCTCCCGCGCGGAGCCTGGCCCGAAGGGCGAGCTCGGGATCGCGGGCCTCGGTCGCGCGGGCCTCGGCCGCCGAGTAAGCCCGGCTGGCCTCGTCGAGATCTCCGCCCAGCCGGGCGACGTCGCCAAGGCCGATGCAGACGGCGCCTTGCGCCGAGGGATCGCCTGAGAGCACCGCCTGCTCGTCGGCGGCGTGGAAGGCCTCGGCGGCCTCGTCCAAGCGCTGGTGGAGGATGTGCCGTTCGCCCCGGAGCAGGTGGAACCGCGCCCGATCGCCGTAGCGCTCCAGCGCACCGGCATCGCGCAGGATCTCCTCGGCCCAGGGCTCCTGCCGAGCCACGACGATCGCCGCGAGCTCCAAGGAAGCGCGGGCGCGGGTGTCCTCGCGCTTCAGCAGCGGCCGCAGGTGGAGCTCGGCCTCGCAGTGCAGGCCAAGCTCACGCTCGACGTGGACCAGTGAGAACACCAACTCGGGCAACAGGCGCCGCACGGCGAAGGCGCGGCAGCGCTCGAGCGCCTGGATCAAGATGTTGCGCACCTCGCGCCGGGCGCCGCGGGCCAGGGCGGCTCGGGCCTGCGCGAGCACCGCGGCCTGGTAGATCGCCAGCCCGTCGTCGCAGCGCACATCCGAGATGCGCTCACCGACGAGGTCCTCGAGCTCTCTGCGCCAGGCGGGATCGACGCGATCGAAGAGGCCCTCGAGGGTGCTGAGCGCCTCGGGGTCGAGCACGGCGGCGCCTGGATAGGCGAGCGGCAGACGCGTCGCCCGGAGCGCCCGCAGCATGGCGAAGCGAGCCTGCCCGCGGTCCGAGTCGGCGAGGTGCATCTCGCCCAGGCGCTGCCAGGCTCGAATGAGGCCCGGATCGGCTGCGGTAGCGCGGCGGAAACGATCGCTGGCGAGGCCCGGCTGGCCGGCCTGCAAGGAGAGCTCGCCGAGGGCCAGGAGGAGGTGACCACAGTCGGGGTCGCACTCCCGACGGATCTGGAGCTCCTGCTCGCCAGGCGCGATGTCCTCGTCCAGGACGCGGATGGTGGCCTTGAGCCAGCGGTCGTAGCGGTCGTGGTGCGCCACGAGCCGTCCGTCGACGACCTCGCCGAAGACGAAGGTCCCCTGTCCGTCGGCGGCGTAGGCCCACTGGCGTCGCCCGGGCAGGTCGGCGAATGCGACCAGGGTCGGCAGCTCCTCGCTGGGGGGCGCGAGCTCCGAGGTCCCACGCAGGCGCAGGGCGCCGCGGAACAGCGAGCCCCCGTTCCATCGCCGGAGGAAGCCCGCCAGCGTCAGCGGGAGGCGGTGGCCGAGGTGACGCTCCGCAGCGCGGATCGCATCCTCGCTCGCCCCGGGGCTGAGCGCGTTGACGTCCCGGCGGTAGCGATCGACCAGCCGGAGGAGGGGGTGGAAGGGATCGACCGCGGGATCCATGGCGGGCACCTGCGTTGCACTGGACACGTCAAGAGACATGCTTCGAGCATATCGCAGGGACCACTACAGATCCCAGTAAAACGACACCGCTTTTTGCGATCAGCCCTTGGGGCGCACGACCAGGTTTACGAGCCTGCCCGGCACGACGATCTCCTTGACGATCTGCATGCCTTCGAGGTGCCTGGCGACGTTGTCGACGCTCTTTGCAGCCGCCAGGATCGTGTCCTTGTCGGCGTCCTTGGCGACCTCGATCTGACCTCGCCGACGGCCCTGGACCTGGACCGTGATCGTGACGGTGTCATCGACGAGGGCGCTCGGATCGAAGCGGGGCCAGGGCGCATAGGCCAGGGAGTCGGTGTGCCCCAGGCGCTCCCAGAGCTCCTCGGCCAGGTGTGGCGCGTAGGGCGCCAGGATCTGGACGAACTGCTCCATCACGCTGCGGGGCAACTGGTCCTGGGCGATCGCCAGCTTGACGAACTCCATCATGCGGCTGACCGGGGTGTTGAAGCGCAGGGTCTCGATGCCCTCGGTCACGGACTTGATCGCGACGTGGATGGAGCGGTTGAGCTCTCTCGAGACCGGGTGGTCGCCGATGGCGGGGTTCAGGTTCCCCTCGCCGTCCACGAACAGCCGCCACGTGCGGGCCAGGAAGCGGTAGACGCCCTCGACGCCCGACATCTGCCAGGGCTTCACCTGCTCCAGGGGGCCCATGAACATCTCGTAGATGCGCAGCGCGTCGGCGCCATAGCGGTCGACCACGTCGTTGGGATTCACGACGTTGTACCGAGACTTCGACATCTTCTCGATCTGGGTGTCGACCGGGACGCCGCCGTCCTTGGTGACCCAGCCGTCGTCGGTCTCTTCGCACTCGTGCGGGTGGTAGTACTTCCCGGCCGCGTCGCGGTAGCTGAAGGCCAGGATCATCCCCTGGTTGAACAGCTTCTGGAAGGGCTCCTTGGTGTGCACCAGGCCGCAGTCGAAGAGCACCTTGTGCCAGAAGCGTGCGTACAGCAGGTGCAGGACGGCGTGCTCGACGCCGCCGATGTACAGGTCGACCGGGCCCCAGTAGTTCTCGGCTTCGGCGGAGAAGGGCGCGGCCTCGTTCCGCGCGTCCATGTAGCGCAGGTAGTACCAGCAGCTGCCGGCCCACTGGGGCATCGTGTTCGTCTCGCGCCGGCCCGCGGGGGTGTGCAGCCAGTCCTCGGCGCGGGCCAGTGGAGGCTGCCCGTCGGAGGTGGGCTTGTAGGCGTCGACGTGGGGCAGAGCGACGGGCAGCTCGGAGGCCGGGACCGGCTCGTAGCTGCCGTCGTCCTTGTGCACGATCGGGAAGGGCTCGCCCCAGTAGCGCTGGCGACTGAACAGCCAGTCCCGCAGCTTGAACTGAATCTTGCCCTCCCCCAGGCCCTGGGCCTCGAGCCAGTCGATGATGGCGCGCTTGAAGGCCGCGGTGCCGAGGCCGTCGAAGTCGCCGGAGTTGATCGCGGTGCCCTCGCCGGAGAAGGCCTCGGCCTGGATGTCGTGGCCCTCGGGGGTCGTATAGACCGGCACGATGTCCAGGCCGAACTTGCTCGCGAAGGCGTGGTCGCGCTCGTCGTGGGCGGGCACGGCCATGATCGCGCCGGTGCCGTAGGAGACCAGGACGTAGTCGGCGACCCAGATGGGGACGCGCTCGCCGTTGACCGGGTTCACCGCGTAGGCGCCGGTGAACACCCCGGTCTTCTCCTTCTCTGCGGCCGCCTGGCGCTCGCGATCGGAGCGGTTCCGAGCGACGGCAACGTAGGCCTCGACCTCTTCCGTGTTGGTGGAGATCTCGGCGACCAGCGGATGTTCGGGCGCGAGCACGCAGTAGGTAGCGCCGAAGAGCGTGTCCGGGCGCGTCGTGAAGACGGTGAACTCGTGATCGGAGTGGGCGACCTGGAAGCGGACCTGGGCGCCCTCGGAGCGGCCGATCCACTGGCGCTGCATCTCCTTCACGTGCTCGGGCCAGTCGACCTCGTCGAGGTCATCGAGCAGGCGCTGGGCATAGACCGTGATCTTCAGCATCCACTGCTTCATGTTCCTGCGCTCGACCGGATCGCCGGTCTCGACGTACTTGCCGTCCTGGACCTCCTCGTTGGCCAGGACGGTGCCCTGGGCGGGGCACCAGTTCACGGGGACCTCGGCCAGGTAAGCCAGGTCCTGCTCGTAGAGCTTCAGGAAGATCCACTGGGTCCAGCGGTAGTAGTCGGGCTCGGAGGTGTTGATCTCCCGGTCCCAGTCGTAGCTGAAGCCCAGCCGCGACAGCTGCTGCTTGAAGTTGGCGACGTTCTCGCGCGTGATCTCGCGAGGGTGACGGCCCGTCCGCACGGCGTGGCGCTCGGCGGGCAGTCCGAAGGCATCCCAGCCCATCGGGTGCAGCACGTTGAAGCCGTTCTTGCGCTTGTACCGAGCGACGATGTCCAGCGCCGTGTACGACTCGGGGTGCCCGACGTGGAGCCCGGACCCGCTGGGGTACGGGAACATGCCCAGGGCGTAGAACTTGGGCACATCCGGGTCGACCTCGGGGGTCTTGAAGGTGTGGTGTTCGTCCCAGAACTTCTGCCACTTCGGCTCGATGGCGGCGGGGTCATAGCGCACGGCGAGGGTCCCTCTCTTCAGCCCTGTCGGATAACCACCTTCATGCTCGCGGGAAGCCTTCTGTCGTCGCTTGCCTGCACCGCCGCGGAGCCCCCCGGCTGCGGCGTCGAGACCACCGTGGCCGACTACGCACCCGAGTGTGTAGCGGTCCTGGTGTTCTTCGAAGAGGAGACCCGCTTCGAATTGGACGATCGGCTCGAGGGCTACCTGCCCGCCGAGGCGGTCGATGGCGTCTACGGGGGCGAGACGGGCCAGGAGGCGACGCTGCTCTTCGACGGCGAGCTCGCCACCGCCCGCGTCTCGACCCTGACCCTCGAAGACGAGGGGGCCACCGTTCGCGTCCGAGCCGACTTTCCGTCCGGTTCGGTCGACGGGATCGTCTTCCCCCTGATCGACCGCAATCCCTGACCGGGAACCGCCGTAGCAACGGGCGTGGCCTACTCCCTGCTCGGCGCCGGCATCGTCTTGATGGTCGCCAGCCTGTACATCGGCGACTGGAAGGGCCCCGAGGAGCGCCGGCTGCTGCCCATGAGGCTGTTCATGCCCGCCGAAGCCCACCTGGCCCGGCTGGCGTCGAAGGTCCCGCTGCCGGTGCACCTGTTCGTGGTCGGCTGGCTCCTGGTCGCCCTCGGATGTGGCTGGCTGCTCAGCGCCTGACCGGGGCGACCTCGGGCTCGGGGGTGAAGGCGTCCGCCATGCGCCGGAGGTCGGCGTCCACTTCGTCGAGCTCGGCGTCCGTCCAGGGGAGGATCGCCGCAGAGGCGACCCAGAGGCCCACGAGCGAGAAGCCGGCTGCAAGGGTGAAGAGGAGGTCCATCGTCAGCGTGTCGAACATTTCCGCGTGCTCCCTGATCCCGATTGGGGTCTGAACTCTTGTTCAGGTTATACTGAACATCGTTTCAGATGTCCAGTTCCAAGGTCCACCGATAAGGTGGCACCCCGATCGACCAAAAACTGTCCGGGTGATTGAGATGCAGCTCAACAAAGCGCAGAAACTCGTTCGCATGGTCGAGCTCATGACGCGACGCGGTGGAGTCCGCGCGTCCGAGCTCAAGAGCCGCTTCGACGTCGACAGCCGAACGCTCCGTCGGTACCTCGCAGATCTCAAGGAGATGAACCTCCCGATCAACGACGACGGGATGGGCGACGACCGGACGATCTCGCTGGATCCGGAGTACCGGCGGAGCGGCGTGCAGCTGACCCTGCCCGAGGTGCTGTCACTTCACTTCGGCCGCAAGCTCTTCAACTTCCTCGACGGGACCCAGTTCGCCCAGGACCTCGAGGACGCGATCGAGCGCCTCGAGCCGGCGATCCCCCGGGCACACGCCGAGCTGGCCCAGGACCTGGACCGGAAGTTCATGGCCGTGCCGGAGCATGCCAAGGACTACGGCGGCCGCGGAGAGCTGATCGACGAGATCATCTCGGCGCTCATCTACGACAACGCCGGACGCGCCGAGTACACGAAGCCGAACGGGGTCTCGAAGGAGTACCACCTCGAGCCGCTGACCCTGGCGACCTACCGACAGGGGCTCTACCTCTTCGCCCGGGACCGCCGCGACGGGAAGGTGAAGTCCTTTGCCGTCGAGCGCTTCCTGCGCTTCTCGCGCCTGCGCATGGAGAAGTTCCGCCCCCCGATGAACTACCGGCCCGAGGACCAGCTGAAGGGCGCCTTCGGCATCATCGGCGCCGAACCGACCCAGGTCATCGCGATCTTCGACGCCGAGATCGCCCACTACGTCCGCGAGCGCCGCTGGCACCCCTCGCAGGAGATCGTCGAGCTCGGCGACGGGCGCGTGCGCGTCTGCTTCGAGGTCGGACTGACCCACGAGCTGGTCACGTGGATGCTCGGCTTCGGCGGCCAGGTCGAGATCGAATCCCCTCCCTCGCTGATCCGTCGGGTGCGGGACGCCCACGAGCGCGCCCTGGCTCGCCTGGCGTGATCCCCAACCTCTCGCGGGCCTGGCCGCTTCGCAGCGATCCCGCGGATCCCTGGGCGGCCGAGGAGTGGCTCGACGAGCTCGGGAGCTACGACAACTACCGACTCTTCGGCGGCACCCTGGATCGCGCGGCCCACGACCGGGCGGATCAGGCCTTCCTCGAGCGCTGGCGCCAGGTCCTCCGAGGCGAGGCCGAGCGGGGGGACCTCGACGAGGGGATCGAGGTGCTCCGGCTCCCCACCGACATCACCCACGACCGCAGGCCACCCCAGATCGGCCCCTCGGCGGTCACGGACGAGGCGCTGGCCGACATCGTCGAGGACACCCTCCCGGACGTCGGCCTCGTCGCGCCCGACCGCTTCCTGGGTCCCTGGGCGGACGAGCCCTTTCGGCGTGAGCTCGTCCGCAGCGCGGCGGTCCACCTGTGCTGGGTGCCGCTGCTGGACCTCGACGGCAAGCCCTGTGACCGCTGGGCGAACAACGCGCCCAAGCCCTCGATCGCACGCCGCAAGGCGGTGCGCGCCGTCCAGAAGGCGCCCCCGATGCTCTGGTCCCGGGACTGGAAGCCGCTGCTCCCGCTCCTGGATCACTTCGTGCCCGACGGCCCGGTCTCCGGAGACATCGTGCCGCTCCACGGGCCGGTCGAAGCGGTTTTGGCGCGGCTCACGCCGGTGGACGACGGCTGGCATTGCAACGGCGCGATCGGACTGGGCGCCGTGCCCCCGCTCGACCGGCTGCGGGGCCGCCTACACCTCGAGTTGCTGCGCGAGCGTCGCCACGAGCGCCGCCTCACCTGGGAGGTCTTCCTGCGCCGCCGACCCGAGGTACTGTATCGAAGCTGCATGACGTGGTGCTGGCTGGAGGCCTTCGCATGATGCTGCTCCTCCTCGGATGTGCTCAGGGCTCCCTGGAGATCACGCCGAACCCCGTGGCCTTCGGCGAGGTGGACTTCCACGCCGGAGAAGAGTGCGAGCCCGAAGAGGGCGGCTGCGCCCCGCTGGACGTCACGCTCCGAAACGCGGGGGACGCGGACCTCGAGCTGGTGTCCTCCGCCGGCTACGACGGCGACTACCTCTGCCTGAGCGGGCACGCCGCCGACACCGAGCTCGATCTGGGCACGCTCCCTCCCGGTGCGGCGGTGATCCTGACGATGTCCATCTGCGGCTACGAACCCGGAGAGCTCACCTCCGAGGTGGACGGGACCATCGCCTTCGATGTCGAGGGCGGCGACCTGGACTGGAGCTTCACGCCGATCCGCGACCAGGGCGGCGGAGACACGGGCAGCTGATGGCCACGCTGCTGCTGATCGAGGACAACCACCTCAACCGGGACATGCTGTCGAGGCGCCTGACGAGGCGGGGCTACGACGTTCTCCTGGCGGCTGACGGCGAAGAAGGCCTGGAGATGGTCCGACGCCATCGACCGAACGTCGTGCTGATGGACCTCCACCTGCCGCGGCTCGACGGATGGCAGGCCACGCGCGCAATCCGCGCCGACTCGAACATCGCCCACACCCCAGTGCTCGCGCTCACCGCGGACGCGATGTCCGGAGACCGGGAGAAGGCCCTGGACGCGGGCTGCGACGACTACGAGACGAAGCCCATCGACTTCGACCGGCTGCTCACGAAGATCGAGGCCCTGCTGTCGCGTTAGGACCGCAGTCTTCCGCCGTCCCGGGAGCCTGGAATGAATGCGCTCTTCGCGCTCTTGCTCTGCCTTCTGTCCGTCGCGTACGGCGCGGACACCGACGATCCCTACGCCGCGATCGAGGACTACCGGGTCCTGGAGCGCATGGCCGCGGACGCCACGGACGCCGAGGAGAAGCAGGCCCTCGTCGAGGCCAGCCTGCAACGCAACGAGCTGAAGAAGTACCTCGCCTACCGCGAGGGCCTCGAGGAAGCGCTGATCCTGGAGCGCCTCGGCGAACACGAGGCCGCCGCCGCGAAGTACCGGGAGTCCTTCCAGGACGACGTCCTGCGCACGGTCCAGGTCCTCCGCATCGCCTCCGTTCACCCGGACCGCGACGCGCTGGTGGACGAGGCCTACGCCCACGTCGACGGACTGGTCGCGACCGCCCTCGCCGGCGACGAGGCCGTGATCTACCGGACCTCCAAGGGCGCCCCGCGGGCCCTGACCCCGATGACCGAAGACGAGGTCCTGGACCGAATCCGCGAGGGCAAGGCGGTCAAGTACTGCTACGTCGAGTCCCTCGACCTCACCCGGCTCGAAGACGAGGTCCTCGCCGAGAACGACGTGGTGCTCAACCGCTGCGTGATCGGCTCGCTGACAGCCCGGACCAAGCACTTCAAGAAGCTCGCGGTCAAGGCCTTCATCCTGGGCGACGTCCACGTCGGCAAGCAGTGGACGGGCGAGAAGAACAAGTCCACGGTGCTTCGACCCTCGACCTTCCAGGTCATCAGCTTCCGCGACAGCGTCATCCGTGGCGAGGCGAACTTCGCCGGCGTCGAGACCGGGGAGAAGACCGCCGGCTTCCAGATGGTGGTCTTCGAGGGCGACGTCGACTTCAAGGGAGCCGAGTTCGAGGGCCCCTTCGACCTGCGCTTCGCGGCCTTCCAGCAGGGCGCGAACTTCAAGGACGCGCGCTTGCGTGGCGCCGTCTACTTCGGCGGCACCCGCTACGCCGGCGACGTGGTCTTCACCGGCGTCAGCAGCCGGCGCTTCGTCTACTTCAACAGCGCGATCTTCGAGGGCGCCGCGTCCTTCAACGCCTGCGAACTGCAGAAGGGCGCCACCTTCGAGGACAGCCGCTTCGCAGGACCGGTCAGCCTGGAGACCAGCCAGATCCTGGGTCGGCTGAACATGAGTCGTGTGGTCTTCGAGGACACCCTGAGCGTCAAGGAGGTCCACACCCAGGGCCTCGACATGGTCGGCACGCACTTCAAGGGCAACGCGAGCTTCGTCGACGCCCGCTTCGACGGCAAGGTCCGCTTCTCGCTGGACGACGTCACCCGCGCACAGCACCTCCAGGACACGACCCCGCTCCTGGCGCTCTACCGCGACTACCAGGGGGACGAGGACGCCGACGAGCCGCTCACGCGGACCTCGAGCTACGGGGTGGAGTCGGTCGACGACCTCATCGCGCGGGTCGAGAAGGACATCAGCTTCGCGAACACGACCTTCACCGGGTACGCCGTCTTCGAGCGCGTCGTCTTCGGGACCGAGGGGCAGCCGGGGCTGGCGCAGTTCTACAACACCCAGTTCCTGGGCGAGTCCCACTTCGAGCGCACCACCTGGCACGCCGCCGCGGACTTCACGACCATCTTCGGCAACGAGATCGCCTTCAACGAGGCGACCTTCCACGACACGCTCATCCTCGATGACGCCAACGTCCCGGGCCGCATCATCCTGACCGACAGCGTCTTCGCCCCAGGCGCGGACTGGTCCTGGTACGCGGCCGAGGTCCGCGCCTTCCAGGTCTACCCCGAGCAGCTCGAGGGCCCCGACGGCCACCGGCTCTTCTACGAGAGCTGCGCCTACGGCGAGGGCGACTATCGCGACGACCTGCGCATCCAGCGGCTCACCCGCGGCCGCGACCTGAGCGACGATCAGGTCCGCGCTGCCTGCTACGAGGCCGTCATCGACGAGTTCGTCGGGCTCAAGGACTCCTTCGAGCAGCGGGCGATGATCGACGCCGAGGACGAGGCCTATTGGTGGACCCGTCACCACGAGACCATGGCCCGCATCCACTTCGGCGGCGTCCTCGACAAGGTCATCGGGGCGCTGAACATCGCGCTCTTCGAGTGGTGCTTCGGCTGGGGCGTCCAGCTGTCGAACCTCTTCTTCTGCACCTTCTTCGTGACCGGCGTCTTCGCCTGGATCTACCGGCGCTTCTGCCCGGACACGGTGCTCGTCTACCACGGCGCGGACATGGCCATTCGAGACGTCAGCTTCGCGGGCCTCTTCTTCGTCAGCTTCCAGTCCCTGCTCGCCATCAACACGGGCTGGGACTTCGGCGAGGACGACCACCGCTTCCGCTACCTGAACTCGATCGAGACCCTCATCGGCTTCATCATCCTGACCTTCTTCGTCGGCGCCTACACCCGGATGATCCTGAGCTGAGACGACGAAGGGCGCCCCTGGGGACGCCCTTCGTTTCTTCGGGACGCGACCCTACTCGTCGTCCATCTCCGCTTCCATGTTGCCGGAGCTGTCCCGCTTGGCCTTGCCGCCCTTGGCGGGGGCCTCCTCTTCGGCGGCCTCCTCGGCCTCCTCTTCTTCGGGCTTGTCGGCCTCGGCGGCCTTGGCGGCCTCCTCGCACTTGGTCTTCTCGTCGCCTTCCAGCGTCGAGCAGTCGACCTCGGCGGCCTCTTCGACCTTCTCTTCTTCGGCGGGGGCCTCGGCCGGCTCGTCGCCAGCCCAGGCGATGCCGGCGGCCGCGAGGCCGAGGGTGATGAACGCTGCGCGCATGCTTGTCTTCCTTTTGCGGATTTCCGCGGCCGAAACGGCCATCTGGACGGGAATTGTATGGGTCGTGACCCAATCGGCGGGAGCGTGTCACGCCTCCCTCCGGCCTGTCAACTCGGTCAAGCGGCAGTCAACGACTCGGGAACAACTGGCTTTCCGAGGGTGTCCGGACCCTCGACGCGACCCGCAATCCAAATTATCGGCCCCGCCGATTTTCCAGAGACCGGCACCATGAAGCTCCTTCGCATGATCCCTGCATTCCTCGTCGCCCTGGCCTTCAGCTCCACGGCCGAAGCCAAGTGCGAGAGCCAGATCTCGCGCGCCAAGAAGGCGAAGGGTGCCGCGGCCGCCGCGGCCTACGAGAAGCTCGCCGCCTGCGACACCACCGAGGCCAAGCGAAACTTCAACGCGGTCATGCAGAACGCAGGCGACTCCGACTCGCTGATCGCGCTGTCGATGGTCGCCATCGACTACGAGATCTGGAACCCCGTCTGGGAGATGATGGGCAAGATCCCGGACTACGACGCGCGCGACGTCGTGGCCAACGGCATCGGCCAGCACTGTGCCGACGACGAGACGGTCGTGAACTTTCTCCAGGGGGCCTACTTCGGCCTGCGGGACATCGACTTCCAGCAGTGGGACGACGCGCTCGTCGCCTGCGAGTCCGAGAGCTTCGACGAGTGGCTGGTGCAGACCGTTCGCAACCCGCCGGCGAAGCAGTACGACGAGAAGTGGGCCAAGGTCGCCGAGATCTACGTCGCGCGCAGGGGCGCGGGCGCCTTGCCGAGCCTGGCCGAGGGCGCCCAGAAGGCCGCCGAGAACGACGGTCCCTTCGACGCCATCCTGGCCCTGATGGACTCCGCCGTGGCGCCCGACCTCGGCGAGGACATGGACCCCGAGCACCAGGCTGCCCTCGAAGACGCGCTGGTTACCATGGCCAAGGGTCTGCCCCCGGAGAAGGCACGCAGCATCGCGGACCGCCTGGCCAACGCCGGCTCCGAGGGCGCCGCCGCCAGCCTGCTGCCCGCCATCTACCCCGACCGGGTCTCCGGAGGCTCCTTCACCTACGGCGCGGTGAGCATCGAGCTCGCCGACTGCAAGGGCGTGCAGACGGCCATGTTCCACGTGGCCGAGATCAGCGAGCCGGGCAATCGCTACATCATCCAGGACGACATCCAGGCACCGATGCAGGCCTTCAAGCCCAAGCTCGGCAAGTGCACGAGCGAAGGCGACTGGACGGTGCTCGCGACCTCCGCGCCCCTCGGAGGGGGCAACGACATCGACGCCTTCGTCGCGGGCCTGGAGTCCCAGTACGCGGAGAAGGGCTACGAGGTGAAGGTCAAGACCGAGAAGACCGTCGTCCTCGACTGACGATGCGCGTCCTCTTCGTCTGCCTCGGCAACATCTGCCGCTCTCCCCTGGCCCACGCCGTGCTGCGGCACAAGGCCGAGGGCCTGGACGTGGTCGTCGACTCCTGTGGCACGAGCGGCTGGCACGAGGGGGAGCCTTCGAACCCGATGAGCGTGCGCACCGCCGCGAAGCACGGCATCGACATGAGCGACCTGCGCAGCCGAAAGCTCACGCGCCGGGACCTGCAGGACTTCGACCTCATCATCGCGATGGACTCGAGCAACCTGAGGAACATCAAGAAGCTCGGAGAGCCTCGAGGCCGGCTCGCCATGATGCGCGAGTGGGATCCCCACGGCCCCGGCGACGTTCCGGACCCCTGGAGCGGACCCGCCAGCGGCTTCGACGAGGTGTACTCCATCGTCGATCGCTGCTGTGATGCGCTCCTGGACGATCTCCGGCCCTAGGGAGCCAGTTCGAGCGAGAGCCCCTGCACGAAGTAGGAGCGCGGAGGATCTCCCCGGCCCTCGACGAGCAGACCGCGGAGGACCCCGTTGTGCGAGAGGGCTGTCGCGCCCTCCTCGATCCGCCACGGGGTGAAGCCCACGGTGTCGAGGCCGTCCGGCCAGCGGAAGGTGTGCCGAAGCGGCGGGAGAGCGCGCAGCTCCAGGCCGTCGATGTCGGGGACGAGGTTGCCCATGCGTCCATGGCTGACGTGTAAGAGGCGGTCCCGCGCCGGGCCTCGGCCGCCCGTCGGCCGGTAGCGCAGGACCGTCGGCCCGAAGAAGTGCGCGAGGTGCGCCGGCCACCCGCTGCGGCGGAGGTCCAGGAGATCCCTCGCTCGGCGGCAGAAGGCCTGGGTCACCTCGAGCTGCCTTCCCTCGCGGCGCACCCAGAAGACCAGATCGCAGTCCTCGGCCATGTGAGGCGAGAACTTGTCCGGGAGCTTCTCGGGCTCGACCCGGACGAAGACCAGGGCCTTCGGCCAGCAGTAGACCTGCCACGACGTCGACGTGCCAGGCGCGGTGCTGCCGTCGAGGTCTTCCAGGATGTCCAGGTGGGCCTCGCGCTGACGCGCCAGGGCGCTCAGGCGGGCTTGGGGACTGATCGCCGGGAGCTTCGACAAGCTCAAGCCCCCTTCGTCGGGCACGAGGAAGCGATCGGCGACGAAGCCGCCGACATAGTCGCCGGTGCGGACGGAGCGGGCGGGCAGACCGTCGAAGAACTCCACGCCGGAGCCCTTCACCTCCAGCACCTCGGGGCCCGGGTGGTGGAGCGCGTCGTCGTCCGCCGACATGGCCTGCTCATCGACAGCACCCGCCTGGTCTTCGAGCTCGGGCAGCGGCGCGCCCGGCCGGCTCGCGGCATGCATCACCACGTCGCCCTCGACGAGCCAGCCCTGGAGCCAGGCGGCGTCCTGGAGCCCCTCGACGTCCAACCTCAGGCCATCGGGCGCATGCAGCCGCCACACCCGCGCTCCCTCGGGGCGGAGCACGAAGGGGATGGCCTCGTCTCGCCCGGGTGCGCGGACCAGGACGTGGCTGGCGTCGCCGAACAGCGCCCAGATCTTCTTGTCGAAGAGCGCTTCGACCCAGTCACCGACCCGGTCGGCGGTCGCGCCGAGCTGGTCCAGCACGTCATCTGCCAGCGCACCGGGGCCGATCTCGTCGCCCGGAGCCCAGCGCCCGAAGAGCCGCACCTCGCCCTCGTCGACGAGGGTGGCCAGGACGCGCTCCGGCCCGAAGTCGACGCGAGTACGCGCGAGGGTCTTCGGCAGACCGAAGGCCTCGCGACCGAGGGCGCAGGCCATCACGTTGTCCGGCCACAGCCTCGGGCAGAAGAGCATCGCCCGGGCGCCGTCCAGGATCGGGAGCATCACCGCCGCCTCGCTGTAGCGGTTCCGCCGGCCGGCTTTGCGGAAGTCGAAGCCAGACAGGAAGAGGAAGGCGAGGTCCGCCATCCCGGGCACCGCCGGATGCCCGGTGTCCGGTGCGCGTGGCAGACGGAGGAGATGGACAGCGAGCCGGACCCCGGGCGCGAAGTAGGGCGGGCCGACGAAGCGCGCCTCCGCGTCGAGGAAGTCCCGCATGGCCGCTTCGTGCGCGCGACGCTCCTGCAGGACCGCGCGCAAGGAATGCTCCGCCAGGCTGTCGAGTCCCTCGACCCCCGCCCAGGTCAGCCACGGGTCCAGCAGCACGGTACAGCGGCAGGCGGACAGCGCTTCAACCCGCAGGTGGGCATGCTGGCCGGCGCGCTTGAAGAGCGCCGCGCCACGACGGCCCTCCTCGACGTCGAGCTCGAAGGCACCCACGACGTCCGGGCCCTCGGCGATTCGCAGGAAGACCTCGTCCACATAGACCGCAGCGACGCCCTGCTCGAGGTAGACGAGCTCGCCGTCTCTCCGGATGAGGTCGTCGGAAGGCAGCAGCTCCACGTCCTCGGTGGGGCCCCCAACGAGGCGCGCGGCGGCGAGCACGCCCTCGATCCTCTCCCTTCGCTCCATTGGACGAGCCTACCGCATCGGCATAGTCCGGCACGGACCTTGCTGACCCACTCCGTAGATCTCCCGCTGAATCCCCGTCCGCTGTCGCTCTCGGAGAAGAAACCATGGCCCGCTCACTCACCATCAAGAACACCGAAAAGCCCGCTACCTCCAGGCTCTTCAACGTGTTCATCCTCATCGCGATGGCCTGGCTGATGGCCGGGATGCTGGTCGCTGGCCTGAGCGTCGGCGACGCCGCAGCCACCGAGACGCCGGTCGTTCTCGACCTCAAGTAGATTTCGATCTACTTCACGTCGAAAAGCCAACCGCCCTCGGCACGCATCGCCGGTCCGTAGGCGGCCTCCAGCGCCGGCACCAGGCGCTCTGGCCACGGACAGAGGTCCTCTGAGACGAGGACCTGGTCGACCTCGAGCGTGAAGTCCACGGGCGCATGCGTCTCCAGCCTGCAGGCGCCGTCGAGCGCGCGCACGTCCGGAGAGCGCATCAACGCGTCGACGCCCTCATGGTTCTCGGCGACCGGCTGCTCGTGCGTGAGCTGCCAGAGGTTTGAACGCCGAGGCAGCGCCTCGCCAAAGTCCGCGCGGTGGTTGTCGAAGGGCAGCTCGAGCAACACGCCGTCGACGCCCTGGTACACCGGAGGCGGCGTGGGGTCGATCAGGCGCCGCGGGTACTCCGTCTGGGAGAGCAGCAGGCTGTCGAGGACCAGCAGGGGCAGCGCCAACCACCAGCGCGGGAGCCGTTCGGCGCCGAAGCCCGCCGCGACCGCCAGGAAGACCGAGGCCGGTCCCGCGGCGCGGTGCCAGTGGCTGAGGCCGTCGAGGGGCACGAACTTCGCCGGCATGGCGAACAAGACGTGGCCCGAGACGCTGAGGTGGTGGCCGAGCGCTAGCACCCAGAGCGGGAGGGCCAGCAGCAGCAGCCCCCTCCGCCGCCCGAGGAGCGCCAGCCCCAGGCCGACGAGCCCGACGTAGACCGCTTTGGAGGGACCCACGCGCTCCAGAGCGGGCAGCACGAGGTTCAACAGGTCGGTGCCGAAGACCGGGAGCTCGCGCCAGTGCGGCCGGAACTCCGGCGGATGCGGCGAGGCCTGCAGGAAGCGGTGCGCCCAGAGGCTGGCGTCGTGGGCCAGGGCTCGAGGGAGGACCACCACGGCGGCCAGCACCCCCTGGCCGAGGACGCCGACCGGCCGACGGGACCGCCACAGCACCCAGGCGGCGAGCGGGAGCTCCACGACCAGGCCGAAGAAGGCGTGGTACCAGCCAGACAGGGCGAACGCAGCCAGGGCGAGCCCGGACGCCAGCCACCAGCGATGCCGGCCCGTGTCCCCCCACCGGATGAGGGCTGCGGCGTGCAAGCCGAGCCAGCCGATCGGGAGCGCCTCGGTCAGGCCCATGTCCACGAGGCCCAGCAGAACAGGCGCCGACATCCCGGCCACGCCCGAGGTCAGGGCGACCTCGTCCGAGCCCTCGAGCGCCCTGGCCAGGGCCCACGCGCCGAGGAAGGCCAGGACGAGGTTGAAGTAGACGACTCCTTGCAGCCCGAAGACCGCGGCCGGCAGGTTCACCGGATCCATGAGCGGGAGCGCGATGCCCTCGGGCCAGTTGGAGACCGGGCCCGATTGAAAGGCGCGCCAGAACATCCAGGCGTGGTTGGTGCCTTCGCCCAGCGGATGCGCGGGCAGGTGCGAAGGGCGCAGCGGCCAGGGCCACAACAGCAGGAGCGGGAGCCCCAGCGCCGCCATCGCTGTCCAGGCCCGCTTCATGCCTTACGATGGCACGCCATGAGTTCGACACCCCGGGTCGAGCGCATCCTCGTCGTCGACGACGACCCGGAGGGCGCGCGCACGGCGCGGACCGCGCTGATCGACGAAGAGCGCGAGGTGCGCATGGCCCACTCGGCGCGGGAGGCGCTGACGCTGGTCCACGATTCGGACTTCGACCTGGTGGTGCTGACCCTCGAGGTCAGGGATCTGCCCGGGTCTCGGATCCTCGACGTCTTCAGCGAGCGCGCAGCCGGCGTTCCGCTCCTGGCCCTGACCCGCTCGCCCAGCATCCCCGGCGCCGTCGACGCCGTGCGCAGAGGCGCTGCGGACTACCTGGCCAAGCCGATCCATCCGCGCGCCCTGGTCGAGGCGGCTCGATCGGCCCTGGAGCTGGCGAAGACCTCGCGCGAGCTGCAAGCGGCCCGGGAGCGCGTCCAGGATCGCTATGGCTTCAGTCACCTGCTGACGCGCAGCCCGAAGATGCTCCAGGTCTTCGACCAGGTCCGCGCCGTCGCCGGCACCGACGCCACCGTGCTCATTCGCGGCGAGACCGGCACCGGGAAGGAGCTGATCAGCCGCGCGATCCACGAGCGCAGCCCTCGAAAGGAGCAGCCCTTCATCAGCGTGAACTGCGGCGCCTTCACGGAGACCCTGCTGGAGAGCGAGCTCTTCGGCCACGAGAAGGGCTCCTTCACCGGCGCCTCGGGCCGGCGCAGCGGGGTCTTCGAGATGGCCGACGGGGGCACCTTGTTCCTCGACGAGCTCGGCGAGACGAGCCTGTCGGTCCAGGTGAACCTGCTGCGCGTGCTCGAGGAGATGGCCTTCCGCAGGGTCGGCGGCCACGACATGGTCCGCGTCGACGTGCGCGTCCTGGCAGCGACGAACCTGGATCTCGAAGACGCTGTCCGTCGCGGCGACTTCCGCGAGGACCTCTTCTACCGGTTGGACGTCTTCCCGATCATCCTGCCGCCGCTGAGGGACCGGCCCGAGGACATCCCGCTCCTGATCCGCCACTTCCTCGACGACGCCTCCCAGGACTACGGGCTGGAGCCGCCGCAGATCGGGCCCGAGACGATGGGAGTGGTCCTCGAGTACCACTGGCCAGGCAACGTCCGGCAGCTCCGTGCGCTGTGCGAACGCTGGCTCATCGCCCGCGCCGGCCAGCGCCTGGAGAAGGAGCACCTGCCTCCGGAGATGTTCGGCAAGGCGACAATCCGACGCGCGGATCCGGCGCTGCGCATCGACGACCGCCTGCCCCTGTCCGAGAACACCCGTCGCGCCACCGAGCGCATCGAGCGCGCCTACTTCCACGCGCTCCTCACCCGCCACGAAGGCCACCTCGGCAAGACCGCGGAGTCCGCGGGCATCACGCGCAGGACGCTCTACTCGAAGATGAAGGCGCTGGACCTCGAGCACTCCGACTACCGGCCGGGGCCCACCCCCGGGCGGCCCAGGATCAGCGCAGCTCCAGACTGAGTCGAGCGCGCCCGCCGGCTTCGTCACGGGACTCCTTCAGGCGCCCGAAGCCCGGGCCGGGGGTGACGCGAATGCCGCGGGCGTGGTCGATGACCTGGACGCGGCCCCCTTCGGCTCGGAGCTTGCGTGGGCCCCAGGCCAGCGTCAGCCGTCTGCCATCGATCCGGGCGGACTCCAGCTCGGCGCCTGCCCCCTCGATCGAGGCCAGCAGCTCGCCGTCCAGACGCCACTCGACGTGCCCGGAGTCCGAGGCGAGACGCGAAGTCTTGCCCTGCAGCCGGGCGTGGGCGATCGCCTGGTCCGAGGCACGGTAGGCCCGCACCGCCCAGTCCTTGGCGACTTGGAGCGCGGGCTCGTCGAGGGCGTCGGCCAGCTCCTGAGCCGTCTCGCCGAGGACCGGGGCGTAGACGCTGTCGCCCCACTCCGGCCCGCCGGTGGAGACCGCGCGCAGGTAGGCGGCGCCTCGCCGAAGTGCGCCCTCGGCCTCGCCGCAGAGGGGCCCGAATAGGCGCGCCACGTAGAGCAGACACACGGCTCGCGCGACCTCGGTCGGCACCCCGGAGCCGTCCGCGGCCACGGCCGATGCCGAGATGAGGAGCTCTTCCTCGGTCCCGAAGGCGCTGCGAGCGACCGCCAGCCCCACCGCCTGGGTCAGGGGGTTCGGGCTGGCTTCGTGCAGCGTGAAGGCCGCGTGCGCCCGGGCGCTGCCCGCCATGCGCCGGAAGAGATCGGGATCGAGCTCGTCCCCGAGGAGCCCTGCGCCCAGCCCCCAGTAGATCAGCCGCAGCGCCGCATCCGAGGCGTGGGACCAGTCGGCCCCCTCGCCGGGTCGGTCGGCCAGGATCCATTCACCGAGGCGCTCGCTCGCCTCGTCGGCTCGACCCGCTCGTGCGAGGTCCAGGAACCAGCGATGGCGATCCCGCTCGTCCTGGGCCGGCCCGCCGATCAGGGCCTCGAAGCGAGGACCTCGACGGGCGTCCACGGGCGAAGCGTCCAGGGAGGGACGCCTGCGGAGTCGATCGAGCAGCCGCCTCACTCGCCGGGGACGGAGAATTCGAAGTCGATCTCGTCGCCCAGCTCGGCCTCGAGGAAGGCCCGCAGCCGCTTCCGCATCCGCGCCTCGATCTGGCGAATGCGCTCCTTGCTGACGCCGAAGCGCTCGCCGAGCTTGGAGAGCGGGATGGGGTCCTCGACCGTGAGCCGCTCGTTCCAGATGGCGGACTCGCGCTCGTCGACCAGGGTCTCGGCGAAGACCGAGAGCTTCTCGGCCACCACGGAACCCAGCTGGTTGCGCGCGGCCTGATCGTCAGGCGAGGCGCCGATGTGGTCGGGCACGACATCCTTGAGCTGCCGGCCCTCGTCGTCGCTTCCGGCCGGCGCGTCGAAGCTCATGGCCGGCGCCCGGAGGTGCTGGTCCACGTTGATGATCTCCTGCTCGGGCACGCTCAGCCGCTCGGAGAGCGCCTTGGTCGAGGGCTTGAGCCCCTCGTCGATCAGGCGCTGCTTCTCCTTCTGCAGCTGGAAGAAGAGCTTGCGGCCGTGCCGCGTGCTGCCCAGGCGCACCATCCGGAAGTTGTCCATCAGGTAGCGAAGGATCATCGCGCGGATCCAGTACTGGGCGTAGCTGGAGAAGCGAATGCCTCGGTACGGGTCGTAGCGGCGGAGGGCCTCGACCAGGCCGACGTTGCCCTCCTGAATGAGGTCCAGGACGTTGCTCCACTGGCGGTGGTATTGGAACGCCAGCTTCACCACCAGCCGAAGGTTGGCGGTCACGAGGCGCTCGGCGGCGTAGCGATCGCCGTCCTCGACCCAGGCGATCGCGAGCTGCTTCTCCACCTCGGGATCCAGCAGCGGGTAGCGGCGGACCTCGGCCAGGTAGTAGGCGAGCAGGTCGTCCTTGTTCGCCCGATTGGTCGTCTTCCGCGGGGGCGGAGCGAGCATCTTCAGGTCGCGGGGGACCTCGCGCGTGGGGTTGTCCTCGCCGAGGGGGTCGACAGGGTTTCCCTCTTCGTCGAGGACATCGCTCTGGTCGCGTTCACCCATGTGGGGGCACTCCGAGGGGCGGGAAGGAGATGGCCTCGCGAAGGCGGAGCGCCGCGAGGGGACTGCCGGCGACGAAGGGGACTCCGACATCGGCGAGAGGGTCCAGCGTCTGTCCCTGAAGGGTCGTGGCCACGCCCTCGACTTCTCCTAACAGGCACAGGCCCGCGAGGACATCCCAAGGCGACCAGCCCGCAGCGATGAAACACGCATGAGCCGCTCCCGCAGCTACGAGGCAGAGGTGGGCCGTATTGCTTCCTAGATTGCGCGCGAGGCCGGCATGCTCCAGCCGGGCCCAGCGATGGAAGCTGGAGGGCAGGAAGACAGGGGTCCGTCGACCCGGCTCCTGGTCCGGAAGGGCCGGCAGGCGACGTCCGTTCAAGAAGGCTCCCCCGCCGGCTTCGGCGTAGAAGAAGTCGCTGACCCGGGGGAACCAGGTAGCGCCGACCTCGACGCGGCCGTCGCGGGTGCGGGCGATGGTCGGACCCCAGTGCGCCAGGCCCTCGACGAACGCGTTGGTGCCGTCGATGGGATCGATGTGCCAGGTGGCGCCCGTCCCCTCGACGCGGGTCCCCTCCTCGCCGATCAAGCCGTCATCCGGAAACTCGGCCTGGAGCCCGCGCTTCAGCACCGCCTCGGCTGCCCGATCGGCGTCGGTGACGATGCTGCGGTCGGCCTTCGAGGACACGGTGGCTCGACCGAAGCGAGCGAGCGCTTCCTCCCCTGCCGCTTCCAGCAGCCTCTGCAAGCGCGCGTCGAGTGCCACGTACAAGGCCTAACCCCAACTGGTTAGGCTGCCCTCGATGGCCACTTCGAAGCTGCGAATCACCGGCCCGTACCCCGCCTGGGCGCCGAACGTCCGCGAGGCGACGTTCAGCAACCCGAGCGGCAAGACCGGGCGCGTACTGATCCGCCTGCTCGACGAGGTGCCCGGCGAGCCCCAGCGGCTCAAGGAGCTCCAGGCCGAGGCCTCCCGGCTGGCCAGCCTGAGGGTCGCAGGGCTTCAGCGCTTGATGCACGTCACGGCGCTCAAGGG
>Ga0114933_10001834_pt1 | contig 23008 bp, 19 predicted proteins | sample 4SBtaG_FD_89691 | JGI IMG/M metagenome (GOLD analysis project Ga0114933, IMG submission 89691) | Deep subsurface microbial communities from Kolumbo volcano to uncover new lineages of life (NeLLi) - 4SBTROV12_W25 metaG | ecosystem: Environmental > Aquatic > Marine > Volcanic | place: Kolumbo... | reverse complement strand
TAAGATTTCAATGCTGGTTTTGACTGCAGCATTAGCTGGTGGTTGTGCTACAAATGCTGACCTCGACGCGTTACGCGCCGATATGGATGCACAAAATGCAAAGACCAATGATACTGCGAATCAGGCTCTGGATGCTGCCAATAGAGCAGAAGCGAAAGCGAGTGATGCTGAAAACGCGGCGCTTCGAGCAGCCCGGGCGGCTGAAGAAGCGAATAGTAAATTGGATCGTATGTTCAAACATTCGATGATGAAATAAAAAGCAGCGGCTTTTTATTTCATTTGCAGTACTTGTACAGTGCTGCAAATTTGATAATCAAGCCTTGCTCCAGTTTTGAAGCAAGGCTTGATTTGTTAGAGCGTATACTCCGTCCTGTTTTTCGGGATGCTTTCTGGCAGGTTATTGATTGTCAGCAGTCAGTTGTAATTCCGGTTCTATTTGACAGAAATATTCTCTCTGTTTTTATCGATCGTAACGGTACCGATTCCTTTGACTCGGCTTAGATCCTGTACTGTTTTAAATTCCCCATTTTGCTTTCGGTCACTGACGATTGAGTTGGCTTTAGACATGCCTACACCGTTCATCGCGGTTGCGATTTCTTCAGCAGAAGCAGTATTGATGTTTATCGCTTTTGCGACAGCAATACTGGTGAAAAAGCTCAGCACGAGCGCGATAATAAGTCTATTAAAGTTTTTCATGAAAATGCCTTTTGTAGTTTAAGGATGTGAGCGACTTATTTTATCGGTTAAGATTCTTCCGAATTGTGAACGGGTTCAAATATTTCGCACAATTCTATTTTTCCAAAATTCGATCTGACACTTGTTATTGAAAAATATTTTCTTTTATGATTTTGTTGACCATCCGCAGAATTAATACCAGCAGCAAGTATCCAATGGAGAAAATTAATGCCAGGGCTTTCCAGTAAGCAATCTAAAGGATTCAAGCTACTGAGTTGGGCAGTCGGTATTCTGATTGTTTCTCTTTCAATTACTATTTATTTGCTGGGCGAACGAAAAGCGGCGCTGCGGCATGAAGTCTTCAATGAAACCTTGCAACGAAAGGTTATAGCTTCCAGGCTGGAATTTTTCGAGCTGTTCCGACCGGTCAGTCAAACACTGAAAATAGTTCAGCGTTGGGGTACGTCCGGGATGTTGGATTATGGAGGCACTGGTAATTTGAATGCTTTATTTAAGCCTGTCCTGGAAATGTCTCCACAAATAGAATATTTATCCATTACGGCGAATGAAACAGAGAAATATATCCTTTCCAGAGGAAAGGAGGGATTAACGAATAAACAGTTAGTGAGTGATGATCAGTGGCCTCTGAATAGCCACTGGTACAAAAATGCTTTGTTACAAAGTAGCCCAGATGATTTAAATTGGTCGTCACTTTTAGCTGCTGCGCCAGACGCAGAGGCTGGAATCACTGCTACTGTAACCTGGAAAGGTCCCATTAACGAAGGGAGAATCTTTGTAGGGGCTGCTCATGTATCACGTGAAAGATTGAATCAACTTGCTGCCAGGGTACCGATAACAAAGAATGGGATATTGATCCTTTTGGATCGCGATCAATCTATTATGTGGCTGTCTGCCAATCAAGGCCTTCTGGACCGAAATGCTCCAGAATACAGAGTTGTTAACAGCGGGATCTCGATTTGGAGTGAAAGTGAGAAAAAAAGACATGTTCCGTTTAATTTCTATCATGAGGATACGGAATGGTGGGGTGCTTTCTACCATTTATCAACTCAGGATAAAACATCCGAGCTCGGCGTATTTATTCCTGCCAGGATATTGGATAAACGCTTGAAGGGCGTATCAGATTTGTTGATATATACACTTTTTCTGATGATCTTTATGGCGATAATTCTTGTTGCCAAGCTGGCATATGACTATAAAAAAAATCTGAGTCGCATAATTAAAAAAAATCGTCACAAAATAAGCTCCGGGCAACAACTAAATGAACTTATTAATGAAGGTGAAAATGAGTACATGGAATTTAAATCCACATTGCGTTGGAATTTAAAGGCAGGAAAAGCAGGTAAAGAAATAGAGCTGGCATGGCTGAAATCAGTTGTGGCATTTATAAATGGTGAGGGTGGCAATATATTAATTGGTGTCCAGGATGATGGCGTTATACTGGGATTAGAATCCGATGGATTCGTAAACGATGACAAGATGCTCCTGCATTTAAATAATCTGATCAATCGTCATATCGGGTTGGAATTCGCTAAATATATTATCCCCATGATCAAGAAGATCGGCCATCACCAGATTTTGGTTATTAGCTGTGAACCGGCTTCTGAACCGGCATACCTTAAAAATAATGAAGATGAAAGTTTTTATATTCGAGCCGGACCCAGCAGTCGAAAATTACCGTCCAGTAAAATTGTCGAATATATTAAGAAACGAAAAATATGGGCTACTTGAGTGGAGAATAATGTAATGAAAGCCTGCTTTGTCTGCCCGATTTAGTTTAATGCTGGTATTTTTGTATTTACTCAGCGATTTTTGTAGTCAGCGTGCAAGTCATTGATTGTTCGGGACGCGTAAATACATCCTGTAAGCTTTGCTGCAACGTCCTTGTTGCAGAAGCCCAAACAATCAATGCCTTGCACACTCAGTAAATTACTCACTGAGTAATTGCGTATTTTTAAAACAATTCAATATCGTCTTCTTCTACTGGCATTTCAGAGAGTTCATGCATTTTCTCAAGAGCTTGACCGATATTGCCTCCCGTAAGCAGGGAATCGAATAATTGTTTTTCCTGCTCCATGGTATATCGAGCGCGTATGGTATTTTGCAGATTTTTCCATTCGTAGGGTGAATAAAGACGAGAAGCATCTCCCACAAGGTCTCCCAATTGGGTAATGCAGGAAACAACATGGTCCAGACGTTGAACCAGTTTGTCGTAAAACTGGAATGCAATGATGGCTTGACTCATTTTAGCTTCGATATCTTTGCAGTGAGCCAGCAGTTGGGGGTGTTCAGATGCTTCTTGTTTGTGCTGCTCTTCGATGCTTTTAACGGCAGCTTCTACGGATTGAATGTTGTCTGCCATTGATGTGAACGAATCGGTAAGTACATCGACCGATTTATCACCATCTCGCAAGGAATAGATGACTTGTGCCGCAGCAAGATTTAACATAAAAACAGTTTCTCTGACCTGACTCCAGTCGAGATCCGGACTTTGCGAAGTGGATTGTTGCTGTTCGGCTGGCACTGGACGTTCTCCTGATGGTTGCTTTTACCGGATTGCTTTCCTTGTTAAGTGTAGTCGACGAATAAAAAAATTGAATAGGCGGAGAGTTGATTCATTACTTTATTGTGATCCGCTATATCTGCAGACAATCATTGTAAAAACCCTTATGTAATGTTAAGAATCCGGTGGTTGAATGTTCGATCTATAGTTTACTAAGGTTCTGTTAAGTAATGATATATCCGTATCTGTGCGGCTGATACTTTCGAGGTTGCACGCTGCAGAAAATGATTGTCCTTCTAATAAATATTGTTCTCTTTGCTCAAGTATTTTCAATAGAGATTGGTTAACATTTGATTGAATCAACTCAAAACCTAAAATAACACCTCTGTTTAGTGCGTTGTGCGCTACTTTTTCCATGGACGGCCTAAGTTTTTGATTTGTAAACCATGGAAATAGCCATGAGACTAAAATAAGTAAGCCGCTATGGATCGCGAAATCTACACCAAGATATGGTTCTCCTGAATTACTGCTTTTATAAAATTGATCAAACAGTTCATAAGCGACCCATCCAATAGCCATTAAAGGCAGTACAATCATGGCTATTCCACCCAGTTTTATAAAAAACCTCCGCATAGACCCTCCTGGCTTAGCCAGCGATTGACGTAATATTTGTTCAACTTGTGAGTGCATGATATTTTCAGCCTGTTTTCGATGTTCATCCAGTCCGGTTTTGAATGGTGAAGTCTGAATATTGTTGATGCCTGCGGCGACAATGATCTGATCAATTGCATCATCAATGCGAGTTTGAGCCCAGGGGTCCCAAAGTGTAATTTTATCGTTTGTTTGTGTGTCCGTTTCTGTGTTTGCGCTCGAAGTTTTGATGAATTTTGATAAAATACTATTCGGGCGGACGGCGTATGATCTGGCGATTTGTTGAATGGGCCATTGCATGCCTGCTTCAAGACTGCTTGCGGTTTCTAGCCAGATTGTATGCCACTGTTGCAAAATCAAATCTGTGGATTGCTGAGTTCCCAGTCGATCAATACACAGGTTTATGGCTGTTCTAAGGTCCTTGTAACGAGCGTTCAGACTATTGAGTTCAAATTGTTCAATAAAGTGTGATTCTGACAGTTCATGGATGATTTGTTTTAGTTTGTTGAAATCATCTGCGATCCGAGGCTCTTCGTCCGAACGACAATCAGTTTCCAACACTATAGGATCGTCAAATCCAGCCCTGGATAATTGTGATTTAAATGCATCGATTTGACCTGCCGCAGATTTATCTTTTTGATTCATGATGAATATCCAGGCATGTCTGGATCCTAAATCAAGCAATAAATTCCAACCGCGCTGATCTTTATATCTTTCGGGACTGACGACATAGAGTAAAATATCAACATGAGGTAGCCATTGCAGAACGATTTCCCGGTTAGCGCTTTCGGTACTGTCAATATCCGGCATATCGATCCACATGATATGTTTGATTTTCGAGTTGTCATGCTGAGCAATGCGGCTTTTGTCTATTGGAAAATTATTCGGCATTTGCCGGATTTCCAGAGAATTGTGGATATAGATTGAAATTTCCCGAGATGTCGGTCGCTGCTCGCCAGTTCGAGCAATGGCTTGATCAGCCAGACGATTTAACAGAGAGCTCTTTCCGACGCCGGTACCACCAAAAAATGCAACAACCAGAGGTCGGCGAACGGTTTGATCAAATAATTCGGAAGGATCACTGGAATTAATTTCCAGGATCTGTTTGATGTCCTCAGGCGACAACCATCCTGCCTCAGCTGCTTTCTTTGCCCAATTTTGAGCGTTGTATTGTAACTCAGTATATTCGCAGTCCATATCGGCGCTCCCTGAGTTGTTCTTCAGCCTGTTCTAACTCTTTTTTATCGATGGCAAATAGTTTGTTTTGATTTACATTTGATCTGAGCAATAATATTGGTTGGCTCAAATTCTTGTTGAATAATTGGTCTTTTACAGTTGAATACTGGGTTTGTTTTAATTCGGCAGTGACTCGGTTCATATAGGTTCCCAGAGCGCCCTCTGTAAGATATGAAGTGAGAGAAAGCATGGCTGGTGTAAGAATAAAGTCCTGCAGGCCAATGCCTCCGGTTTTTAATGAAACTGCAATGGCAGCAGCGTCAGTGGTAAATCGGGTAGCCCTGAGGCTATTTAATGTTGCAGGTTGATCTTCAAGTTTTTTTAGCAAATGGCGAGCAGTAGATTCTATTTCGGACTGAAATTGTTTATGGTAGGTTTGTACGGATGCAATAAAATTTTGCTCAAGCTGTTGGCGCTGTTGTTTTAAAATAGTTGATATTTCATTCCACCAGAGTCGCTGTTCATTAATATCGTCTCTTTTAGAAAGAACAGCCTCTGTCAAATGCAATATAAAGTGATGGAACAGTTGTTCCAATATTTGAATTTCGTGGGTTGTTGCTTGTTGTTCGTGGGACGTCTTTTTACTCGGTTGGGAAATATTTAAAATTTGTCGGATCGGCCAAGTGATGATTTTTCGAGTTTGTATCAATAAAGGTGCTACCAGCGGTATTTCAAGAAGTGCGAGAAGTTCAGCCAGAGCTCTTTGGAATGTCTCAAAATGTTGTGGGTGATCAAGGTATCTGGATCTGTATAGAACCAGTACATCCTCAATTGATTCAGCGACTAATGTTTCCCATTCACTGTTTGCCTGTTGTTCCAGTCGAAGCGGTGAAACCCATTCATTCCAATGTTTTTTGATCAGCTTGTGACATTGCTCTATTTGCTTGTCGCGCCGGACTTTTTGTGCTGATTGCTTGATGTGGGAACACAGTTCGTTTTGAGTATCAACAATTTTGTTACTGTCCAGTCCCCCTTTGAAGAATGCCAGGCTAATTGGCGTTGGCATTGTATCGGACCGTGATTGCTGCCATTTTTCAGTGAGAGAAGCTGTAATGATAGAAAGACTTTCCTGCTGTATTTTATTCAAGCAGATCAATGTGGGTTGATTCAGTGCTTCAATCATTGACATCATATCCCAAACCGTTTGATCTGCGTATTTGTCTTTACTGATAACTAGCAGCACGATATCCGCTAGCGCGATGGTGCGTAGCAGGCCATTTTGATACGAATCCGATTGAATCGAATCGAAATCGGGAGTATCCCAGATCGTGCAAGCAGGTATTGCAGGGATGTTGGTTAATTGGGTGAGCGAGTAGCAATCTAGCTGATTCTGAGATTCATCGGTTGAGATTAATCGTTTGAAATTTCGAAAATAATCCGATACCGAGTTATACTCATCGTTCTGGCCAGCGATAGAAAAACCCTGTGGGTAGGTGGTAAATCCAGCTAATGGACTTACCTTCGCATGAGGTTCCGTTAATATTAAATTAACAATGGAGCTTTTCCCGGACTGGGTAGGGCCAATAACTGCAATTTGTAAGGGATGCTGCGGAGCATTTTGTATCAAGCCAGCCTTTTCAAGAAAGGCTTCTGCCAGCTGCAGTGAATCCTGATGTCTGTTCAGTGATTCCCGAATACCATTATACGCTTTACAGTCGCTTAATACGGCACGATAACGTGCGGATAAATGACGCAGAAATTCCAACATATTCTGGAAACAGGCAAGCTACGGGATAGTGTATAATATGCGCCCATTATACGTTATCCCCGTGAGGAGCGGCTACAATGAAAAGAGTTTTAGTTATAGTTTTGTTGGTCTTCAGTTTTCTATTTATTGGCTGTGGCCAAAATCAGAGGATTAATGCCACCAGTACGAATGCGATGTTGAGATCTGTCGGTGGAATACTACGCCATCTGCCTGAAAACGAACGTGTTGCATTCCAAGTGTCTTTCTGGTCTCTTAAACAATATGCGGACAGCGATGTCAGCTTTCGCAAATCGGTACATGGTAAAACTGTTGCTGAAATTGTCGAAATGGGAAAAGAAAATTATAAGATTCAGGCAGGGGCTGGCAATCCTGAATATATTAAATTCGATTCCTGGGAAGAAATGATTGTTGCTCTCATTGCAGAAAGAAAAGAATCCGAACTAAGGGCTCCACGGCAAACTGCAGCTGATGGCGATAATCAAATTCACCGTATGTGATGAATTGCCGGATCGGATGTACTTTTCCTTTGAAAAAGGCAAGTCATTTATTGGTCGTGGTGACGGTCGTTATAGCCATGTGCTCGGCTGTGTCAGCCAATTCTCTTCGTATGGCAACAACCACGAGCACGGAAAACACTGGTTTACTTAATGTACTCAATCCACCATTTGAATCCGAGTATGGTGTACGCGTTGATGTGATTGCGGTGGGTACGGGTAAAGCCCTGAAACTTGCCGAAAATGGGGATGTGGATTTGTTGCTGGTGCATGCGCCTGAAGCGGAACGGCAGTTTATTCAGGCGGGTTATGGAGTCCATAGAAGAGCAGTGATGCACAATGATTTTATTGTATTGGGCCCGGAATCTGATCCTGCAAAATTAAAACAATCGACGCTTGTTTCTCAAGCCTTTAAATCTCTGGCTGAATCACAGTCGGACTTCATTTCCCGAGGGGACGATTCCGGGACCCATAAAAAAGAAAAATTATTATGGCAGGCCGCAAATATTATTCCATCAGGAACTTGGTATATTTCCGTCGGGCAGGGAATGGGGGCTGTACTGCGAATCGCCAATGATAAAAGGGCCTATACACTAAGTGATCGCGGTACTTTTCTGGCTTTTCGCGATAAAATATCATTAATACCGGTATTTGAAGGAAGTATCGAATTGTTCAACCCTTATCACGTGATTGCTGTTAATCCCGAGGTACATTCTCATGTTCGTCATTCGCTGGCAAAGCTTTATATTAACTATTTAACAGGGGAGAAGGGCCAGGCAATCATCGTTGGTTTCAAGAAACACGGACTACAGCTTTTTCATGCTGACGCGATAGCGCATTTGAATTAGAGAGTTCTAAGAAAACAATCGTTTTTAACGGTCTAAATATCGCCGATACGTGACCGTTAATAGGGCTCTGGTTTTGGGTGTTTGTCGACAGCTTTAAAACCCCTAGTCAGGGTTCCGGGCATAGTGACTTAATCCAGCAATGGTTTAAGGTGTGGCCAGATCCGATCAACAATGAGTGCCTGGGCTTTTTGATTGGGATGGATACCGTCCTTTTGCATCAACCCTGGATTATCACCTATGTTTTCGAGTATATAGGGTACTAATGTTAGTGAGCTTTTCTCAGCTAACTGGAAATAAGTTTGTTTAAATAGTTCAGTATATTTTTTTCCATAATTGGGCGGAATTCTTATCCCCAGGAGGATAACATGTGCTTGCGTAGCTTGTGCACGCCGTATTATTTCACTTAAGTTTGACTTAAGCGTGATATGAGACTGGCCTCGCAGTCCATCGTTGGCCCCCAATTCCAGTATAAGTATGGAGGGATTATGGATGCGCAGTTCATTGTCGATACGTTCAAGACCTCCTGCGCTGGTTTCCCCACTGATACTGGAATTTATAAGCTTACAATTCGATTCTTTTTGATTGAGTCTTGTCTCCAGCAAAACACCCCATCCCTCATTTTCTGCCATACCATAGGCAGCGCTAATACTGTCTCCCATGATAAGAATGGTGCAGGAAGTACCAATTCTCGGCATAATCAACAAAACCAAGCTAATGAGCAAATATACTCTTAACATGAAAAAACCTCTCAAATGAATTCCGGCGATCAGGTATCAACGCAACAAATAATTAGTACGCAAAAATTATCAAAAAGTGTAACCACCGGTGAAGGGGAACTTATTATACTGAGATCGGTAGATCTTTCTATCGACTCAGGTGAAACGCTTGCAATTGTAGGTGCCTCCGGATCCGGAAAGTCAACACTGCTTGGTTTACTGGCAGGCTTGGATTGTCCCACCAACGGTAAAGTCTATTTGGCCGGTGAATGTATCACCGACATGGACGAAGATGGCCGCGCATTAGTTCGTAGTCGGCATGTCGGTTTTGTCTTCCAGTCATTCCAATTAATTAACAGTTTAACCGCTGTAGAAAATGTGATGCTTCCTCTGGATCTAGGCAATTACAAAGATCCCAAAGGTTTAGCTGAACGATGGATGAAGCGAGTGGGACTGAGTCATCGGCTTAACCACTTTCCTTCGCAATTATCGGGCGGTGAGCAACAAAGAGTTGCTGTAGCCAGGGCGTTTGCAACAGAGCCGAGCCTTTTATTTGCAGATGAACCCACAGGTAATTTGGATCGTACCACAGGAAAGCAGATTATTGATTTGTTATTCGAATTGAATCGTGAAAATCAGATGACTTTGGTACTGGTTACTCACGATGATGGTTTGGCGTCCCGCTGTCGCCGAATTGTTCGCTTGGACGAGGGCCAGGTAAGTCAATTAATCACACAGGAATAATTGAGTGAAAATGTTTATAACAGCCTGTAAGTTTTTCAGGCGCGATTGGCGTTCTGGAGAGCTGACTGCACTATTTTTGGCATTATCGGTTTCTGTAGCGAGCATGAGCTCAACCAGTATTTTTGTAGATCGATTGAATCGCAGTACAAAATTGAAAGCCGCAGAATTTCTTGCTGCAGATCTACTTGTTACCAGTCATTTTCCATTACCCGGAAATTGGCTTGAAAAAGCCGAAAGACTGAATATAAAGACTGCATCGACTGCTGAATTTGCAACTGTATTGATTCATGGTGACAAACTTTTGCTTTGTGGAATCAAGGCGGTGACTGATGCCTACCCGTTACGTGGGTCATTGACCACCGTAATGGGTCAAAACAGTAAACAATTAGATACTGTAGAAATACCATCGTTTGGAACAGCCTGGATATCGCCTCGCGTCATGCAGGTATTAGGCTTAAATCTGGGAGATTCTATAGAAGTTGGCGAGCGAAAATTAAAATTAACGCGTATTCTTAAATATGAGCCTGATCGCAGGGGTAATTTTTTGAGCCTGGCACCACGCGTCATGATTAATAAATTGGATCTTGAGGCTACCGCTGCAATTCAGCCAGGCAGCCATGTACACCAGTATTTTTTGTTTGCGGGGACAGACGCGACTATAAAAGATTTTACTGCTTGGTTAAGTCCGCAATTAGATCCAACTCAAAAAATCCTCGATGTTCATGAGAATCGACCGGAACTGGGAAACGCTTATTCAAGAGCAGAAAGATATCTCGGTTTATCCAGTGTCGTTGTCGTCATGATTTCAGGTGTTGCCATCGCAATGGCGTCAAGACGTTATAGTGAACGACATTTTAGTTTGACAGCAATATTACGCTGTCTGGGCGCGCAGCGTTATGAAATTTATAAATTGTTCGCCTACCAAATGTTAATACTGGGATTCGTCGCGGGTTCAATCGGTTGCCTGCTAGGTTGGTTGTCACAAAAATTACTGATCGTTTATCTGCATAATCTATTGCCACCAAATCTGGCTGATTCGAGCATATTCGTAGTCTCGATTGGTCTCATACTGGGATGGGTAATACTCGCAGGGTTTTCATTGCCTCCGTTGCTACGACAAAGTCAAGTTTCTCCACTGCGGGTGTTACGAAAAGATTTGGATCCTATTGCGTCCAATAGTCTATTGGTCTATGGGCTGGGAGCGAGTGTAATATTTTATTTATTGCTGAGGTTTACACAAGACCTGAAGCTAATTGGCTATTTTGTTGGCATTGCGACTTTGTCGGTTGTCGTGTTGGGCGGCTGCGTACTTATACTACTACGGGCAAGTCAGTTTATTGCATTGTTCCCACGCTTTTCCTGGCGGTTTGCAATGAAAAATCTGAGTCGTCATCTTTGGTCAAATGTAGGCCAGATTGTCGCCTTTAGTGTGACCATTATGGCCGTTTTGGTTATTTTGGTCATACGTACAGATCTATTGCAAAGCTGGCAGAATCAGCTTCAGGACGATGCCGCTAATCATTTTGCACTAAATATTTTTCCATCAAAACAGAAAAGTTTAGAAAATTGGCTGGACCGGAAAGGTATCCACGCAAGCCGTTTTTTTCCGGTTGTTAGAGGACGCTTGACAGCCATAAATAAGATCGATGTGCATAAGATTGCGAGTCACGACTCTCAGGGAGAACGGGCAATAAATCGGGATTTAGTGTTAACAGATACGGTTGAGTTACCCACAGGGAATAAACTTGTTGAGGGCGATTGGTGGCAGGATGGTGCGCTGAATAAAGTGTCGGTCGAACAGAAATTGGCTGATAATTTAAACATTCATGTTGGAGATATTTTATCTTTTAGTGTAGGCAGCCAATCAGTAGAAGTGAGTGTTTCGAGTATACGCAGTGTTAAATGGGACAGTATGACCCCGAATTTTTATATGATTTTGTCTCCTGGCACATTGAAGACCTTTCCGCGTACTTATCTGACCAGTTTTTATATTCCAGGCGATCAGGGTCATTTACTTAATGAACTGGTGCGCCAATTTCCGAATATAACCATTCTTCAGGTAGATCAAATACTTAAACAAATCAATTCTGTACTTGCGCAAGTGTCACTGGCGGTAGAATATATGTTGGTGTTTTCACTGATTGCTGGCTTGGCTGTTTTGTCCGCAGCTGTTTATGCCAGCATGGATGAACGGATTTATAGCGCGTGTTTACTTAGAACCTTCGGTGCGAGCGGATCAATGATCAAAGAAAGCCAGGGTATTGAATTTGGTACATTAGGCTTTGTATCCGGATTTTTGGCCGCAATAACATCTGAAGCCATACTGTGGACTTTGTATCGTATGGTTTTCGATTTGGATTATCAATTTACCTGGCAGATATGGATCTTTGCACCTGTCATATCAGCAATTTTGATCGGGATATTCGGATATGGATGTACGCGTAAAGTGATTAAGCAAAGTCCCTTGGTGCTATTGAGAGAATTACAGTAATGGAGGCGATTGGTTTGTTAGGACTCAAATCCTTAGGAGGCTATTCACATAACCTCCAGGATTAATTATTCTAATGTTATTTCTATTGCGAAAGTCCGAATTGTCGATTACTTTCGCTGAGCGCCTGTCTAAAGTTTAATATTGACTTTGGATGTCCACCCGGATTTTCCCTGGCAAGAACCTTCGGTCGGGCTGACCTTGACGTAATTGATATAATTGACAACGGTTTGTTCATCGAGTTTTACCGACGTGCCGGTATCGACCAGACAAATATTCATGTCGTCTCCAGATCCGGCAGAACCAAATGTAGGTACCGAAAGTAGTAGAGTTTCACCGCCGTTTGGGTTAAGCATAGTGTAGGTGTTTCCATTAACCAGAGCTGTACTCGAATGGACTGTGTCCTGCGTGCCGCTGCCAACGAAATTAAATATAAATAGCATGACCAGCACAACCAGGACCCCATAGAGAATCTTGGGGTTGTCTTTTTGTAAACCGGCAACAGTTGAAGTTATTTTGTCGATTATTTCTTGTTTGGAATTATTTTCATTACTCATTGCTAAAACCTCCTCTTAGGCATCTTACCATTATATACTTGCTGAATTAGCGACGGCTACCCATGTCGCTTCAATATTTTAATTTTCTCGCGAAAGCGGAACAATTCATTCTTGGTATTGGTATATAGACAGCATTCACATGCTCGAATCAGAAGAGTTTTTAAGCGCACTATTTTCCGCTAATTCAACCAGTTTTTTTTGTGGATTAGTATTGGTTACATTTTTGTCTGTTGGCTGCTCAACAACCGATGATCGATATTATACTTTATCCCCGACCAATCGATACTATAGAGTCATGCAGGGTGATACTCTTTACGGTGTTGCGAAGCGTGTGGATAAAGATTATCGACAATTGGCCAAATGGAATGGCCTTGCGGCGCCATATACGATTAAATCCGGAACTATTCTTAGGCTTTTCTCAACAGGTTCTTCAACTGAAAAACAACGGATATCTACAGATAATAAAGTTCAATTACCACCCGCAGAATCAAAAAATAAAAAAAAGTTAAAAAAATTTAAAAATAGTCTAAAGGTATTTTGGGATTGGCCGATAAAGGGTGTGATTGCGAAAAATTATTCGCAAACAGGAAGGAAGGGGTTGGATATCGTCGGTAAGTATGGGGAACCGGTTCGGGCTGCGGCAACGGGTAAAATATTATACGCTGGCCAGGGTTTGATTGGATACGGAAACCTGCTTATATTAAAACACAATGAGCAATATTTTAGCGCATATGGAAATAATAGCCGATTGCTTGTTAAAGAAGGCGATATCGTACAATTAGGTCAGGCAATTGCCGAAGTGGGTGTAGCAGCAAATAAACGCCCTATCTTGCATTTTGAAATCCGCAAGGATGGTAATCCGGTTGATCCAATTCAGTACTTACCGAAACCCTAATCTGTTTTTTGTACTTTAATTTATAAAACGGAGTCTCAGGATGTCGGATAATATCGTTGATCCCATCAAATTGGATGTCGTTGAACACGACACTGATAGTTTAAATTCTTTTGCCACTCAAACGAATACAGACACGAAAAAGACTACAGGGTTTGAAGACTACAATGACAGTAGTGAGAGTTCCCACTCAGACAGTTATCTGGATGCAACACGGATTTATCTGAACGAATTAGGTGGGTCTGAGTTATTAACTGCTGACGATGAAAAAATTTATGGGCGACTCGCCAGACAAGGCGACGAAAAAGCTCGTCAGAAGATGATCGAATGTAACCTTCGTTTGGTTGTGAAAATTTCCAGACGGTATCTAAATCGGGGACTGCCGTTATTGGATTTGATTGAAGAAGGTAATCTTGGGTTGATTCGGGCGGTGGAAAAATTTGATGCCGAACGGGGTTTTCGCTTTTCAACATACGCGACATGGTGGATTAGACAGACCATCGAACGTGCCATCATGAATCAGACACGTACCATCCGGTTACCCATTCATATCGTTAAAGAAATGAATGGATATCTAAAAGCTCGTCGGCAACTTGCCCAAAAGCTTGACCATGATCCCAGCGCAGAGGATGTCGCAGCGTATCTTGATAAACCGGTCAAGACTGTCGAAAAAATGCTGAAACTCAATGAAAGAGTGACTTCGGTCGATGTACCCTATGGTAAAGACTCTGATAAACCTCTGGTTGAAGCTATATCCGATGAACGTAGTGGTGGGCCAACCGATATTCTCCAAAATGATGGATTACACCAGAATATGGGGCACTGGTTGGATCAGTTAAGCGAGAAACAAAGGGAAGTTGTTTGTCGACGTTATGGATTACGAGGTTATGAAAATTCAACCCTGGAACAAGTTGCAAAAGAATTAGGCGTCACTCGGGAACGTGTCAGGCAGATACAGATGGATGCCTTAAAACGGTTGCGAGAAATTCTTGAAGGCAGCGGGTTTTCGGTAGAAACGATTTTTCATTAGGAGCGGGGTTTTAATAATATGCGAAAGATTGACGCAGGATTATTGTTTGTCTTCAAGGCGTAGCAACAGGCGCATAGCAGGGTTACGCAACTGTTGCTACAACGCAGAAGACGGACAATAAGACAAGTCAAGATTCGTATATTATTGAATCCTCGCTCCTTAGTACTGACCGGCAATTCATCTGTTGTAAGAATTTCGATTTGATAATATTATAACTACGATCAAAATAGAAAAGCTCATCGTTCGATGGGCTTTTTTTCGTTGACAGTTATTTATATGCGTATTATTGTTACCGGTTTTGCCGAGATTCCTAGAAATAATCTGTGATTTAATCCTGCTTTAATTTTCCGGATTCCGTAAATACACCCAAGGTCGCGCCGTTGTTTATTTTACGGGCTGCTTGTCAGTAACAAGAGGTGGATGGCAATTTTACTAACAATACGCATTGGTGTCAGTATCGAATGTTGTATCAGAAACGCATGACCTAAAGAGTTTTGAATGGAAGAATTTCCAAGAATAAGTCGCCTGCCACCCTATGTTTTTAACATTGTAAATGAGTTGAAAGCCAAAGCCAGGTCACGTGGCGAAGACATTATCGATGTTGGCATGGGCAACCCAGATCAACCGACTCCAAGTCATATTGTCGATAAATTAGTAGAATCTTCACGTCGAAAGGATACTCATCGGTATTCCGTTTCAAGAGGTATACCGCGACTCCGCAAGGCGATTTGTAACTGGTATAAACGAAGATACCAAATTGATCTTGATTTTGATACAGAAGCCATTGTGACTATCGGCTCCAAGGAAGGTCTGGCGCATCTGGCGCTGGCAACTGTGGGCCCGGGTGATGCGGTTCTGGTACCCAATCCTGCGTATCCCATTCATCCTTATGGGATGGTGATAGCCGGTGCAGATATTCGTCATGTGCCGCTGATTCCGAATGTGGATTTTTTTTACGAATTAGAAAAAGCGATCGAAACATCCTGGCCAAAACCAAAAATGCTTTTACTTAATTTTCCGGGAAATCCTACCACCCAGTGTATTGGAATAGATTTTTTTGAAAAAATAATCGAAATAGCCAGAAAATATAAAATTTGGGTAGTTCATGATTTCGCCTATGCCGACATCGTTTTCGATGGTTATAAAGCACCCTCTATTCTTCAGGTACCCGGTGCCAAAGAGGTTGCAGTAGAATTCTTTTCTTTGTCTAAAAGTTATAATATGCCGGGCTGGCGTGTTGGATTTATGTGTGGAAATCCTGAGCTGGTTGCTGCGTTGTCGCGGATTAAATCATATCTGGATTATGGTACGTTTACCCCGATTCAGATTGCGGCGATATCGGCGTTGGAAGGACCACAGGATTGCGTCGCAGAAATTTGCGAATTGTATCATCGTCGTCGAAATGTACTTTGCGAGGGTTTAAATTCGATCGGTTGGGCTGTTGAAAAGCCAGCGGCTACAATGTTTGTATGGGCTCCCATACCAGAGCAGTTTCGTGCTATGGGTTCACTTGAATTTTCCAAAAAAATGTTGGCAGAAGCAAAAGTTGCTGTTTCCCCGGGAGTTGGTTTTGGCCAATACGGCGACGACCATGTGCGTTTCAGTCTTATAGAAAATGAACATCGAACGCGACAGGCTCTCCGAGGAATTCGGAATATGCTACGCGATGTTAAATCTGTATAATCCCTGGATTTTAGCGGCTTTTGGAGTCATAGATTGAAACCGGTTAAAGTTGGGTTGCTTGGTTTAGGTACCGTTGGTGGCGGTACTGTCAATGTGTTAAAGAGGAATTCGGATGAAATTTCTCGGCGCGCAGGTCGCCAAATTTCAGTTGTAAAAGCGTCGACGCGTGATCTTAGTCGTGAAAGAATCTGCGATATTCAGGGTATTCAGTTGGTAACCGACCCGTTTGATGTGGTTTCTGATAGTGAAATAGATATTGTTGTTGAATTGATTGGTGGCGAGACCTTATCGAAACAGTTGGTCGTTACCGCTATAGAAAACGGCAAGCATGTTGTTACCGCGAATAAAGCATTGATCGCATTACACGGAAATGAAATCTTTGAACTGGCCAGTTCAAAAGGTGTTATGGTTGCGTTCGAAGCGGCGGTTGCTGGCGGTATTCCTATAATCAAGGCGATTCGAGAAGGATTAACCGGGAACCAGGTAAAATGGTTGGCTGGGATTATCAACGGAACAGGCAATTTTATTTTGACTGAAATGCGTGATAAAGGGCGAGATTTTGCCGATGTGCTGGCAGAGGCTCAATCCCTTGGTTATGCTGAGGCTGATCCGACTTTTGATGTGGAAGGCATCGATGCTGCGCATAAACTGACGATACTTGCGGCGATTGCGTTCGGTATCCCTCTGCAATTTGACAGAGTGTATACAGAAGGTATTACCGGGATTACACAAGATGATGTTGGCTATGCGGAGGAGTTGGGATATCGTATCAAACACCTCGGAATTGCCAGAAAAAACTCAGTGGGTATCGAACTACGGGTACACCCCACATTGATCCCTGAACGGCGATTAATCGCTAATGTAGACGGCGTGAAAAATGCAGTTTTAGTGCAGGGGGATGCTGTTGGGCCAACTCTATATTATGGTGCGGGTGCCGGTTCGGAACCCACCGCATCAGCGGTTGTAGCGGATATTGTTGATGTGGTCAGAACGATGACCAGTGATCCTGAAAATCGTGTTCCACATCTTGCATTTCAGCCGGATTTACTGCATGACACGCCCGTTTGTGGAATCAACGATATTCATACAGCCTATTATTTGCGCTTAACAGCGGAAGATAAGCCCGGAGTGCTTGCTGATGTTACTCGTATTCTTGCCAGTCACAGCATTTCGATCGAGGCAATCATTCAGAAAGAATCTATCGAGGGTGATTTGAATCTTCCAGTGATCATATTAACCCACAGTGTTTTTGAACGTGAGATGAATGCAGCGATTCACGAGATTGAGAATTTATCTTCAATCGAAGGCCAGGTGCATCGAATTCGCATGGAAACGCTGGGTTAGGATGTTGTCAGATTAATTGGAATATGGGCCAGGATCCACTTTTCCGCAGTAGACTCTCTATTCTCGGACAGCTTTTTGACTGCTTGCTCAATGATCGTTTCTTCACCATAGTAGTAGTATAAATAAATAATTTAATTTCAATAATTCAATGTCGAAAAATACACGATATACCGGGTTGATCGAGCGATATAAGGATCGCTTACCTGTTTCAGAATCCACTGTTCCTATTAGTCTTGGAGAAGGGAATACACCACTGATTCGAATAAAAAACATAGCGGATAGCGTTGCTAGGGATGTCGAACTCTATGTGAAATTCGATGGCTTAAATCCGACCGGTTCGTTTAAGGATCGCGGTATGACAATGGCTGTAACTAAAGCCGTAGAGCAGGGCAGCGAGGCGATCATTTGTGCCTCAACAGGGAATACGTCAGCGTCTGCCGCAGCCTATGCAGTTAGAGCGGGTATCAAAGCGTTTGTATTGATACCTGATGGTAAAATTGCCTTGGGTAAATTGGCGCAAACGATGATGTATGGAGCAGTTATCATTCAGATTAAGGGGAATTTTGATGACGGCATGAGGTTGGTAAAAGAGGTCGCTGAGCACGCACCTGTGACTATCGTGAATTCAATTAACCCTTATCGAATCGAGGGTCAGAAAACCGCGGCCTTTGAAATTGTCGACGAATTGGGAATGGCTCCCGATTATCATTGCTTACCGGTAGGCAATGCGGGTAATATCACCGCTTATTGGAAAGGGTATAGTGAATATTCGAGTTATTGCAACGGACAGCCTGCTGTTGTCAATTCGCGTCCAATTATGGCAGGTTATCAGGCTGCTGGTGCGGCTCCGTTTATTAAAGGCTCAATGGTAGATAACCCGGAAACGGTTGCCACCGCAATTCGTATCGGTCATCCGCAATCCTGGGATTTTGCATGGCAAGCCCAAAAGGATTCGAATGGATGGTTTGATTGTTTTGAAGACAAAGCGATCCTAAGTGCTCAGAAATTACTTGCCGAACAAGAAGGGGTATTTTGTGAACCAGCTTCTGCTGTTTCTCTGGCGGGGGCATTACATGATCTGAAATCAGGAAAAATCCCTGAGGGAAGCAAAATCGTGTGTACCTTAACGGGTAATGGCTTAAAAGATCCTGATACTGCAATTAACCAATGTGTTATGAAACCAGTGACGATTGAAGCGACCTTGGATTCGGTAAAACGAGCGATTTTAGATAAATTCTGAGGGATTTCTAAAATATATCCGGTTGCTGTGTCGAAATATCCATGGTTTTAGCGAATATTTTCCTTGTACTCGCATAACACAAGGTAATCTGATTATCTGCGCAAGTCTCTATATCAGTTACGGTTTTCCAAAAATCGTGAGCTAACCTATTCGTCAACATGAAGAAAAAAATTGTCTCGCGACCTATTGTTGAAAGTTTTTCTAATTGGACATCAAATGTCCACCCGGTTTTACGACAAATTTACCAATCGCGTAAGGTCGATAGTGAACAACAATTAAACTATTCACTGGCGTTGCTACCGAGCCCCGATTTATTTTCGGGTATGAGTGGGTTGGTCGAAATACTGAGTAATTGTTTAAAAAATCAAAATAGCATTTTAATTGTCGCTGATTTCGATGCAGATGGAGCAACCAGTTGCGCGGTTGCGAAGCGGGGACTGGAGATGCTGGGTGCGAATCGGGTTTCTTATATTGTACCGAATCGCTTCGAATTCGGTTACGGATTAACACCGGAAATCGTCGATATTGCTCGGCTTCAGGAACCCGAAGTGATCATTACAGTAGACAATGGGATTTCGAGTGTAGAAGGAGTCGAAGCAGCGCGTGAATATGGGATTAGGGTGCTCATTACGGATCATCATCTGCCAGGAAGTGAGTTACCCAGGGCCGACGCCATTGTAAATCCGAATATGCCTGGGGATAAATTCCCGAGTAAGTCTCTGGCGGGAGTCGGAGTTATATTCTATGTTTTGTCAGCTCTTCGAAAAAAACTGCGTGAGAGTGCTTGGTTTCAAGAAAAAAATATCGCGGAACCCAATCTTGCGCAATTGTTGGATTTTGTTGCATTGGGTACAGTCGCAGACGTCGTTCAACTCGATCATGTGAACCGAATTCTTGTCCATCAGGGATTAAAAAGGATTCAAAAAGGTGTGGCACATGTCGGAATTCGAGCGATTCTTGACGTGGCAGCGCGCAATTACAGCAGCCTGGTGGCCTCTGATCTTGGCTTTGCGATCGGCCCTCGACTAAATGCGGCCGGGCGTTTAGATGATATGTCTTTAGGAATAGAATGTTTGCTAACGGACTCTGTGCAGGAAGCATCAGAGATTGCGAAAAAACTGGACGCGCTGAATCAGGAAAGAAAAAATATAGAGCTGCGTATGAAAGGTGAAGCTTTGGAGTTGCTGGAAACCATAAACACTGAGAATTCTGCCGAGATGCCCGCCGGAATATGTCTGTATGATGAACGATGGCATCAAGGTGTTGTAGGCATAATCGCTTCCCGGATCAAAGATCGTACCGGACGTCCGGTTATTGCATTCGCCACAGCGGAAACAGACACCATAAAGGGGTCTGCTCGTTCAGTGCCCGGAATTCATATTCGTGATTTACTGAGCGAAATCGCAGCACTGAATCCGGAATTGCTGACTAAGTTTGGTGGGCATGCAATGGCGGCAGGTTTGACGTTGCGTTTGTCGGATTATACGAAGTTTACATCACTCTTTTCAGAGGCCATTCAAAATGGCTACGCGGACAGAGCAAATGATCAGCTACTCTATACGGATGGAGAATTGCAGGGAGATTTAATTACGCTGGAATTCGCAAATCTACTGGGAGAAGCCGGTCCCTGGGGACAGGGATTTAGTGAACCGGTTTTTGAAGTCTGTTTCGATGTTTTGGAATGTCGAATCTTGAAAGATGTGCATTTGAAATTTTCGTTGTGCGCGCAGCGTAGCAAGCAAATACTCGATGCCATTGCATTTAATGTCGAAGATCCTGAATTCTGGCTCGAGCACGAATCAATAAGATTTGTTTACCGGTTGAATGTAAATGAATTCCGCAATCGTCAAACGGTACAGTTGATGGTTGAGTATATGGAGCCTTGTTAAAGGGTTTTGTGTGATTTATCGCTAGAATAATTCGATTAGCAAGCACACATTGTTAATTGGATGTGATTCCTGAACTGATTATTCCTTGTTTAAATAGGCTTACGGCCGCTTGTTCCTTAGATTATTTCGGAAATATGAGCGGATGGGGGTAATTTCCATCTTCAGACCACCTGATTGCCTGACAAAAATGAACATGTTACAAATTTTTGTTGACTGGCGTTGAGCCTGCGAAACCCTACAGGGTGGTTTGGTTAATGCGGGGTTTCGTTCCTCAACGCCAGCTTACCCTAACAAAACATCCTTAGCCTGATTAATTTTCGCGGCGAGATAATCTGAGCCACCGCGATCCGGGTGCAGTTTTTGAATTAGCCTGCGGTGAGCTTGTTTGATTTCATCATCCGAGGAATCAGGTTGTATGCCCAAAACTCTGTAGGCTTCGTCTTTGTTCATCGGGCCACTCTCTGTGACTGTTGCTCCATCCTGACGGGCGTCGCTTTTTAATAGTTCTCGCCACTCACTACTGTGCATTCTATCCAGATAAGCCTCAAGCAACTGTGCGGATTCCTGATCGTTTGCCATACATTCTTTATAAAATTCGACCAGTTGCTCCAGTGGCATTTGGTGAAGATGGTTTCCTGTAAACTGGCCTTCGAGCACCTGGCCATCAAGTTCTCCGCTTTGATGGTCGAGCTGCATACGCAAAAAGCGCGCTTCCACGGTAGATTGATCGGATGTTTTATTGGTGGATGAAGATTCACGCGGTTTATGTCGCTTCCAAAGACTGTGCAGCAAAGGAGCAAAACGCAATAAATGGGGGAGGGATCTTACGATAATAGCCCCGGCAGCTCCGATCAGGGGGATCATCCAATTTAGTCGTCCACTAACCGCAAGCAAAACCAAAAAGCCGACTCCGATATAGATCGGAACGCCTTTTAACCAGGCCGAAATTTGGGAAGACGGTGTATTTAATAATCGCCGCACTAACCAGAGTGCGGCAATCAATACTGCGAGCACGAAAACTATGCGAATCAAGGCTTATATTTCGACATTTGGTGGCTTAATTTCAATACTGCTGCCCCCCTTGATTTACTGAAATCCTGCAAGGCTGATGGTCCAGCGGCAGCATAGACTGCAACTGCGCTCAATAGATCCTTTAGTTGTTGTGCACTATTCGCGTCAAATCGGCAATAAGCACCCCGACTTAAGGATGCAATTTGTTTAAACGCAGCTTCAGCTCCAGCGTCGAAACCTTCTTGAAACATGAATATGGGTACACCCAAAATACCGAATTGACCACTGATTCCACATAAATAGTCGACGCTTTCTTCGACGCAGTCGCCGATGAATACTATAGCATCCACTTTTTTGCTCTGGGTTTCCTTTTTTCCGTGCTCCAGTACCCGTTTTATTTGAGTATAGCCACCCAGGCAAGTGACCTGGTTCATTTCTGATAACAAATCCTGGGTATTATTTAGCCATGAACTCGCATAAAATTCGTCGTTCCCTCGGTAATGACAAAGCTGTATGTCCAAACCCCCTATTGCAGAGGTGGCTTGAAACATATTCGCTTGAATACTACGAGCCTGGCTCCAGGTGGGCTCTCGACTTGCAGTGGCGTCTATAGCAAATATAAGTCGGCCTTTACTCTGAACCGGTTTTATAATTTTTCTTTTAGCGACTTTATTAAGAAATTTATCAATTTCTATTTGGCTGGATTTAGTGGGTAGTTTTTGCATGTGATTACAAAAAACAAGGGTTCAGGCTATTGTAAACCGAACCGGGAACTTAAAACATCCGTTATAATCCTATTTGGAATGTATCTACTCAGCGAGTATGGTGGTCAGGGTGCAGGCCATTGAATGATTTGGATGGGTAAATACACCCATGTAATCTCTGCTGCAACGTTCTATTACAAAAGCCAATATTATCAATGATCTGTACCCTTAAATATTAGTCCTGAATAGGGGCCTCGAAATTTACTCTAAATACTATTGTCTATGAAATTGATCTCGTGGAATGTAAATGGCATACGCGCCGTGCAAAAGAAAGGTTTTGAAGAATCTATTAAATGCCTCAATCCTGATGTTATCTGTCTTCAGGAGATCCGAGCTGAATCAGAGCAAATTGTTGAAGCAGTGGTTAACTTAAAAGATTACCATGTGTTTTCGAATTCAGCTTTGCGCAAAGGGTATTCCGGCACGGCAATACTGACGAAAGTGCAACCACTTAAAGTCACCACCGGAATAGCAATTGATGAACATGATCAGGAAGGACGAGTCATTACCGCTGAGT
>Ga0114933_10001831_pt1 | contig 23020 bp, 21 predicted proteins | sample 4SBtaG_FD_89691 | JGI IMG/M metagenome (GOLD analysis project Ga0114933, IMG submission 89691) | Deep subsurface microbial communities from Kolumbo volcano to uncover new lineages of life (NeLLi) - 4SBTROV12_W25 metaG | ecosystem: Environmental > Aquatic > Marine > Volcanic | place: Kolumbo... | reverse complement strand
CAATTAACCTAGCTGATGTTCCAGCCATGTAAGTCTTAACGGCCAACATATCAAGAACCGGAATTCCTTCGGTAATACAAACAATTAGCTCAATACCTGCATCTACAGCTTCAATAATAGAATCTTTACAAAATGCTGCAGGCACATAAATAACGCTTGCTGTTGCCTCTGTTTTAGATACCGCATCTTTAACGCTATTAAATACCGGCAAATCCAAATGTGTTTGACCACCCTTACCTGGAGTCACTCCACCTACCATCTTAGTTCCATAAGCAATAGCTTGCTCTGAATGCATCGTACCCTGCTTGCCAGTAAACCCTTGGCAAATAACTTTTGTTTTACTATCAATTAATATACTCATGACTTTATAACCTCTTACAATTTAATTATGCTACCAGCTCTACGATACGCTTAGCACCTTCAGTGAACCCAGCCGCAGGGATAATGTTAAACTCACAATCAGCTAGTTTCTTAGCACCAAGCTCTGCATTATTACCCTCTAAACGAACCACAACAGGCACATCTATACCAACATCAGATACCGCCGCAATAATACCATCAGCAATCAAATCACAGCGAACAATACCACCAAAAATATTTACAAAAATACCTTTCACATTGCTATCTGACATAATAATCTTAAATGCTTCAGTTACACGTTCACGTGTAGCACCGCCACCAACATCTAAAAAGTTAGCAGGATCGCCACCACATAACTTAATAAGATCCATAGTAGCCATCGCCAAGCCTGCACCATTAACCATACAACCAATCTTACCATCTAGAGCAATATAGTTAAGCTCCCATTTATGAGCCTCTGTCTCTCTAGCATCTTCCTGCGTAACATCACGCATTTCTCTTATTTTAGGCAGTCTATATAGTGCATTATCATCAATATTAATTTTTCCATCTAAACACACCAGCTTATTATCTTTTGTTAACACAAGAGGATTAACCTCAATCAAACTGAAATCGCACTCAATAAACAAGCGATACAAACCAAGTGTAATTTTAGTGAATTCACGCAACAAAGAAATATCTAGATCTAAGCCAAAAAATAATTCACGACACTGGAATGGTTGCATTCCAACCACAGGATCAATTGACACCTTAATAATTTTCTCAGGAGTTTTATCTGCAACCTCCTCAATATCCATACCACCTTCAGTTGATGCCATAAATACTACGCGTTGCGATGACCTATCTATAACAGCGCTTAAATATAGCTCACGGTCGATATCAGATGGCTCTTCAATCATTAACTGATTAACTGGCTGACCTTTTTCATCTGTTTGAAAAGTAACAAGCCTTGTCCCCAATAAAGTCTGAACCGCATCAACTAAAGCAGCTTTACCATTAACAATTTTCACACCACCAGCTTTACCTCTACCACCAGCATGAACCTGAGCTTTCACTACAAAAGTGTCACCACCCAAAGTATCTGCAGCGCCCAAAGCTTCCTCAGGACTTGATACGACCTCATGTCTTGGTACAGCAACACCAAATTCTTTAAACAATTCTTTTGCTTGATACTCATGTAAATTCATAATATCTCTCTTTTTTATTAACAAATAAAAATAACAAGTAGAAGCCAAAGCTTCCACCAACTACAACAACAATCCTTTGAAAATTAAACAGCCAATAAAACTCTAGCTGGATCTTCTAGAAGCTCTTTAATAGTCCTTAAAAAGAGCACTGACACACGGCCATCTATAACACGGTGATCGTATGATAACGCCACATACATTATAGGTCTAATAACAATTTCACCATTTTCCACTACAGGTCGCTCGACAATGTTATGCATACCTAAAATTCCAGTTTGCGGTGGATTTATGATAGGTGTTGATAACATTGAACCAAAAACACCGCCATTGGTAATAGTAAACGTACCACCTTGCATATCTTCTAACGATAACTTTCCTGTTTTAGCTTTTTCAGCATAATCTCGAATGCCCTGCTCTATATCAGCCATACTCATATTTTCAGCATTACGCAATATAGGAACAACCAATCCACGCTCACTTCCAATTGCAATACCCATGTCGTAATAGTTATGATAAATAATATCATTGCCATCAATAGATGCATTCACTTCAGGAAAGCGCTTTAACGCTTCAACTACAGCTTTAGTGAAAAATGACATAAAGCCCAGCCTAACGCCGTGAGTTTTTTCAAAACTATCTTTATACTGTTTACGCAAGTCCATAACCGGCTTCATATTAACTTCATTAAATGTTGTTAATATGGCAGCAGATTGCTGTACCTCTACTAATCGCTCAGCCACTTTAGCCCGCAATCTAGACATGGGCTCTCTCTTCTCTGAACGCGCCCCACTTAATGCAGAAGGTAGGTCTGATTTAGTCAAGCGACCAGATTTACCGCTGCCAGATATTCCAGCTACATCTATATCATGCTCTGCAACAGATCGGCGCACAGAGGGGCTAAGCGGTATCTCTTTAGCTGAAGACCCGGTAGATGATGCATCTTGTGATGATACTGTAGTTTTAGTATCTTCACTTTTAGCTGAATCTTTAGCTGCAACAGCAGCATCCTGCTCCTCAATAATTGCTAACACCTGATCAGATACAACAGTGTCACCTTCGCTGCATGATACTGTAGTTAATATTCCAGACTTAGGGGCAGGAACCTCCAACATGATTTTATCCGTCTCAAGATCAACTAAATTTTCATCTCTAGATACAACATCGCCAACTTTTTTGTACCACTTGGCAACCGTAGCATCAGCAACTGACTCAGGTAATGTTGGTACTTTAATTTCTATACTCATAATTTAACCTCAAATAATCTATAAAATATTATTATTTTTTTATTTATACACTGTCAGCTACAGCATTATGTGGCTGATAACCATCCAAGCTTAATGCACGCGAGACAACTTCAGCCTGATGTTTTTTATACAAAGAAACATGACCCGCAGATGGCGCTGCCATAGGAACTCTACAAGAATACATTAAGCGTATATCTTTTGGCATAATCTTTTCTAATCTAGATCGCATTAAAAACCAAGCACCTTGGTTTTTAGGCTCTTCCTGACACCAAAGCAGTTCTTTACAGTTAGGGAATGCCGCTATTTCTTGTTTGGCAACATCGTAAGGAAAAGGATAAAGCTGCTCTATTCTAAGTAAAGCTATGTCATCAATATTTTCTGCCGTTCTTCTTGATAGCAATTCATAATATATTTTACCACTACACAAAATAACACGTTTAACCTTCTCTGGATTAATATTATGAGCTTCTGGCAAGACAAGCTTAAAGCCACCTTCACTCAAATCACTCAGAGAAGAGGAGGCATCTTTATGGCGCAACATGCTCTTAGGTGTCATCACAATTAAAGGCACACGAAATGGCCGCATCATTTGACGACGCAACAGATGAAACATCTGTGCTGGAGTAGACGGCATACATATTTGCATATTGCCTTGAGCTGATAACTGCAAATAACGCTCTAGCCTAGAAGAAGAATGCTCAGGCCCCATGCCCTCATAACCGTGAGGTAAGAGCATTACCAAGCCAGAAAGACGCTGCCATTTTTGCCATGCAGAACTAATGAATTGATCAATTATCACCTGAGCTACATTTGCAAAATCACCAAATTGAGCTTCCCATACAACTAATGAGTTTGGACATGTCATAGCATATCCATACTCAAAACCTAGAGCGCCTGTTTCTGATAGCACTGAATCCTCTATCATCAAATCAACTTTTGACTCTTTAGCTATACCATCTAACACTTCATATGCTTTATTAGACTTCTGATCGACAATAGTAGCATGACGATGATAAAAGGTTCCCCTCCTAACATCCTCACCAACTAACCTTATATTAAATCCACCTTTCATTAAAGATGAATATGCCAACATTTCCGCCATACCCCAATCTAGGTTTTGTTTGCCTTCGCTCATATTGACGCGTGCTTGCATTATCTTGTTAACATTGCGCTGCAAATTAAATTCATCCGGAATAGTAGATAGCTTCTTTGCCAGGCTAATTAGTTCATCTTTTGAATATGCAGTTTCTGTATATGTATCCCATGTTTGATTAAAAAATGGAGCCCAATTAATTTTGTATTTTTCACTCAACCCATGAGGAATGGTTTCAGTTAATGAGGCTCCTCGATCTAACTTATCACGGACCGTCTGCTGCAATTCTTGTATTGTTTTTTCGTCGACAAGCTTAGCTGATATCAATTCACTAGAATATTTAGCTCTAACTCCTGGGTGTTGATCTATATATTGATACATTAATGGTTGCGTTGTTCTAGGCTCATCAACTTCTTGGTGGCCGTGACGCCTAAAGCCAACTAAATCAACAACTACATCTTTCTGGAATTTTTTGCGATATGCATATGCTAAACGCATCGCCTTAACAGCATCTTCTGGGTAATCTGCATTTACATGAATAATAGGTGCATCTATAGATTTTGCAGGTCCGGTACAATAAAAAGAAGATCGCAAACATTCAGAATTGCTATTAGTAAAACCAACCTGATTATTAGTAATAACATGCACTGTACCACCGATATCATACGCTACTGTTTTAGACATATTTAAAGACTCTGTAACAATGCCCTGCCCGACAAAAGCCGCATCTCCATGCAACAAAACTAACATAGCATATTCTTTGTTATCACTATTAAATAGGTCACGCTTAGCACGTGCAGCTCCCATGGCTACCGGGTTTACAAACTCCAGGTGAGAAGGGTTAAACAACATGGACATATGTATTGACCCATTTTTTGTTTTAACATCTCCAGAATACCCTAGGTGATATTTTACATCTCCAGATAAATTACCATGTTCAACATTACCATCAAATACATCGTAAAGTTCTTGTGGCGGCTGCCCCAATACGTTAACCAATACATTTAGTCGGCCACGATGGGCCATAGCTACTTTAATCTCTTTTATACCATCATCATCTGCAACTGACGCAAGATCGTTTAACATTGGAATTAAAGTATCTAGCCCTTCCAACGAAAAGCGCTTTTGACCTGGATATTTACTATCTAGAAACTTCTCCATCCCTTCAGCTGCAACTAAGCTAGCTAAAATTTCTTGTTTTTTAGAATCAGCCAATGTCTCAGGCATTAATTGTTTCTCTACCTGATCAATAAACCAAGACTGCTCTTCCTGTGAGTCTATATACATAAACTCATAACCAATATGACTGCAGTATGTTTCTTGTAGCTTAGTCACTATATCGTTAAGTGTTGCTTCAGATGCAGATAATAAACCTCTAGTTGCAAAAGACTTAGTTAAATCCATCTCGGATAAATTGTGAAACTCTAAGGTTAAACGAGAATCTGGCTTATATAATGCATTTAAACCAATGGCATCTAAGTCTGACTGAAAGTGACCATAACGACGATATGAATCAATAAGAGAATCAACTTTTAATTGTTCGCTTCCCGCGGATGAAGCTATCACCTGCACTGAATGCTTGGCAGACTCTACTAGCGACTCACGTATGTCTGCGTGAGAAACGTCTACTCCAGGACCACCATCGGCAAGACCAAGGAAATAATTTTTCCAATCACCCTCTATAGAATCTGGGTTATGTAAAAAATCTTCATACAGTGACTCAATATAATCATTGAATCCGGACAAGTATGATGATTGTTTAAACTCATCACTACTACGAGATTTAGTTGTTTTTTTCATGTGGATATTTCACTACTTTTTTAAAATATATTTACTCTAATTATGTATTTACTCAATACAAATAATACTTACACTATAATTAAGACTACAATTTCTTTTAGTCTTTGGTTATAGCATCTTTTAAAATGGCATGCTTAATATTATTAATTGCTTTTGTGGGATTTAAGCCTTTAGGGCAAGCACTAGCACAATTCATAATACTACGACACCTATTAGCTTTCCATGGGTCTTTAAAATGACTCAACCTTTCCGAGGTTGCAGTGTCACGAGTATCTGCAACAAAGCGGTATGCATTTAATAGCGCTGCAGGTCCATAAAACTTATCGGGGTTCCACCAATATGACGGGCAAGAACTAGTACAGCAAGCACATAAAATACACTCATAAGATCCATCTAGTTTGGCTCTATCTTCTGGGGATTGTAGTCTTTCCATTTTAGGTGGCGGCATGTCATTTTTCAGATATGGCTGCACCGATTTATAATGAGCAAAGAAGCCTTCCATATCTACAATTAAGTCTTTAATTACAGGCAATCCAGGAAGTGGCTGTAACACTACCTTGCTAGGAAGATCAATTATCTTAGTAATACATGCTAAACCATTACTACCGTTAATATTCATGCCATCTGAACCACACACACCCTCACGACAAGATCGCCTAAAGCTTAAAGTTGGATCTTGAGTCTCTTTAATATGCTCCAGTGCATTTAATAACATTTTCCCTTCAATATCCCCTGTATTAAAAGAATACTCCTGCATTTGTGGTTGACCACCATGCTCAGAATCATACCGATGAATGTGAAACAATATAGTTCGCGCCAATTCACTCATAATTTGCTCCTTACTTAGTGTTCACGTTCTTTAACAGGAAAAGGATCTATGTCTTTTGGTGACATATTAACTTCGCGCTTACCAAACTCACCGTCTTGATCAATAAGCGTATGGTGAAGCCATTCCTCATCTATACGATTAGGGAAATCAAACCTTGAGTGAGCACCACGACTTTCAGTTCGATTTAATGCACACCTAGCTGTAGCCAATGCTGTTACCATTAAGTTTTCTAACTCAAACATTTCAAATTTAGTTGTATTAAATACTGCTGAATGGTCTTCAAGTTTCGCATGCTGCAATCTTATATTTAATTCTTCAAGCTCTTTTAAACCCTTACTCATTGGCTCATGATCCCTGAACACACCAAAATTATCCTGCATGATATCTTTCATTTTTGCTCTTATTTCATAGGGGTTTTCAGTATTATCGCTATTACTCCAACGATTAACCCTAGACACTGCTTTTTCAATACTTGACTTATCTTCTTGGTTGAATTGTAAATCTGATTTAAGGCTTTTTTCCAAGAATAAACTAACCGAACGACCAAACACAACTAAATCTAATAGTGAATTTGTGCCAAGCCTATTAGCACCATGTACCGACACACAAGCGCACTCACCTGCAGCAAACAAGCCTTCAACAACTTGATCTTTACCATTGGAGTCTACAGTTAAAACCTCACCATTCATTGTGGTTGGTATGCCGCCCATTTGATAGTGACATGTAGGCAATACAGGAACAGCTTCTTTAACAGGATCAACATTAGCGAAAACTCTAGATAACTCTAAAATGCCAGGCAATCTTGATTCTAGTAGCTCTTTACCTAAATGATCTAACTTTAATAAAACATGATCTGCTTTAGGCCCACAACCACGGCCCTCTGCAATCTCCTGCAAAGAAGATCTAGAAACAACGTCTCTACAGTCTAAATCTTTTAAGTGAGGAGAGTAACGCCCCATGAACCTTTCGCCTTCGCTATTAAGCAGATAGCCACCCTCGCCGCGACAGCCCTCTGTCATCAAACAACCAGAGCCATACAAGCCTGTTGGATGGAACTGCCAAAACTCCATATCTTGCAGTACTAAGCCTGCTCGCAATGCAAGCCCCATACCATCACCTGTATTAATGAAAGCATTAGTTGTACTTTTAAATATACGGCCAGCACCACCGGTAGCCAATACTGTAGCTCGGGACTTAAAGAAGACAATCTCTGATGTTTCCATTCGCATTGCCAACACGCCAGCAATAGCACCATTTTCTGCTTTAATTAAATCTAGCGCGAACCATTCATCAAAGAAGTGGGTATTTGCCTCAACATTTTTCTGATATAAGACGTGCAATAATGCATGGCCGGTTCTATCTGCTACTGCACATGTGCGCCTACCAAGCTTTTCACCAAAATTAACCGTATGACCACCAAATGCTCGTTGGTATATCTTGCCACTATCTAGCCGTGAAAACGGCATACCCATATGCTCTAACTCAACAATAGCAGCTGGAGCATTTTGACACATATACTCAATAGCATTTTGATCGCCCAATGAGTCGGCTCCCATAACACAATCATACATATGCCATTGCCACTTATCTTCCATAACATTACCAAGAGCTGCAGCTATGCCCCCTTGTGCAGATACTGTATGAGATCGAGTTGGATATACTTTAGAAATAACTGCTACTTTGTTATTAGAATTAGCCATTTCCAAAGCAGCTCGCATACCAGCTCCGCCAGCCCCAACTATAACTGCATCATATTCCTTGACAGGTATAGACATTATTAAAACCCCTTGTGAAAAAATAAATTAGTGCCAATTAATAGTGAAACCAAATACAATATAAGCTAATAACACTAGCACTATTAACAATAAAACCAGATTTCTGATTATTTTAGAATGCAAGTAATCTGTTGCTACAGTCCACAAGCCTATCCATGCATGCCAAACAGTTGAAACTAATACAACAGAGGTTAGAACTTTAAATGTCACTGAAGAAAACAAGCTCTGCCAAGCAAGGTAATCGTATAAGCCATGCAACCCGCAATATATTACTATCCAAAAAACATAAGCCGCAATTAATACCGCAGATACCCGCTGTATTAACCAATCACGCAACCCTCTAGTATCTCTTTTTGTTACCACATTGACACTCCCAGCCATACAGCAAGAATAATTTCTAATACAATAACCAACCAAGCAGAAGCTCTAGCTGACCCAACATCTTCAGCAAACCCAATATCCATAATGAGATGCCTAATCCCTGCTAAAACATGATAAAACAGCGCTAACAAACAAACATAAACAATAGGACTAAGCCAAGCTGAACGCATTGCCATAACTGTATGCTGATAATGTTCCGGGGAGGCCTTCAGGCCACATAACACCCACAACCACAACGCAATTGATAAAAAAAGAACCAAACCAGATATTCTATGTAATACTGAAACTATGGCCATAACCGGAAATCGATACTTAAGAGGGTTATGATAAACTGGCTTTATTTGAGTCACGGCGCATCCTTAAAATCAGTTAAAGTATAAAATAATGGCCACTAAGGATTGCTGCAACATCCCTTAAAAGGCTTTGAGAGTATATGCCTCATCAAACAAAAATCCAATTAAAATCAACAAAAAAATTGTACAAAATTTACATTAGATACGCATTGTACAACAAAAGGTCCGTTACAAGCTTACAATTAAGGTGTAATTAATGTTATCAATAAGCGTATAAATATTTGCGCTGGCAAGACAGATATGAAAGTATGCTACGCAGATATAATCATAAAAAAGTCAACAGCACATCATGTTTCATATAGCTCTACTTGAACCTGAAATACCACCCAATACTGGCAACATAATCAGACTATGCGCCAATACTGGCAATCAGCTTCATCTTATCCACCCCCTAGGCTTCAAACTCTCAGACAAAAGCTGCCGCCGAGCTGGGCTAGACTACCACGAGTATGCAAGCATTACAGAGCACAATAATATTAACGAATTTATAGCTTCAATAAATAGTGAAAGACTTTTCTTTTGTACAACCAAGGCAACGCAAACTCATGCCACCCCTAATTACCAGCCTGGAGATATATTTTTGCTTGGACCTGAAACTCGCGGCATCCCAAATGATATCCTAGATAACGCATCAGCTAAGCAAAAAATAAAAATACCTATGAAAAATGGCAGCCGTAGTATGAACCTATCTAATGCCACTGCAGTAATTGTTTACGAAGCATGGCGACAATGCGACTTTGCTAATTAAGCAAACATTCCAACATTAAGAATACAAGAGAACAACTATGCAACGTCCTACCATAACATCCGAAAATTTAAACTCCCCCTTTATTATTCCATGCTACGATGAAGAAACACCAGTAGATAAAGAGGCAGAAGCTGTTGCTTCCGACATACAGCCAAGCCCAGATGAATGGTCAGAGACAGGGACAGAGGAGGAGGAAGACCCAGAAAAGGCAAAGGCAGAGGCAATACAACTAGCAATGAATTTTTTACATGCATTTCTGGCAGTTGCAAGCGTCTTTCTGATAACACTAGCCGCAACAGCTACAGAGCCCCCCAAATATAAACCACAAATAATAAGCATTTCATGCCTACCTTTTTGCTGGGCAGCACTATATTACTGTAACGATACAATAAAGACCGCAACAATCCCATGCACGAAAAAACAGCCACTGGCGGCAATATTATCCCCACTGCTTGTTGGCAGTATCAATTATACAATAAGCTGCAATACTGACCAGGGTGACAGTAACGTATCAAATAGAACCAACTGGATTTATGCCCTTATTGCATTATCGATTGCAGCTTACCTTGCAAACTGCAATAGACCACAAGCATCATATGATTGGGAAAGTATAAACAGCATATATAGATACAGCAGCTTCAGTAATACAAATATAAGACAAAGTTATCAATCAAATCATAGCTCAGCATAACAGCGTCGCAAATTGATCACCTTATAATACTCTACGCATAACCAAGGCATACTCTCTTGCATCATCAAGAGGATAATAATCATGGCGAGTTGCAATAACAGAAAAATCACATGACTCATACAAGGCAATAGCAGCTTGATTTGATACTCTAACCTCTAGCGTCATATGCTTTAAATGCTGAATACCAGCCAAAGTGATAGCATGACGCAGTGCTTCTATATGGGGTTCGACAGCCATCATAGCATCGTATTCATTAAGTTGTGATAATGCCAGGTTATCTAGTGATTCAATGAGTTATTGCATCTCAGTCAACTCAATAAATGATTAAGTCATCATTTTTTGATCATCTCCTGATGTGCGTGTGTAATGCTGATGGTGCGCCACTGCTACTGCTTGATTTAGTAAAGTCCAGCGTATTATCGCTGCAGCAAGCTTTTTTACAGCTAGTTAGTGAGAGCATGCTCATGCTAAAGATAAGAATTAAAATAATTTGTATTACCTGTTTCACTGGTGCTCCTTATAATATTATATATGACAGTTATTATTATAGTTGAATTATGACAGTTATTATTATAGTTGAATGACTATCAAAAACATACATTATCAACAGATTTAATTTTTTATTTTATTGATTAGTTAGGTTATTTTGCTAGTGTGTCATTGCTGTTATGCTTACTGTGTTTTTTAGTCAAAGAAAATATAACTGCAGATAAGGGCAAAAAAGCTCATGCCGGTATAGATAGCTATAAGGTAAAATGCATTTATTGAGGGAACATAAGCGCAAATTAATGACAGTAGTGCCGTAATTGCAATGGTTAAAAACGCTCTGATTGCGGTAACTAATCCCTCTAGGCCAGGAAAAGAGGTGAGTGAAAAAAATATACCATACGTTAATAATATCCCACCAATAAAATAAATACAGGCCACAGGTATCATAGTGTTAATGATATTAAATGTGAGGTGATGATAACAAAGTAAAGTAATAACAGTAATCAAAAAATAGATGATTAATACTGTTTTATAAATGTGGGTAGCCTTGAATCGTTTGACTAAGTATTTGTTCAAGGTGCTTCCTAGTAGCCAGCACAGCCCGATAACCAAGCCAACATGGCCGTAATCTTTTGGGGATAACGAAAGATGACCTTGAAGAATAAAAGGCCCTAAAGAGTTAAATACAGCAATGATAGCATAGATCATCGCTCCTGAAAGAGAGGCTCCGATCATGATTCGATTAGTAAGTATTTTTTTAAGATCTTTTGCCAGGTGTTGTGCTAGCATGCTTAGAGGCTTTTTTGGGTTTTGATAGTTTAGACTGCAAGCAAGTATTGTGATAATCAAGCTGTAAATTCCTAAAACAAGGAAGCTGGATTTCCAACCGAAATAATGTGCTAAATAGCCACCAATTACTGGAGCAAACACTAATCCCAAAGACCAGGATAAGCCAACATTGGCTGATTTTTTTAAAAGTTCATGGCCTGAAAATAACTTTCCGAGATAGCCTTTTGCCGTTATGCTAGGCCCTGCAGCAGCAAGGCCTTGTATAAGTCTTTGTACTATAAAGAATGTAACGGATGGGCTTAGTATTGAGAGAAAACACGATATTGTGAAAATTAAACTACAATAAACCGTAATGCTATGATAAGACAGATAGTCTGCAATCATGCCAATGACAAGCGTTCCTACAGCATAGCCGACCAGGTATGCGGTTATACTTAATTGTATTTGACTATCGGTTGTTGCGAAATAGTGACGAATGTTAAGTAGCGATGGAGCATAGATATCAAGACCACCACCGACCAATGGCATAACCATAAGAATTAAGAGGGAAGCTTTGAGTTTTTCTTTTTTAGATATCATTATGGTCATTTTTTTGAGTTAGATTGTAGTACAGCATATTACTTTATTATCGTCAATTTAATAATATCCCTATAATATAGTACTTATCAGACTACATCTTTGTTGTTAAGGTCATGTTTATTAGGTAGTACAAAGCAATGGTCTAGGTTTCTCAATGACCGCATGTAAAGCACAGTATATTAGAAAATAGAGTTGTTCTTAAAAAATGCTTGTGGTATCTATCTTGGGGTGTCAGCTTCCTACACATCACAAATGTGCTCATCCTGCGGCAGAAGGATAAAGCAAGTAGAAAAAGCCAGGAAAGCTATCAATGTACTAGCTATGAATATGAGGAGAATGCTGATATCAACGCATCCAAGAATATATTAGCGGCAGGTCATGCCGTGTTAGCCTGTGGATAGGGTGTCAAAATACTCTACGCATAACCAAGGCATCCTCTCTTGCATCATCAAGAGGATAATAATCACGGCGAGTTGCAATAACAGAAAAGTCACATGACTCATACAAGGCAATAGCAGCTTGATTTGATACTCTAACCTCTAGCGTCATATGCTTTAAATGCTGAATCCCAGCCAAAGTGATAGCATGACGCAGTAACGCCTTACCGATACCTTGCCTATAACAACTCTTACGTACTGCCATTTTTATTAACTGACTTTCTCCCACCTGATTTAACAATACAATAAACCCAATAGTATGATTTGCGAGACCACTATCACCCTTTGTAATAACTAAAGGCAGATAATCTTCTTTAAGACAATCGTAGAATAAATTTTTAGGCCACGAAGAATTTTTTTCCTCTTGCGAAATTGCGGCCACCACTGGGACATCGGATACTGTCATTGGTCTAACAATCATCTCTTGCTTATTTACTATCAGTGTTTTTGTTAACATTTAGTTGTTCGCTGTAACTGTTGCAGTTTACTCCATGCAATCTTCTTTAGCTCTATATTAGATGACATCTCAGACAATGCAGGAAGAGCTAGCTGCTGAACTTTAACAACATCATTACACACCGACAGCACACCAACAAAAACTATAGCCTGCATTTTATCGCTACCTAGATCCTGCAAAACAGCCTGCTTGGTTAGTTTTTTCGTATCGATCACGCTCATATTAACTGCTTTGTGGATATTACTAAGCAGCTCATTATCATCCGCAGATATATTTGGGGCACAACACCAATACCAAGTACAATCATTATTAGCATTTCGGCTAACATACACTAACATATCATCAGATAAAGAATCATTGGCCGTTTTTTTTTCATACCAAACATCAATATTCATATAATGCAGATATTGACGCTGCCTGTTAGATAATCTCATTTACAACCCCGAGAATAAAAAACGCATTCTAACCCTGCTCCAACTAAGGAGCAATACCCAATACTTGACTAAAAAAGCATCATAACGTACAACATGATACTGCAAAGCAATTAGAATGTGTCTAGACCTTAATCCAGACCATCTGCTATATTAAATACATACAAAACAATAAGAGAGATACTGTTAACATGTTTAAAAAATTTATAAATATCATTATATTTATCATTGTATTACTAGCTCTTTCAACTGCAGGTTGGATTTACTTTCGCTATCAAAACTTACATCCCAGCACAGACAACGCCTATATTCAAGCCAATACAACAAGCATAGCTCCACAAATTAATGCCACTGTAGATAAAGTTTTAATTAAAGAAAATCAAGTTGTTGAAAAAAACCAAACATTAATAACCCTAGATAAAAAACCATTTACTATCGCACTACAAAAAGCACAAGCTAATCTAAAAAATACCGAACAAACTATAAAAGCAGAACAAGCCAACATTGAAACTGCCAAGGCAGGGGTAAATGAAGCACAAGCAATATTAAAAAATAGTGAAAAAAACACAAAGCGCATCCTATCTTTAGTTACACAAAAATTAACATCTCAAGCACAAGGCGACCAGGCTATTAGCGATCTTGCTGTAAGTCGCGCATCGTTGAAAAAGGCAACCGCTGAACTTGCATCAGCCAAACAAACATTAGGCGAAAAAGGAGATCGCAATGCTGCAATTCAAGCAGCGCTTGCCGATGTTGCAACAGCGCAGCTAAACCTAGACCACACTACAATAACGTCGCCATCATCAGGAATAATAGCCAACCTATCAACAAGGCCTGGAGATCAACTAACTGCATACAACCCTATTTTTTCAATAGTAAGCACTAGCTCATGGTGGGTGGATGCTAACTTTAAAGAAACTCAGCTAAAGCATATAAAAGTAGGACAAAAAGCTACAATCAAAACTGACATATACCCAGACCATACCTATTACGGCATAGTCGATAGCATAAGCATTGGCAGCGGCAATAGCTTTGCCCTATTGCCAGCAGAAAATGCAACAGGAAACTGGGTTAAGGTTACACAACGATTCCCAGTTAAAATAAAAATTATTCAGTCGGCTCGCGATGCCCGCGACTTCCCCTTAAGACTTGGAGCAAGTGCAACTATTGTAATTGATGCATCACAAAATATTAAATCTAAGATTCAAAATAAATGACAACAGCAATACAAAATAATACTACCGACCTAAGAAAGTGGTTAATTGTTATAACAGTTATGACTATTGCTATCTTAGAGGTTTTAGATAGCACGGTTGTTAATGTAGCACTAACCTCAATGATGTCGTCTCTTGGGGCAAACTCAGATCAAATAACCTGGGTGCTAACATCATATGTTGTAGCATCTGCAATCATGATTCCTTTAACTGGCTTTTTAAGTGACCGAGTAGGTATAAAAAACTTATTACTTACCAATATTATTGGATTTATGGTTTTTTCAGCACTGTGTGGAATATCAACATCCCTAACAGAAATGATTATATTTAGATTATTACAAGGAGCCTTTGGCGCGGCATTAATACCGCTATCACAATCAATCTTACGTCAAAGCTTTCCCTTAGATCAGCAAGGTAAAGCTATGGCAATCTGGGGCATGGGAATTATGGTTGCTCCAGTCATGGGGCCGACACTAGGTGGCTATATAGTAGATTATACAAGCTGGCGCTGGATCTTTTATATCAATATACCATTTTGCATTATTGGTTTCCTCATGGCACTTAGAGTTCTGCCTTATGTGGCAGGCATAAAGCGATCCTTCGATTGGAGTGGTATATTATTCATGGTAGTGGGTATCGCCTGCTTGCAATTATTTCTAGATCAAGGCAACACCAATGATTGGTTTCACTCAAACGCAATAATTTCAATCTTTACACTCAGTGTCGTGGGATTAATTTTCTTCATTTACCACAGTCTAAAATGCAAAAGCCCCGCAGTTAAATTGCAACTATTTAAAGATAGAAACTTTATGTTATGCACGCTTATTTTCTGCATCTTTGCAGGTAATATTTTTGGGTTACTAACCCTTGAGCCAATAATGCTACAAACAATTTTTAATTATACTGCTATCGATGCCGGGCTAATTCTGGCTCCAATGGGTTTATTCAGCGTCATTGGAATTATCATTAGCGTTAATTTAATTAAAAGAGTAAAGGCTAAATATTTAATATCGGCTGGCCTCATTAGCATTAGCCTTGGTGCATTCCACCTATCGCATTTAACAATAGATACATCTTTTGCAGTTATGACAAAATCTAATATTGGCTTAGGATTTGGTCTCGGTCTATTAATGGTTCCAATATCAACATTTGCACTCGCCACTATACCAAAGACAGATATTACCGATGGTTCTGGACTATTCAGTTATGGCCGCATGCTTGGAACATCTATTGGAACATCGCTTCTTAGCACTCTAGTATCAAGATTAGCTCAAAAAAACTGGAATTCTCTTGGTGGCAATATAAATTTATTTAACCACAATCTTAGCTCTTGGCTACAACAAACCCATGGTGCAATCCAAAACCCAGCAACACTTGCAACTTTACAGCAGACACTAGCAAGTCAGGCTACATTTCAAGCTTACATAAGTGCTTATAATTTAGTTGGTATAGTCTTGCTCTGCACAATACCTCTTGCCCTGGCAACAAAGCATGTAGACTTAAGTAAAGCAACTATGGCTACACATTGACATAAACCAAGCTAACAGTTTGAGCCACCAACTGTCATTGAATCTATCTTCAAGGTAGGCTGACCCACCCCAACCTCGACTGACTGCCCCTCTTTACCACACATACCCTGGCCGTTATCTAATGCTAAATCATTACCTACCATCGAAATTTTTTGCAGGACATCACTGCCGTTACCTATTAATGTTGCATTACTTATAGGGTGAGTTATCTTGCCATTTTCTATTAAATAAGCTTCACTTGCCGTAAATACAAACTGCCCAGATGTAATATCAACTTGGCCACCTGAAAAATCTACTGCATATATACCATTTTCTACTGAAGCAACTATTTCACCTGGATCGGACTCTCCTGGCAGCATATAAGTATTGGTCATGCGAGGCATGACAACACTAGAATACGACTCTCTTCTACCGTTACCAGTTGACTCTTTACCCATAAGCAAAGCGCTTTGCCTATCGTACATATAACCTTTTAAATATCCATTTTCTATAAGAACTGTATTTTGTGAGCCAACGCCTTCATCGTCTATAGTTAATGAGCCTCGTCTATGAGCTATTGTTCCATCATCTACAATAGTACATAAAGATGATGCGACCTTCTCCCCCATAGAATTACTATAAACAGAACTACCTTTGCGATTAAAATCAGCCTCCAAGCCATGACCAACAGCCTCATGCAATAGCACAGCAGGCAACCCAGGGCCTAATACAACAGGCATAACCCCTGCTGGAGCTTGAATTGCAGAACAATTTACTAGAGCTTGCGCAATAGCAGTATCCACATACTGCATCGCCATATCATTATCTAAAAAGTGCCTATAATCAGTACGGCCACCACCACCCGCACGGCCAACCTCTTGCTTATCTTTATCTTTAACAACAATTGAAATCTGCAAAGATACCAACGGCCTAACATCGGCACTCCACTGGCCATTACTATTTAAAATCAATATATTATCATAAGACGCTGAAAGAGATGCTGTAACTTGAGATACTCTTGAGTCTTTAGATCTTGCATAAGAATCAATACGCTTTAATAAATCAATCTTCTCTTTATCTTGCAGTGATAATAAAGGATTTTCTGCAATATAAAGCTTAGGAGGAAGATCAATACCAGCAACTTTAACACATGCCCCCTGCCCGCTACGCACAATGGATTTAGCTGATGAAGCTGCATCAATCAGGGCTGCTTTAGATATATTATCAGCATAAGCAAACCCTGTTTTACTGCCACTTATAACGCGCATTCCAAAGCCTGTAGATACATCAAAGTCAGCTCGTTTGACCAAGCCCTCATCTAAAATCCAAGATTCCTCATATGAGGACTGCATATATATATCGGCATAATCAACTTGTGCCACTAAAGTGTTGCCTAATACGTTTTCTAATGCATTTAAATTCAAATCATCAACTGACAATAACTGAGAAGATACTTGATCGATAAGACTCACACTAACACCTCTTAAAAAGAAACCGATTTAGGTTTGGTTAATAACCTATATATAAATGGCCATAAGACAATAGTACACAACCAAGAACAAAGAGATCCAGGTATGGAAACATGAATATTTGAAATATAAAGAATAAAACACTGACACAATATGGCCACCAAACAAATGCCAGATATAAATAATAACTGTTGCCACATAGGCAAATTAAAATATACTTTTCTAACTTTATTAATTACAAAAAATAATATGCAATATATAAGTGCATGCATTCCTAGCACTGTACCAAGCAAAAGATCCGTTATAATTCCAATAAAAAATGTCCCACTTAAACCAAGAAGGTTGTTCTCAGATATTGCCCAGTAAGCAATAAACAAAAACATCCATTCAGGACGAAACCACTGCATAAAACTAGGCATTTTAATTGCAGTAAAACATAAGCACAATGCTAGTGATACAACAAAGCTTATAATAATATGCCATTTATCTTTATTTAAGTCGTAATCAGTTACAACCATTACATCATCCCAAGCTAAGAAGCATTTGTTTTTTGTTTTAAAGTGTCAGAATCAACCCATGCTAATAAAACTTGCTGAGTCCTATCTAAGTGAGCTGCAATGTTTAATGTGATTAATGAGCCATGATCTTGAGAGTTTTTTGCTACAGACTTAACGCTACCAACAGGATAACCTTTGGGGAAAGCTAGCCCCAGCCCTGATGATAAAAACATATCGCCAACCTTAATATCAGAGGCATCATTTATATTTATTAACTGCAAGCTATGACTAGAGCCAGCACCGACAGCAACAGCCCTAACACCGCTTTTTTCATCTACTACAGGTATAGCAAAGCTCTTATCACTAGCCAGTAAGACATGACTACTATATGCATTAACACCTATAACTTGCCCCATAATTCCATAGGCATCTAGCACTGGCTGCCCTAGATAAGCACCAGATGAGCTGCCCTTATTGATTATGATTTGATGCAATTCAGGCTCTAAGCTAACTGAAATTAACTGGGCAACTTCAACTTTACCTGGGATCATTTTAGATGATTGTAATAATGCCCTTAAACTACTATTTTCTTGCTGTATTTGCATTAACCTATTTAGTTTAGCCTGCAATAATATCTGCTGAGCATGTAATGATGCATTATCTTCTAATAACCGCTGCTGCGTTGTAACACTCTCCATAGCAAATTGGATTATTCTTGCCGGCAAGCTTGCTATTTCTTGAATAGGCAACACAATAACTTCCATGCGCTGCCGTTGTTTATGGAACTGCGAATTGTGACTATCTAGAGTCATAAGTAACAATGCAACCATTATCCAAAAAAAACCTTGGACAAGAGAAGCCGACCTGGTTTTGAATATTGTTTTAATAGCTAATTCTCACCATTCACTTATAAATATAAATTGTTATTCTCGCTCTAACAAGCCACCTGTCATCTGAATTAATTCAAGGGCACGACCACCACCGCGAGCAACACAAGTTAACGGGTCTTCCGCAACTAATACCGGCAAGCCAGTTTCTTCCATTAATAGTCGATCAATGTCTTTAAGCAAGGCACCACCGCCAGTTAGAGCCATGCCTCGCTCTGCTATATCTGAGGCAAGCTCAGGTGGAGCCTGCTCCAATGCAGCACGTACAGCACCAACAATACCTGCTAACGGCTCCTGCAGTGCTTCTAATATTTCATTACTATTTAGAGTAAAGCTTCTAGGGACACCCTCAGCCAGATTACGACCACGAACCTCCATTTCTTTAACTTCACTAATTGGGAAAGCAGTACCTATTGTCTGTTTGATGCGCTCAGCTGTTGTTTCTCCTATTAATGATCCATAGTTACGACGCACATAGTTAACTATAGCCTCATCAAACCTATCGCCACCAACTCGTACAGACTGAGAATACACAACACCATTTAATGAAATAATAGCAACCTCAGTGGTACCGCCACCGATATCAACAACCATAGATCCGGTCGCCTCATCTACAGGCAAACCAGCACCCATTGCTGCTGCCATTGGCTCTTCTATTAGATAGACCTCACGAGCACCAGCTCCAAGAGCTGATTCTTTAATGGCTCTACGCTCCACTTGTGTTGAACCACAAGGAACACAAACTAAAACACGCGGACTAGGACGAAGAAACTTTGTTTCATGTACTTTGTTGATGAAGTGCTGTAGCATTTTTTCTGTTACATGAAAATCTGCAATAACACCATCTTTTAATGGCCTAATTGCTTTAATGTTTCCTGGAGTACGGCCTAACATTCGTTTTGCCTCAGACCCAACAGCAGCAACTCTGCCCAACCCTGATGGTGTATCTTGCCGAAGAGCAACAACAGATGGCTCTGCTAATACGATACCCTGCTCTCTAACATATATAAGGGTATTTGCAGTTCCAAGATCTATTGAAATGTCGTTTGAAAACATTCCACGAAACCTTCTTATTAGAGTCATTAACATGGTCATTCTATCCTTTAAAAATTAATCTAACATGCGATGCTTTCCATTAAGGGACATCACCCTGACTTTCAGCATCGATACTGTACCCGATATTATAACTAGCGTCGAGCTCTGCTTACATAAATAAGATAAGAAATATCAACTCATTTAAATGGAGTGGCAATATAATTAACAACTCTTCTTCCATGACACCAAGGAATAGCTTGCACAGGCAAAACCCTTTGTTATAATGCTCGTCCTTATGGTATGCCGAGGTGGCGAAACTGGTAGACGCGCCGGATTCAAAATCCGGTGGTGGCAACACCGTGCGGGTTCGATTCCCGCCCTCGGTACCATACTCTGTCATAACCAGAAATTAATGAGTCATTCACTACAATATATTAAATCGCACAGCACTAGCTGCAACCAGACCGTATAGGTAAAATTTAAACCAAACACTCTTTTGACCAAATACGCAACATAGCATTACCGCCAACTTGCTGCTCAAATGCTATTTCACGGACCTCAACGCCAAAATTATTCTGCTGCAGCTGAACCATAACAGGGCCTAGAGCGCTATTCATTTCGCCACTGCTATCCATAAGAGGATATAACCTAACCTCCTCGCCAACACGACACAGTTCTTCAATTAATTGCATCGATGTAACACCACTTGCTGACTCTGTTACAGCCAAAAAGTCAGAACATAATACTAATTCAAACTCATCATCACTAAAAGGCAGTGCCGGCATTGTGAAAGAACGATATCTGTTTTGCTCCACACCTAAAGGGTAATCTGCTAAAAATAATTGCTTACTAAGCAGCCATTGATTAAATATAGCAATCAGTGATGACTCACACTCCACTCCACCTTTTGCAGCGTATTGTTCAAACAACTCCTTGTTTTTAGCAAAAACATTATCGGCCTGCCAAGACATATCATCTATAGGCAGCTCATAAGATACATCACCACTTACTATTATTTTGCCCTGTTTAAACAGCTCGGCATTAAAGCTAGAAATTCCACCTGGAAAATCTAAAATACTTTTTGTTAAGTCTTTTTCGGTTAAATCAAACATTTGATAATAATCCATTAACCCATATACCCAACCGCACACACTGCCTTTTAGCGTCATCCATTACTCCTAGTTTTTTTAATGTATTTTATTTAGCCTACTATTTAGCACAAAACATAAAACTCACACCCAAAGCGCATATTGAATGCAAATAGCCTCTATTGCAAGTCAAGCTATCTATGCCTATGATAGCTACAATGCCTTAACCAACCACACCACATAAGACATTAAATAGGATACATATTATGGATGAAAACCCTATTGTAATTACAGCTGCCTGCAGAACACCAATTGGTCATTTTAATGGTCACTTTAGAAACATAAGCACCACACAGCTAGGATCACATGCCATCAAGGGACTACTGAACAATACAGAAATCGCCCCTAACACTATATCTTACGTAGATATGGGCTGCGTCTTACCCGCAGGGCTAGGTCAAGCGCCAGCAAGACAGGCTGCTATTTATGCCGATATTCCAAACACCGCATCATGCGTAACAACAAACAAAATGTGCGGCTCGGGAATGCAATCTATCTACAATTGCTTTAACTATTTACAAAACAAGCATCACTCTCAACATGTAACAATAGCAGGCGGCATGGAAAACATGACTCGAGCTCCTTACTTACTCCAAAATGCCAGGGAGGGAATGAGATTAGGTCACGATACTATAATTGATCACATGATGTTTGATGGTCTAGAAGATGCCTATACTCAACACCAACCAATGGGTAACTTTGCTGAACTATGTGCAGAAAAATATAATATTACACGTGCAGCGCAGGATGAATACACAATAGAGTCTGCAAAAAGATCAGCCTACGCAACTACAGAAAATTTATTTAGTGCAGAAATAACTCCTATTGAAATAGCAACAAAAAAAATAACAACCACCATCAAAGAAGATGAAGGCATAAACCATATATCAATAGATAAAATACCCAAACTAAAACCTGTCTTTAAAAAAGACGGTACTATAACTGCAGCAAATGCTAGCAACATATCAGATGGAGCCGCAGCTGTGATGATTATGCAACAAGCAACAGCAGACAAATATCATCTTAATGCTATGGCAACCATCAAAGGTATTAGCTCATATTCTAACGACCCATCATGGTTTACTACAGCACCCATTTATGCAATACAACAACTATTGACGCAAATAAACTGGGATATAAATAGTGTCGACCTATTTGAAATTAACGAAGCATTTTCAATAGTACCACTAGTTGCCATGCAAGAACTCAATATCCCGCATGACAAAATAAATATTAATGGGGGTGCTTGTGTTTTAGGTCACCCAATTGGAGCTAGCGGCACACGCATTGTTGTAACATTACTGCATGCTCTAGCTAATCAGAATAAAAAACGCGGCATTGCTGCTATATGCATTGGCGGCGGCGAAGCTATTGCCCTGGCAATCGAATTAACTTGCTAAATAAGAGACAAAACATGGCGACAATACAATCAAAACTAAACACCAAAGATGAAAGTTTTAAAAACAGTAAAGCTAATATGCAAGACTTAATCAAACAACTAGAACAACACCAACATGTCGTAAAAAATAGCAGCAGCAAAAGATCAATACAGCGCCAACACGAACAAGGCAAACTTTTAGTAAGAGAAAGAATAGACCTACTAATAGATGACAACACTT
>Ga0114933_10001830_pt1 | contig 23029 bp, 19 predicted proteins | sample 4SBtaG_FD_89691 | JGI IMG/M metagenome (GOLD analysis project Ga0114933, IMG submission 89691) | Deep subsurface microbial communities from Kolumbo volcano to uncover new lineages of life (NeLLi) - 4SBTROV12_W25 metaG | ecosystem: Environmental > Aquatic > Marine > Volcanic | place: Kolumbo... | reverse complement strand
GCCAGGGCGGCCAACGCGGCATCGAGCGACTCAGGAGTGTGGACACTGGTCATGACGCCCCACCCTCGCATGACGCAACACCCGCGGTGGCGCCACCGCTGCAGGACCTCGTCGTGGCGGCGTCCATGGCTCGCAGGATCGCCTCATAGCCCGTGCAACGGCAGAGGTTTCCTGAGAGCGCCTCGCGCACTTCGTCTCGGTCGGGGGTCTCGTTGCGAGTGAGCAGGGCCCGGGCCGACACGAGAATGCCTGGCGTGCACGCGCCGCACTGCACTCCGCCCTCGGACACCATGGCCCGCTGGAACTCGTCGGGCTGATCATCGCACTCGAGACCCTCGACGGTGAGCAGCTCTTGGCCGCGCACCTGAACCGCAGGCACCAGACAAGAGCACACCGGCTGGTCGTCGATGAGCACGGTGCAGCTTCCGCACTCGCCTTCACCGCAGCCTTCTTTGGTGCCGGTCAGGCCCAGGTCTTCACGAAGCACGTCGAGCAGCCGAGCCATGGGCGGCGCGACCACCGTCACCGCCCGCCCGTTGACCTCGAAGTTGAGGGTGATGTTCTCCGGCGCTGCGGGTGCGTTGGGTGTCTCGGCGACTCCGCTGGCTGCCTTGTTGCGCGCCGGCGGTTCGACCCCAGCCGCCACCGACAGCAGGGTCGTGTCGACTGCGGCGACGTCCCCCACGATCTGTTCGGCGAGCAAGGCGTCCAGCACCCGCTCGGGTGTGGCGGGGATCGCTCGCACCACGATGGCCGTGGCGTTCTCGATGGCCGCCACCACCGCGGGTGCGCCCCCATCGGCGGGCAGCTCGCCCACGCCCTTGGCGCCGAAATCGTCGCCCTCAGCAGGGTTTTCGAGCAGGGCCACGTCCATCACCGGCGTGTCGAGGGTGGTGGGAATGATGTAGGTGGCCAGGCGATCCTGTTTCGGGTGGCCGTCGACCTGGGTCAGGTCTTCGAGCAGGCCGTGGCCCAAGGCCTGCAGCATGCCTCCCTCGACCTGCCCCCGGCACAGGGTCGGGTGAATGACCTTGCCTACGTCGACCACCATGGTGGCTTCGCGCAGCGATGTGGTGAAGGTGTCCGGGTCGACCTCGACCGCCACCACCGCCGCGCCCCAGCCATAGGTGGCGTAGGCGTCGCCCTTGTAGGTCGTCTCGTCGAAGCTGCTTTTCGGGTCGGGCTCGTATCGCTCTTCGATGAGCAGCTCGCCGTGCTTGGACACGTAGTCCCTGGTGACGTCGTCGAAGCTGGCCAGGTGTTGTGGCGACGGACCGTCTGTGCCCACGAAAGCACCGTCGCTGAACTGCACGGCGTCGGCCGCGAGCCCGTTCGACTCGGCGGAGTAGGCACACAGCCGGCGGACCATGGTCTGCCCCGCGCGCCAGAGCGTGCCCCCCACCACCATCACCGTGCGAGAGGCCACGGTGGGGCCAGAGTCGGGGCAGGTGCCTGTATCGGGCATGGCCACGCGCACACAGCTCAAGGGCACGCGGGCAGCGTCCGCGGCGATCTGGGCCAGCACGATGCACGTGCCCTGGCCGAAGTCGGTGGACGACACCCGCACTTCGAGCTGGCCGCCCTCGACCAGCGCGAGGTGCACGGGAGAACGCATCTGCCGCTCGCCGTTGCCGGTGAAGCCAGAGCCGTGCCAGAACAACGAGAGGCCCATGCCCTTGGCGGGTCGGCCGCTCTCATGAGCTGCGGCACGATCGGCCTCGCCTGCCAACCAGCGCTCACGGAAACCCGTGCGCCGCTCCGCTTCTGCCAGGCAGCGCAGGGCGCTCGTGCTCTCGTCGAGCACCTGCCCCGTGGGCGTGATATCCCCTGCCCTGTAGGCATTTCGCTCACGGAGCTTGAGGGGATCGATGTTCAGCTGCCGGCCGATGGCGTCCATGAGCCGCTCCATGGCGAACTGGCTCTGGGGAGCACCGAAGCCTCGAAACGCGCCGCAAGGCATGGAGTTCGTGGACAACGCCCGTCCCCGCACAGAGACGTTCGCGATCGCGTAGGGACCGGCCGCGTGCAACACACCGCGAGACAAGACCACCGGCGACAGGGTCACGAAGGCGCCCCCGTCGAGGAAGAAGTCGACCTCGAGGGCGAGCAGCTTGCCGTCGCCGTCGACGCCAGCCCGGAGCTGCACACGCGACGGATGCCGCTTGGTGGTGGCCCGCAGATCTTCGTGCCGATCGTAGATCAGCTTCACCGGTCGATCGGAGGCCAAGGCCAGCAGCGCGGCGTGGGCGGCGATGATGTCCGGGTAGTCTTCCTTGCCGCCGAACCCGCCACCGGTCACAGCCTGACGCACGCGCACCTTGCCCTCGCCGAACACCGGCGACAGGGCGCCGTGCACGTAGTAGGGGCATTGCAGCGAGCCCATGATGTCGATGCCCCCGTCGCCCGTGGGCGTGGCGATGACGCCTTGGGGCTCGATGTAGACGTGCTCTTGCGCGCCGGTGCGGTAGAGCCCCTCGATCACGTGGGGCGCAGTCTTCATGGCTGCAGAGGCGTCCCCATGGCTCACGTCGCAGCTTGAGAGCACGCGGGTGGCGACCGCCCCGTCGTCGCCGGCTGCGTGTTCGTACAGCTCGTGAGCTTGTTCCAGATCGAGCACCGCAGCCAGCACCTCGTACTCGACCCGCACGAGCGCCGCCGCGGCCTGGGCCCGGGCGCGGGTGGGCGCGGCCACCAGGGCCACGGCCTGATCGCAATGCTCGACCAGCTCGTCCGCCAGGATCGGCCAGTCGCTCTCGATCATGGCCAGCACGTTGGGGCCGGGGATGTCCGCCGCGGTGACAAAGACCACGCCTGGGTCGGCCTCGGCCGCGCTGGCGTCGATGCTCACGATGCGTGCCCGGGCATGGGGGCTACGCACTGTGGCCCCGTGGAGACAACCGGGCACGACGATGTCGTCGACAAAGAGGGCCCGGCCGGTGACCTTGTCCAGACCGTCGGGACGGGCCGGGCTGCTGCCCACGAAGGTGGGAGAGGGACTTGGGAGGTTGTCGTCTGGCATGGTTCGGTCCACGAGCGTAACCACAGAGACCGTTTCGATCGACTCTCCCTTCTGCTCGCACCTTGGCTTGCCCCGACGTGGCGCGATACGATCTCCCCTCGCCCCTCCGGCGCTGACCTGCTCAGACTGAGCTCAGCCAGCGACCGAGGGGCGCGCCATGCAGCGGTCATCCGACAAGAGGCTGACCCATCCAACACTGAGGGAGCTCTGCTCGATGTCGAACGATCGGCTGAACAACTACGTGGGCGGCATCTGGGTCAGCTCGGACGCGACCGAGACCTACAGCGTCTGCAACCCGGCCACCACCGAACCCTTGGCCACCGTGCCCATGGGCGGCGCGGCCGAAGTTGATGCGGCGGTCGCGGCGGCACGAGCGGCCTACCCTGCCTGGCGCCGCACCCCCGTGGTCGATCGGGTGCAACCTCTCTACGTGCTCAAGGGGCTGATGGAGAAGCACGCCGGCGAGCTGGCCGCCATGGTCACCAAGGAGAACGGCAAGAATCTCGCCGAGGCCATGGGCAGCGTGCGCCGAGGCATCCAGATGGTCGAGGTGGCCTGCGGCTCGCCGTCGCTCATGATGGGACAGGCTCTTGAAGACGTCGCTCGGGGCATCGACAGCTACTCGATCCGCCAGCCCATGGGCGTGTTCGCGGCCATCGCTCCGTTCAACTTCCCGGCCATGGTGCCGCTCTGGTTCGCCCCCTTCGCCGTGGCCTGCGGCAACACCTTCTTGATCAAGCCCTCCGAGCAGACGCCCCTGAGCCAGCAGCTGCTGTTCGAGCTCATTGATGAGGCGGGCTTCCCGGCGGGCGTGCTCAACATGGTCCACGGTGGCAAGGCCGCGGTGAACGCGATCCTTGAGCACCCGGACATCGAAGGCGTGTCGTTCGTGGGTAGCAGCCCGGTGGCCGAGCTGGTCTATCGGGAGGCCAGCGCTCGGGGCAAGCGGGTGCAGGCCCTCGGCGGCGCCAAGAACTTCTTGGTGGTCATGCCCGACGCCGATCGTGAGTTCACCCTGAAGGCCATCACCGATTCGGCCTTCGGCTGCTGCGGCGAGCGTTGCCTGGCGGCGGCGGTGATCCTCGCCGTGGGCGATGCCCATGAGTGGCTCCGCGAAGGTCTGCCCGGTCACCTGAACGCGGTGACCGTGGGCGACGGGAGCCAGGAGGGCATCTTCATGGGCCCGCTGATCAACGAGCCTCAGAAGGGCAAGGTCGAGGGCTACATCGCCACGGGCGTCGAACAAGGCGCCGAGTTGCTGGTCGATGGACGGGGCGTCGAGACCGGCCTGCCCGGCTGGTTCGTGGGCCCCACCCTGTTCGACAAGGTCACCCCGGAGATGACCATCGCCACCGAGGAGATCTTCGGCCCGGTGCTGTGCCTGTCCCAGACCGAGACCCTTGATCAGGCCATGGAGGTCATCCACGACCACCCCCTGGCCAACGCCAGCTCGATCTTCACCACCAGCGGTGGCCCGGCGCGGCAGTTCCAGTACGAGGTCGACGCCAGCATGTGCGGCGTGAACATCGGCGTGGCGGCGCCCATGTCCTTCTTCGGCTTCGGCGGCGCCAAGGGCAGCTTCTTCGGCGACCTCAAGGCTCACGGCCGGGAGGCCTTCGACTTCTACACCGACCGCAAGGTGGTCATCGCCCGCTGGTAGAACCACTCGGCAAATCAGGGTGGTCAGCGCACGCTGGTCTAGCCACCCGACAACGCACTGAACGCACGACACCACAGAACAGGGCGACGGCCACGAGCGCTGCGCCCGCCACATGATCGCGACCCCTCGAACCACGAGAGACTTCACATGGCACGCATCGTCAAAGCCGGCCTGGTGCAATGCGGCAATCCCATCAACGACGAGTCGAAGCCCGTGGCCGAGATTCAGCAGGCCATGCTCGAGAAGCACCTGCCCTTCATTGATGAGGCGGGGCAGCAGGGCGTGCAGATCCTGTGCCTGCAAGAGATCTTCAACGGCCCGTACTTCTGCCCCGGGCAAGACCCGCGGTGGTACGACGCCGCCGAGGCCGTCCCTGGCCCCACCACCGACTTGATGACCGAGTACGCGAAGAAGTACGAGATGGTGATCATCGTACCGGTGTACGAGCGGGCCCAGGCGGGCGTGTACTACAACACCGCGGCGGTCATCGACGCCGACGGGACCTACCTGGGCAAGTACCGCAAGAACCACATCCCCCACACCAGCGGTTTCTGGGAGAAGTACTTCTTCAAACCCGGCAACCTGGGCTACCCGGTCTTCGAGACCCGCTACGCCAAAGTGGGCGTGTACATCTGCTACGACCGGCACTTCCCCGAAGGCGCCCGCGCGCTCGGCCTCAACGGCGCCGAGATCGTGTTCAATCCGTCGGCGACGGTGGCCGGTCTCTCACAGTACCTGTGGAAGCTCGAACAGCCCGCCCACGCCGTGGCCAACGGCTACTTCATGGGCTGCTCGAACCGGGTCGGTACCGAGGCGCCCTGGAACATCGGCAAGTTCTACGGCAGCAGCTACTTCGTGAACCCCCGGGGCGAGTTCCTGGCCGAGGCCAGCGAGGACAACGACGAGCTGGTGGTGGCCGAGATGGACCTGGAGCTCATCGAAGAGGTGCGCCGCACGTGGCAGTTCTACCGCGACCGTCGCCCGGAGACGTACGAAGACCTGGTGGATCTGCTGCCGTAGAGGGCACACTGCTCTTCACCGCTGAACCCACCGCTGATTCAAAGGGGTAACCATGGGCCACGCAGACTGGTATGCAGGGTGGGGTACTCTGGCTCTGGTCAACGCAGGCCTGGCTCAGAGCAAGGGGCGCAGCGGGCTGAACTGGTTCCTGGCTTCGGTGTTCTTGGGGCCAGTGGCGACGTTGTGCATCGTGGCGTTCTGCGAGCCGCTGGAGGAGTGAGGATCGCTGCCTTCCGCCCCCCTTACCTGTCAGGCGCGATCCCATGCAGCAAATCGCTGACGGGATAGAAGAAAGCCTGGCCCACCCCACCCTGGCCTGGGCTGCCCACGAGGGCATAGGTGTCGATGGCCACAGACGATCCGAAGTCTGCATGGTTGCTGGCCCCTGAGGCAATGCAGAGTTCGTTCTGCAGGCTCCAGTCGCCGTTGTCGTGGCGCAGCACGTAGGCATGTCCCTCGCCAGCGAAGGCCGGGTCGCGCACTCCCACAACCGCCAGGCCATGGCTCAGGTCGACCACGGGGCCGCTGAAGAAGGTGGAGAGCGACGGAGGAGGCACCGCAACGATGTCCGTCTCGACCCACGAGTTCCCGGCCTCGGTGAAGAACACCACCGACTCGTCGCAGTTCGCGGTGATCGCGAGCTGGCCGTTGTCCCGGGCCAGGTCCCAGCCGAAGTCGCACAGCGATGGGTTGGAAGGGGTGAGCTGATCGTCGAGCTGCCAGGTGCCCGCACGCAGCTCGTAGACGTCGACCGTGCCGTTGCCGTTGCTGGGGTTTCCGATCAGCAGCTGGTTGTCACTCAGGGACAGCCCCTGCCCATAGAAGCTGCTGGTCGGGCCGGTGAAGGTGGCGTTCAACACCCACGACCCGGCGACGTGCTCGTAGACGTAGACCATGGGGACGCCCAGGCCGCCGATGAAGTCAGCGACGGCCAACCAGCGATCATGGATGGCCAACGAGACCCCGAACGGATTGCCAGGATTGAAGATCGTCTCCTCCGCAACCCACTCGGAACCGTCGAAGATGTAGGTCTCGACGCGCTGGGAGATGAACCCGGGGGCACCCACCACAATGCGCCTGCCGTCCGTGGCCACCGCGCGCCCGAACTCGAAGTTCGTGGGAGCGAGCTTCTGGGAGAAGCGCCAGCCGCCCGGTGTCTTGCGGTAGATCTCCACGTAGCCCTGCTTGCCTTGCTTGCCCGTCTGCAGCTGCTGGGCACCGACCACAGCCCACTCACCCTTGATCGCCACGGCAGAACCCAGCTTGTCGTTCTGCGCCGCACCGGCCACAGCGCTCTCATTGAACTGGCACTGAGCGAGGACGAGGCTTTGCAGCGCCGCGAACAGCGACAACGTCATCAGGGATCGGGCGAGCATGGGGTCTCCTCGCAAGGCTTCCGGTGGCTCAGGTTCTCTCCACTCAGCCTACAGGGATCTTCGGATCCGTGTGGCCTGAACAAGGCTGCCGGAGAGATGCGGCCGCGCCACCCGTCCTGATACGCTCCGGTCGGAGACGCCTCGATGATCCTGCCCTTGATTGCCTCTTTGCTGCTGAGCATCTCGCTGCTGCAAGCTCCTGGCCCTGCAGCCAGTCACGAGGTCGGCCTCGCCGGCCCGGCGCCTCAGGCACAGATCACCGGCGACGTGACCGCCGACGATTCCCTGAGAGAGCCCGCGCTCATCCTCAAGGGCCACAAGCAGCCCGTGCGCCTGGTGAGCTTCTCTCCCGATGACAGCCTGATCGCCTCCGCTGCCTGGGACGACTCGAGCGAACGCTCGACGGAGCTGAAGTTCTGGGACGCCGCGACCGGTGCTCCGATCGGCCAGTGCGGAGACGCTGACCTGGCGTTCACCGACATGGCCTTCTCACCCGACGGCCTCCTGCTGCTGACCCGCGCCACGTCTCAGCGTGGCCCGGTCCCCATGGCCGTCGACCTGCTCACGGGCGCACTCACAACTCATGACGTCGCAGAGAGCCGCTGGGATGAAGCCACAGCGAAACCGAAGCCCAGCTTGGAAGGCGGCGACAGTGACGTGCTCTGTGTCGCCATCAGCACTGACAGCCAGCGCAAGGTCTCGGGAGGGCGGGACGGTCTCCTGCGCCTCTGGCACGCCGCCCCTGCGAGCGACAGACTCGCGGCGGAGGTCTTTCGAGCAACAGCGCTGCCGCGCCTCGAAGAACGAGTGGCTCGAGCCCTGACCGACAACCCTGAGCCCCTCGTTGCACTGCAGGCCTTGCTGGAGAACGACGACGTCTCCACCCGCGAGCGGGAGATCATGTCCCAGATCGCGCTCGGCTTCGGCCTCCGGCGGCGAACGGCCTGGCGAGCTGGAGAACGTGCGGGGCTCGCACTCTCACCAGCCGCGCCCAGGCCCATGGCACCCTCGCGCTACAGCGCACCCCGTGCCAGCGCTCGACTCGTCATCGATGGTCACCTCGACGAAGCCGACTGGAGCCGCGCCCCCTGGACCACGCCCTTCGTCGACATCGAAGGGGCCGCGAAGCCTCTGCCGACTCACGCCACTCGAACGAAAATGCTCTGGGACGACGGCTTTCTCTACGTGGCCGCAGAACTCAGCGAGCCCCACCTCTGGGCCACGCTCACCGAGCACGACGCCATCATCTACCGGGACAACGACTTCGAGGTCTTTCTCGATCCCGAAGGGGACGGCCTCTGGTATGGCGAGATCGAGATCAACGCCATGGGCACGGTCTTCGACCTCCAGCTCGACAAGGCCTATCAGCAGGGCGGCCACGCGATCATCGACTGGACACCCGCCGAGCTGCGCTCCGCCGTCGCCCTCCACGGCACCCTCAACAACCCCACCGACATCGACGAAGGCTGGACCGTCGAGATGGCCATCCCCCATTCGTCCCTCGCAGACCACGCCACCGTGGCCATGCCACCTCGCCCCGGCGAGGTGTGGCGGATCAACTTCTCTCGCGTGCACTGGCAGCTCGACATCGTCGACGGCGCCTACGTCAAGCGCCCCAGGACGCCCGAGAACAACTGGGTCTGGACGCCACAGTTCGCCGTCAACATGCACAAGCCCAGGCGCTGGGGTTTCGTCGAGTTCCTCCCGCCTGAGTGAGCGCAGACAGAGCACCTCGTCTGGCTCATGAGACGGTGTCTCGACCTCGCAGAGCAGCACACCGCAGTGCCCAGCAGAGCCACTGGCCACCGTGCTAGGATTGCCGCCTTGACCAACCCGTCCCCGGCTGCAAGACAGCGGACGGCCCCTCGTTGGACGAGACACGATCATGACGACATCCCTTGTGGCTTCGCTGTTGCGGGTTTCTCCTGAGACCCGCCGCGCCTGCGGCCGAGCACTCGCCACGGCGACTTGCACACTGGCCCTGCTGGCCGATTCGGCCGCTGCTCAAGCCGTGAGCGCCGTCGACGATGTCGCTCCGCCCCTGCGCTTCGCCGACCTCGACGGCGACGGATTGCCTGACATGCTCGGCACAGGCGCCGCCGGCCTGACCATCTCCATGAACCGGGGCGCGGGGCTGTTCGAAGAGGTCCGGTCAGACCTGCCAGCCGTCGCCGTGACGGATGTTCTGGTCAGCGATCTCGACGGTGACGGCGTGGCCGACCTCTACCTCGTTTCGCCCGACGACAACGTGGCCCTCAAGGGCGACGGCTCGGGGCACTTCACCGTCGCCACCACAGGTTGGGGGCTTGGCGACAAGGGCATCGGGCTGTCCGCCGAGCGCGTCGACTTCGACCACGTGGGCGCCCACGAGCTGCTGCTGCACAACACCGACGGGGACGTGCTCTTCTGGGCCACGGGCAACGGCTTCCGCCGCGACCTGCGCACACCCGAAGGACAAGAGACCGCCGCGGGCCAAGACCTGGCGGCCCTTGAACAACTCGTGGCAGAGGCGGCCGGCCTCCTGGCCCTCGACCCCGACGAAGCGTTGACCCTGGCTCTCGACGACCAGGGGCGACCACTGGTCTCTCTCGGACCCAACCCGGTGACTCGCCCAGGCGTGCGCGGTGAGAGCGACGGCACTCTCGGTACGCCGGGCGGTATCGCTGGCATCGGCGGCGGGTCCACGGGGCTGGGCGGCCAGGCCGGTTCTGTCGGCACCGTAGGTGCCTACGGCGGCGGCACCGGCGGCGGCACACCCCCACCGCCCGGACTCGCCCTCACCACCGAAGAGCAGGACATCCTCGACACCATGAGCATCGTCATGCTCGATGACGGCGCGGGCAACCTGGTCAACAAGACCGTTCGCTTCAGCGGCGTGAACGTGCAGGTGGTCAGCGGCCTGGGCGCCACGAACGGCAACCCGAACAACCCTGGCAGCGTCAGCGGAGCCAGCACCGTGGTGAACGGCGTGGGCAATCTGATCGTGGGCTACAACGAGCTGGGCAACCCCGCGGGCGATGATCGCACAGGGTCCCACAATATCGTGCTGGGCATGGCCAACAGCCACCCGAGCTTCGGCGGCCTGGTGGGCGCTCGGGAGAACACCATCTCCGGCGCCTTCTCCACCGTGAGCGGCGGACGCAACAACAGCGCCAGGTCGGCCTTCGGCTCGGTGAGCGGCGGCAAGTCGAACATCGTCAAGGGCAGCTATGGTTCGGTGAGCGGCGGTTGGTTCAACACGGCCACGGGCAGCCGCTCGTCCGTCTCTGGCGGCCGCAGCAACAAGGCCACAGGTGCTCGTTCGTCCGTCACCGGCGGCATGGCCAACACGGCCAAGGCCGCTGAGTCCACGATCACCGGCGGTTGGTTCAACGTCACCACCGGCAGCGTCTCGGTGGTCAGCGGCGGTCGGGGAAACAAGGCCAGCGGCGCCCGGGCCTCCGTGAGCGGCGGTTTCTCGAACACAGCCAGCGGCGACCAATCGTCCGTCAGTGGTGGTGTCTCGAACACCTCCAGCGGCGACCAGTCGGCCGTGAGTGGCGGCGAGGGCAGCACGGCCAGCGCAGCTTCGTCATCGGTCAGCGGCGGCATGAACCAGCTGGCCAGCGGCCAGTGGAGCGCCATCAGCGGCGGCAAGGACAACACGGCCACCGCCGTGTACGCGTCGGTGAGCGGCGGCGAGTCCAACGACGCCACGGGCAACGCGTCGTCGATCAGCGGCGGTCACAACAGCACAGCCTTCGGAGTCCACAGCTCGGTCTCGGGAGGCGGGCTCAACATGGCCACCGGCTTGCGCTCCGCGATCTCGGGGGGCTACGGAGGCCTGGCCAGCGGAACGAACTCGACCGTCTCTGGCGGCCTGGCGAATACGGCCACAACATTCCACTCAACGGTCAGCGGTGGCGCCTACAACTTCGCCACTGGCGTCGCCGGGACTGTGTCGGGCGGCAAAGGCAACCTTGCCTCAGGCACCTCCTCGTCAGTCTCCGGCGGTGGCTTCAACACCGCCTCGGGAGACTACAGCTCGGTGACAGGTGGCAACGTGAACACAGCTAGCGGCTACCTCTCCACTGTTAGCGGCGGCAGACAACGCTCCGTAGGTGGATCCTGGGACTGGCGGGGCGGCGGAACATTCTGGACCTACTGAAGAGGAGCAGCCAGCCTCTGGACCTGACCCAGAGCACCCGGCGATCCCAGTCCGTGTGCCGGCCCCCCCGGCGCACCACACCCTCCGTCTAGCAGAGTCAGCCCGTGGGTGATCCCAGCGAGTTCTCCTTTGCCGTTCGCGCGTTTCTGAAGGCCTATCGTTGGCGACGGATCGACCCTGTCCCGCTCACACCGTTGCCCAAGCCGTTGAGCGAGTGTCGGCTGGCGCTGATCTCCAGCGCCGGGCTCACGCTCCGCGATCAGGAGCCCTTCGACAAGTCGGCGAAGGGCGGCGATGTGAGCTTTCGCCAGATCTCCAGCGCGGCTGCTGTGGGCGATCTCGTGGAGAGCCATCGCAGCGAGAGCTTTGACCACAGCGGGTTGGATCGAGATCCCAATCTGGCGTTGCCGCTCGACGGCGCTCGGGCCCTGGTGGCTGACGGACGGATCGGCTCGCTCGCCACCATGCACCTGTCGCTCATGGGCTCGATCACCGCGCCCGGGCGGCTGATCGCTCACACCGCGCCCGCCATGGCAGCGACCCTGGTGGCCGACGCGGTGGACATCGCCCTGCTGGTCCCCGTATGACCCATGTGCAACCAGACCGTGGGTCTGGTCGCCGCTGAGCTGGAGAAGCAAGGCCTCTCCACCGTGTGCCTCTCGCTGCTGCGCAATGTGGCCGAGAAGGTGCGCCCTCCACGGGCGTTGTTCGTGCCCTTCCCCCACGGCTATCCTCTCGACACCCCCGGTGAACCTCCGCGCCAACGAGCAGTGATCGAAGCCGCCTTGGGTCTGCTGGAGCTGCAGGGCGTGACGGCGCCTGTGCTCAGGGACTTCGCCCCGTCGACAGCCCCGGGTTGAGCGGCAGGCCTCCTGCGACGCACACGCTGCAGCCTTCGTGAACCGCGTCGCGGCCGGGTCGACTGCGCCGGGCTGAGCGGCAGACTCTCTGCGGCGACCGCGCTTCAGCTCAAGGGCACATAGTCGTAGGTGCCCACGCCTTGCACGATCATGAAGCGACAGGAGCCCCCCGCCGTGGCCGGGGTCACCTCGTGAGCCGTGCCAGGGTCGACCGCCAGCATGTCCCCCGGCGCCAGAGTGTGCACGGCCTCGGGGTCGCGAGTGGCCACCTTCATGGGCCCGTCCATGCAGAAGAACGTGTCACGAATCTCGCTGTGCAGATGCCAGGGGACACTCTGCCCCGGGCCCAAGGCCAACAGCCGCACGCGCAGGCCGGGCACCTCGGCCAGGGTCTCTCGCTGGTTGGTGTCGTACTCGGCCTCAGCGTCGTCCCCCGTCAGACCCCTCATGACTCTGCTCCAGGTCGAGAAGGGTTGGTGAGGCCACGGCTCGCCGGGCCCTTCTCCAAGGTGGGATTCTCGTTGTACTGGTTCGACTGCCCGGGGGGAATGCTCAGCGGTGTCCAAGCCTCGCCCGCGAAGCCACGAGCCAACAGCACGATCTGCCCCACGTGATAGGCCAGGTGAGCGAGCGACCGCTGCAACGCCTCCACCACGGTGAGCGAGACGCCGCGGATCGTCACCGAGCCCCGCAGGTCGCCTTCGGACAGGCTCTCCAAGGTGCTGAACAAGACGTCCCAACCCTGCTCCCACGTGGCCCACAACTGCTCCCGGCTCGGGTTGGCGGCGGCGAACTCGTGGTCCCGATCACGCCAGGGCTTCTCACCATCGCTGGTCAGAAAGTCGGTGAAGCGCGAGCGCAGGTTGCCCGAGAGGTGCGCCATGAGCACGGCAATGGAGTTGCTCGCGCCGCCCTCTCCGCGCAGCAGATCCGGATCGCCGACCTGAGCGATCGCGCCCTCAGCCAAGGCCTTGTAGCGCCGAAACTCCTGCACGGTGGAGGGCAGCATGTCGTCCGTTCCTCGCTCACGGTTGATGGGTTTGGGCTGGACAGGAGCAAGGCCAGGACACCGGCCTTGTGCCTTCGCGCAGAACTCCTGGTCAGGGCAGGAAGTCGAGCTGCAGCGCGTTCGAGAGGGCGAGACCGCCGGGCAACGACCCGTCGGGAGCGACCGCCTGGAGCACGAGACTGAGCGGGCCTTGGCCGCCAGCCAGGGGGATCGAGAAGGCCCCGTCAGCATCGGACGCCACCTGCACGATGAGCAGGAAGGGTACGGGCACCAACGTGCCTCCCTTGAACGGTGTGGGCAGGTTGCTCGTGCCCATGGGGAAGAAGATCGGCGACGAGACGGGCGCGCCCGTCAGGCTCAGCAGCGACGTACCGCCCGTGGCCAGCACATCACCGCAGGCCTCGATGGCCATGGTGCCGGGACCGCTGAAGCCCAGATCAGGCTGGCACGTGGCGGTGGAGATGCGGGCGTTGTCCGCGCCCACCTTCCACGAATCGATCAAGAAGATGGTGCCCGGAACGCCTGCAGAGAACTGCACGTAGTCCACGTTCGCCATGAGCTCTGGCCAGGCCAGGGTGGGAGCGCCAAAGGTGAGCAGCTGCCACCCGGCCGGCAAGGCGCTCGACTGTGAGTCGACCTGGAAATCGAAAGCGGTCCAACCTGCGGGAGCGTCGATGGGCACGCCCGCGTCGGGCATGAGCTGGTCGCTCACGAAGTAGGCTCCCCGGTCGTCATTCTGATTCAGTGGCGTGCCGTTGTCGTTCATCAGCGCCAGGGTCACGAAGCGGTTCGATTCGACGGCGAAGCCCTTGTCGAGCGTGATCAGGTCGACTCCCAGGGCCGTGACCTTGCGCGTGCGGTAGTCGCCGGTGAAGACCGACCCGGGCTCGGGCTGGCTGCTCAAGGTCGGCCGAAAGCTCACCAGGGTGTTGTCCTGGAGGTACGCGCCCGGGTTGCCGTTGAGCGGAACGATCGACTCGTTGCCCGTGCCCCAGCGCCAACCTCCTTGATTGGATCCCCCACCGAAACCCTCGACGAAGGTGTCCTGCGAGCTGGCGAGAGGGGTCAGGAAGCCCAGAACAGCTGCAGTCATGGCAACGCGAACGACGGTCTTGATGAAGCCTGACATGACGAGCAATCCTGAGGACGATCGTGGGGAAAGGGAGCGGAGCGCCGAGAGGTGCCAACGCTTGCGACGGCAGACAATGACATCAACCAGATCCAATATTCCGCAGGATCTGCAAGGTGTCCAGTTTCAGGACTGTGGCGCGAGCAAGGACGCCGTGCCCACGCCGAGTGGAGCTTGGTGGCAGGCATGGGTACCGTGCACCCCCAGCGCAGCTCAGGCCCGCGCCCAGAGACGCTACAAGAGAGAGCGTTCGATCGGAGACCCAGTGAACGTCACCCACGCCTGGCAGACCGCAACCTGCGCCCTGTCCACTGTCGCGCTGCTCCTGACGTGGGGCTGCTCAGAGCCCCCCACACCCGCCGAACCCCGCCCCGCCCGAGACGTGATCTTGATCGTCATCGACACCCTGCGCGCGGACCATCTAGGCTGCTATGGCTACGACCGGGAGACCTCGCCAAACATCGACGGGCTGGCGGCCCGAGGCGTGCGCTTCGAGAACGCCGTGGCCCAGTCTTCGTGGACGGCCCCGTCCATGGTCTCGTTGTTGCAATCGAGGCACCTGGCCGCCGACTTCGTGCGCATGCCCGCCGGACCGACCCTGGCCGAGCGCCTCGCCGAGGCGAGCTACCGCTGCGTGGGCTTTCAGGACAACATCCTGCTGGCGCCGGGGACGGGCTTCGACCGGGGCTTCGAGCTGTACGAGGTCGAGGCAGGGCCGGCCAAGATCATCCCTGCCCTCAAGCGCGACGACCCGCGCCCGTTGTTCGCGTACTTTCATTTCGTCGACCCCCACGACCCCTACGAGCCCTTGCCGCAGTTCGACGTCTTCGAGCCGCGCCCCGTCTCTCCGGAGCGACAGCAGCTCCTGACCGCAGCACTGCAAGAACAGGAGCTGCCGCTCCCCACAGACGAGATCGATCGGCGCGTCGAGGCCGCCGCCCGGCACATGGCCGAGAAGCGCGCGCTCTACGATGGGGACGTGCGCCAGACCGACGCCCGGGTCGAGTTCATCCTCTCGACGCTGGAGCGCACCGGGCGCCTCGACGACGCCTACATCATTCTGGCCGCTGACCACGGCGAGTGCCTTTGGGACCAACCCGAAGCGCCGTCGCGACTCGACCACGACTCACGCTCCAACCTGCTGCGCCTGTTCAAGATGAGCCACAACACCGTGCTCTACGACACGCTCACGCGCACACCCCTGCTCATCTCCGGGCCGGACATCCCGCAAGCCACGGTGGTCGACGGGCCCGTCGAGAACGTGGACATCGTGCCCACCGTGCTCGAGCTGCTCGGCCTGGTCGGCGGCGAGGACTGCGACGGCCGCAGCCTGGTGGCCACCATGGGAGCGGCGTCCCTGGGAGAACCGCTGACCTCGAACCGGCGCAGCTGGTCGAACACCAGCCTGTTCACTGCGGTGACGTCGGCCGAGGGCCTCAAGCTGATCCGCCCCTGGGATCCCGCCGGTGCCGATCCGCCACAGCTCTTCGATCTCACCGCCGACCCGGGCGAACAGAATCCCCTGCCGTTGCAGGGCCAGCGTTGGCGAGAGCTGCACGACGCCATCGATGAATACCGCCAGACCGCGCTCATGCCCACTGCGGGCGAAGACCTGCTGGACGACACCGTCGCCGAGCGCATGCGTCAGCTGGGGTACCTGAAGTGAGCGCCTCTGGCCGCCTGGCACTGCTGCTCTCCGTCATCCTGGCCCTGGCGGGTGCGGCGCTCAGCGCGTCGCTCACATCCGCCCACCTCTCTGGCGGCGGCGGACTGCTGGCCCTCGACTGCAGCAACGCAGAGAGCGGTTGCGGGCAGGTCATGGCCAGCCGCTGGGCCGTGTTCCCTCCCGCCGACCCGGCAGACGTGGTCGACGGACCCGCGCAGACCGGCGTGCCCGTCGCCGCCTTGGGGCTGCTCTACTTCGCGGCCCTGGCGGTGTGGCTCGGCTTCGTGGGCGTGTGCCGCGGCGCGCGCGCGGCCTGGAACGGCGTGGTGCTGCAGTGCCTGGGCGTGGGCTGCGTGGTCTCCGTGCTCTACGCGGTGCTCATGCTCACCCAGCTCGACGCCCTGTGCCCCCTCTGCCTCGGGTCGCACTTGGCGAACCTCGCGATGTTCGGCTGCTTCTTCGTCGCCGTGCGCAGCCTCAAGACGGGGGAACATGGGGCGACCACCGAGCCGGCCAACCACCCCGCCCCGCGCCTGGCCCTGGCCGTCCTGACCCTCGGCCCCTGCCTGGGGGCCTTGCTCTGGGTCGCCCTCGACGCCCAGGCCAGCGAGGCCGCCCTGCAATCCCAGGGAGCGCTGCTGGCCAACCTCGATGCCAAGGCTGAGCTGGTCGAGCTGGCCTACTTCAGCGACACACGCTTCTCTGGTAGCGAATCCGGTCAGCAGCGGTTCGACGCCAGCTTGCGTCCCGAGAACCCTGAGATCGCCGCGACCGACGGGGCGTCCATGACCCTGGTGGTGTACAGCGACGCCGAGTGCCCGAGCTGTGGCCGCTTCGAGACCATGCTCACGGACGAGATCCTGCCTCTCTTCGGCGGGCACCTGCGCGTGGTCTACAAGCACTTCCCCCTGACCATTCACCTGGCCGCCGAGCCCGCTGCCCGCGCGCTCGAGGCCGCCCGGCTGCAGGAGTCCTTCTGGGAGTACAAGGCCCTGCTCGACGAGCAGCGAGGACAGCTCGACGATGTCGACCACGGGGCCCTTGCCGCAACGCTCGGCCTCGACGTCGAACGCTTCACCGACGACTGGACGTCCCCCGCTGCCGCGCTGCGCGTCGCCGAAGACGTACGAGACGGCCAGAACCTCGGCGTGGACGGAACGCCCACGGTGTTCCTCAATCGTCGCCTCGTCGACCCGCTGACCCGCGGCTTGCTGGGCTTCTGGTCCCGGCGCGCGCAGGTGCTGCGCGATGCGCGGGCGTCGCAGAATCAGACGTGGTGAGCCCGCACTGCGCGCGCATGATGCGCGCTGAGCGGGGAGCTGCAGCCAGATCGATGACCCCCTCTCAGGTCGTGTTCAGGGGGTTGTCGCAGAGAGCCCGTTGCTGGCGGAGAAGCCCGCAGGTGCGCCGGCGTCTGTGACCCAGAACTGAAAGTAGCTGGTGACGCCAGAGGGCACGCCGGCAGGCCAGGTCGCTTGCAGGTTGTACGCCCCCGCCGGGTCTGTAGGCAGCCCCGCCAGGATCAACAACGGCGCAGGCACGAGCACGCCGCCTTTGAAGGGAGCGTTGAGTTCGGCGAGTCCCATGACCAACGCAGCGGTTGAGTCTTCGAGGGCGCTGGTCAGGTCGAGGGTCACTGTGCCCATCGCGGTCATCTCGCCACTGCCGGTCAGGATCGGCAACCCGTTGCCGCCAGCGAGAGCGTTGCCCAGATCGAGCCAAACCGTCGAGGGGTCGGGCACCACGTTGCCGCTGATGATGTGTCCCTTGTGACTGATGCCCACTTCGATGTCGAAGGTGCTGGAGGGATGGATCGGGGAGACCTGCCCGGACGTGAGCTGGGGGGAGAGCACCAGGGTCAGGTCGAGCCCGTTGCCGTGGATGTCGCCCGGCATGACGATCTCGATGGACTTGAGATCGAAGGTGAACTCGAGACTGGCGATGGTAGCCGACGTCCAGGGCAGGCTCAGGCTGGTGAACTGGCCATCACCGTTCTCGAAGTCACCCACGGTGTAGGTCCAGTCGAAGGCGCCGAACATCTGCTGGGGCCCTGAAGACGGATGGCTCACGTCAGGGAGCAACCAAACGTTCTCGAGCTGGTAGCTCTCGGTGACGACTTGCGCTGCCGTAGACGACGCTGCGCAGAGAACACTGCCCAGCGCAACGACGGTCAACAAGAGAGCCTTGTCAGCAGGGCTGCGGTCGAGCATGAGTGCCTCCAGAGGGTGCGCTCAGCCTCGCGCCGCCAACGGAGAGCGACGATGACGGTTCCGTCACTCAGCGGTCAACCAAACCAGGAAAACGGTCGTTGAATGGGATGCCATCGCGGAAGCACCTTGCACTGCAACCCGGACATGGCAGAGGCCTTAGGGTTCATACGCCTTCGCTACAGCCCGCCGCTCGAATCAGGTACGCAGAGGGCCGCGCGCACCCTCTGCGAACGGCCTTCATTCAATCACCAATGACCATCTGGAGTCCCTTGGTGAGAGCCTTGCCGCTTGGCCCTCCCGGATCGGCGTAGGCTGCGAGGCCTGTCTGCTCTACCTCGTCAAACCGGAAGGAGTTTTCCTACACCCCACAACACGTAGGCCGTGGGCACGATCATCGAAGATCTGGACATCAACGACCTGAACATGGCTATCGATGACACCGACAACCTGGACCTCGACACCGTGTGGCAGAACCTGAACCAAGGCAGCCGCAATCACATGCGCTCCTTCTACGACCTCTTGTTGCAGCAGAACCTGGTCTATCCCGGACTGTTCCTCACCGAAGCTGAAATCCTGGACATCGTCAACTCTCCCAAGGAGACAGGCCCTGTGGACGAAAACGGCGTCCCCCTTTCCTGAACGGCAGACGTCTGTGGGATGCGACACTTCCCATCCCTTCCCTCGGCGGCCACGGAGGCAAACCCTGCCCCGTGGCCGCCAACGGTGTGTCTGACAGCTCTCACGAAGATCGAGCCAGCCCATGAGACCGTCCTCAATCGCGAAGTGGGTGCTGCTGCTGATCGTGGCAGCGGTGGCCTTTCAGCAGCTGGTACTGCGCCCGAAACTGATCACTGCGCTCACCCTGCAACGGGGCACCGTGCGGGTCGAAGCCCTCGGTACCGGTTCGGTCGAGAGCCGACGCACTCTCGACGTGGCCTTTGAGGTCACCGGCCGCGTCTCGTCCATCGAGGTCGATCAGGGTGACACCATTGCGGCCGGGCAACTGCTGGCCGCCATCGACGATGAGACCTTCGCAGCCGAGGTCGACCTGGCCCGCGAAGAGGTGACCCTGGCCAGGTCCTCCGTGACACGTCTTGAAGCCGAGATCGATCGGGCCCAGGCCGTGCTCGAAGGAGCCCTCTCAAACCTGCAGCGCATTCAGCCCCTGGTCGAGGTCGACCTGGTCTCTCGAGAAGATCTCGACGTGGCCGAGGAGCGGCACAAGGTCGCCCTCGCCGATCTGGCCCGGGCCCAGGCGGCGCTGGTCGAGGGCACCCGGTCATTGGCCACCGCGAGGGTCAAGCAGACAGCCGCAGAAGCGGACCACCGGCGCACCGTCGTGCACAGCCCGCTGCAGGGTCTGGTACTGAGCAGGGAGCGGGAGGTAGGCGACGTGGCCGTGCCCGGCACTCCAGTATTGCGCATCGCCGACACCGAGACCACCTGGGCCAGCGCCTGGGTCGATGAGACCTACCTGGCACAGCTGTCCCTCGGCATGCCCGCGCGTATCGGCCTGCGCTCCGACCCGCAAAACGTGCTTCCAGGGCGGGTGGCCCGCATCGGGCGTGAGGTCGATCGGGAGACGCGAGAGTTGCTGGTCGACGTGGCCTTCGACTCCACCGACGAGCCGCTGGTCTTCGGGCAACGGGTCGATCTGACCATCGAACTGCAGCGCCGTGAAGACGTGCTGCGCGTCCCCCTCACCCATCTCGTGCGCTCGCAGGGTGCAGAGGGCGTCTTCGTCGCAGAGGGCGGGCGGGCGCGGTTCGTCGAGCTCAGTCTTGGTGTACGGGGGCGAGACTTCGTGGAGGTCGATGGCGGTCTCGCTGACGGTGCCACGGTGCTGGCGGCGCGCTACGCGAACGGCAGCCCGGTACAGGTCGACCACAGAATCGAGATCAGCTCCCCCAGCGACATCGAGGGATGAACCTCGCGCTCAAGGACATCTCCCACGACCTGCCCCGCTTCGCCTTGACCGCAGTGGGCCTGGGGCTGCTGCTGGCGATCGTGCTGGCCATGACCGGCATCTACAACGGCATCCTGATCGACGCGACGGCCTTGCCCGACAGCCTCGACGTCGACCTCTGGATCGTCCAGCAGGACACCCGCGGACCCTTCGCAGAGCCCTCGCAGGTGCCCGCCCGCCTCGAAGAGCGCGCGCGGGTGGTGGCGGGCGTGGCCACGGCGCGCAGCTTCATCACCCATACCATTCAACAGGCCCTGCCCGACGGAAAGCCGCTGCGCATGACCGCCGTCGGACTCTCGTGGCCAGACGATCGGGGACAGCAGCTGCCCTTCGTCGCTGGCCGCCCCATCAGCCAGGCGCACTACGAGTTTCTCGCCGATGACTCCCTCGGCCTCGAGCTGGGACAACGGCTGCGCTTCGGCCGCGACGACTACACCTTGGTCGGGCTCACCCACGGGCTGCTGGCCTCCGGCGGCGACCCCGCGGTGTTCTTCACCGAGTCCGACATCCAGGCGATCAAGAACGACCTGGCCAACGAGGCCATGCGCCTGGAGCGCGAGGCCCGCTCCGTGCGTGTGGCCGCGAGCTCGATTGGCCGCGACCCGGAGATGGTCAGGTACTCGCAGCGGTCGTCCATTGGGATCCCCGCCCTTGCACCTCCCCAGGTCTCTGCGGTGATGGTCACCTTGCTTCCCGGCGTAGACCGCGCCCGAGTGCGCGAACAGCTCGAAGCCTGGCCAGACGTCTCCGTGTACTCCCAGCAAGATCAGCGCGATCTGATCCTGGGCGGACTGGTCGAACGGACTCGCCGACAGATCGGCCTCTTTCGCGCGGTGTTGGTGCTCGTCTCCACGATCTTGATGGGCCTGATCATCTACACCATGACCGTGGACAAGCTGCACTCCATCGCCCTGCTCAAGCTGCTCGGCGCCCGAGGCACAGTGATCCTCGGCATGATCGTCCAAGAGGCCTTGATCCTGGGTTTGATCGCCTACGGCCTCGCCCTCGTGATCGGCAAGTACGCCTTCCATCGCTTCCCGCGGCGCGTGCTGATCGACGAAGGCGACAAGATGGGGCTGCTGGTGGTGGTCATCGCCATCTCGATCGTGGCCAGCGCCGCCGGCATCAAGAAGGCCCTGGCCGCCGACCCGAACGAGGTGCTGGCCACATGACCAGGCCAGCGACGCTCGTAGAGGCCACCGACCTCACCAAGCACTACGGCGAAGGCAACACCTTCGTGCGCGCGCTTGAGGGAGCCACCTTCGGCATCGCTGCCGGCGAAGTGGTGGCCCTGCTGGGACCGTCCGGTTCGGGCAAGTCCACCCTGCTCACCATCCTGGGGCTGATCAACAGTCCAGACAAGGGGGCGTTGCGCATCGACGGCCGGGATGTCATTCGTGACGGACAGCTGCAAGGCAACGCCAACCTGATTCGTCGACGAGAGCTGGGCTTCGTCTTTCAGCGCTCCAACCTGATCCCGTTCTTGAGCGCCGAAGAGAACGTGCGACTCGTTCTCGATCTTGATGACGTCTCACCACGAGACGCGAGGGATCGGGTGCGCTCCGTCATGAACGAGCTGGGCATCGCCGATCGCGCCGACCACATGCCAGCCCAGCTGTCCGGCGGACAGCAGCAACGGGTGGCCATCGCCCGGGCGCTGGTACACGAACCGTCGCTGCTGCTGGCCGACGAGCCCACCGCCGCCCTCGACAAGGAACGAGGGCGCCAGGTCATGGGATTGTTTCGCAACGCCGCCGAAGAACGAGGCGCCGCCGTGTTGATCGTGACCCACGATCATCGGTCCCTCGATCTGGTGCATCGCACCTTCGAGATCGAAGACGGACTGCTGGCCACGGACACAGCTCACACCGCTGACTAGGCGGCCGACCTGAAGCGCGGGCGACAGTCTCAGCCCCGGCGATTCTGACAGCCTTCGCCATGACGGTTACGTCACGGGACAAGAGACAGCGCAGTCAGGAAGATCGCACCCGCCAAGCCACCGGAGGCTTGACTCTCCCTCCAGACATCGCGCCGACTCCTCGACGCGAGTCCTCCCGAAAGGACGTCCCGCCCATGCGCAAGCTCATCGCACTTCTCGTGCTCAGCTCAACGCTCTCCGCCGCCGACATCCCGGTCACTCCTGCCAGCGGCATTCAGGCTGCCATCGACACCGCCGTCTCCGGCGACCGTCTCCTGTTGGAGGCTGGCACCTACCTTGAACAGATCGACTTCGGTGGCAAGCTCATCGAGGTCATCGGCGTCGAGGGCGCCCAGCTGACGATCATCGACGGCAACGGTGTGGGCCCTGTGGTGCGCTTCGCCATGGGAGAGGGACCCGCCGCGCGACTGTCTGGAGTGACCGTCACCGGCGGCGTGGCCAGCGCCGGAGCCGGGGGCATCGCCTGCTCATCCGGGTCCACCCCCACCATCGCCGACGTGATCATTCGCAACAACGTGGGCAAGTTCGGCGGCGGCGTCACCGGCAGCCCGATCCTCGACCGCTGCGCCATCCATGACAACCGCGCATCGCTCAGCAACGGCGGCGGCGTCTACGGCGCCCCGCAGATGAGCCACTGCATCGTGGCCCGCAACACGGTCACCTCCGCCCACGGCGGCGGCCTCTACCTCACCGGCGGCAACGCCTCGATCACGGACTGCCTCATCGTTGAGAACAGGACGGTCTTTGGTGGCGGCGGGCACGGCGGCGGCGTTCACGTCGCCTCCACGGCCAACGCCACGTTCGAACGCACCCTGATCGCGGGCAACAGCGCCTCTGCGGGAGTCTTCGCCGCGATCGGTGCCGGTGTCTTCGTCGGCGGCACGGCAGACTTCAACAACTGCGCCATCGTCGGCAACCGGCTGTTCTCCGCGAGCGATGTCGCCGGTGGAATCTGGGGCGCGGCGACCGTGCGCAACTCCATCGTGCGGGACAACGACGGCGACCAGCTCGTGGGCGTGGGCGCGGTG
>Ga0114933_10001828_pt1 | contig 23039 bp, 13 predicted proteins | sample 4SBtaG_FD_89691 | JGI IMG/M metagenome (GOLD analysis project Ga0114933, IMG submission 89691) | Deep subsurface microbial communities from Kolumbo volcano to uncover new lineages of life (NeLLi) - 4SBTROV12_W25 metaG | ecosystem: Environmental > Aquatic > Marine > Volcanic | place: Kolumbo... | reverse complement strand
GTCTTGTTCGGCGTCGTCGACCCTGACTCGCTGAACGTCACCACCCTCGCTGTTCAGAGCAGAGGGCAAGCGGGCAGCAACTTTGGCTATCCCCTCGCCGGGTCCCCTTGCCAGGACGTGTTCACCAAAGGCCTCTGCATTCATGAGCAGGGCGTCGCCACGTCCTACCCCGACGACTCCTTGCTCGGAGACATGGGGGTGGAGAGCTACGCCGCGGCCCCCCTCTTCGACCACGACGGCGCCCCCTTGGGACTGCTGGTCATTCTCGACTCCCAGCCCCTCACGGACGGGCACACCAAGCAGGCGCTGCTCAGTCTGTTTGCAGCCCGCGCCGCCGCCGAGCTGCAACGCCTGCGCAACGACCGCAAGCTGCTGGAGGCCAAGGAGCTGGCCGAGCGAGCCTCCCGGGCCAAGAGCGATTTCCTGGCCACCATGAGCCATGAGATCCGTACACCCATGAACGGGGTCATGGGCATGGCCCAGGTCTTGGAGGGCACCGCTCTCGACAGCGAACAACGTGAGTTCGTCGAGATCATCAACAGCTCTGGCCAGGCCTTGCTCACCATCATCGACGACATCCTCGATTTCTCGAAGATCGAGGCGGGCCAGCTCGACCTGGAACAGCAGCCGTTCGATCTGCGCCAGGCGGTGAACAGCGCCCTGCTGCTGATGAAGCCGAAAGCGGAGGAGAAGGGCATCGAGCTGCGCATGGGCTACGCTCCCGAGACCCCCGACCAGTTTGTGGGAGACGCAGGCAGGATGCGCCAGATCGTCCTGAACCTGGTGGGCAACGCGATCAAGTTCAGTGACAAGGGTCAGGTGCTCGTCCAGGTCTCCTGTTTGGATCAAGAAGAGGCCGCCACCCGCCTGGCCATCGCCGTGACCGACTCGGGCATCGGCATCTCTGAGGAAGCTCAGCAGCGGCTGTTCCAGAAGTTCACCCAGGCCGACACCTCGACCACCCGACGCTACGGCGGCACGGGCCTCGGCCTGGCCATCTGCCGTCGCCTCGCCGAGCTCATGGGCGGGTCCATCGGCGTGAAGAGCACTCCGGGGGAGGGCGCGACCTTCACCGTCGTCGTCAGCCTCCCCGCCGTACCGACCGTCCCGGCCAGCCAAGCCTGCAGCTGACGGCCTCGCTCGTGTCATGGGTCTCTGGGGGACCGGGCAGTATGCTGTGCGGTGCCCTCCCTCCGGCCCCAGAGCGCAGCCCCATGCCCGAGAACTCCCTGCCCGAACATCCCCTCGATCGTTTTCTCGAGCTGCTCGACGCCTTGATGGAGCACAAGCGCTGGTTCGAAGACCCGACGGCACTGCGCTTTGCCGCGTCGTCGTTGCTGACCACCCCAGGGCCGGCAGCCCAGGTCGCCACTGAGCTTCAGGACGTCGCCGAGCAGCTCAAGGACGACGCCGGTTGGTTCGGCCCGCTCAACTCGGCGGTGCGCTTCGTGGTGGCGGCCATGTTGTTGCGCTCAGACAAGAGCACCCGTGAGTTCTGCGCCGAGATCGAGCGCGTCGAAGAGCTGTTCAAGCAGCACAAGCTCAAGCGGGGCACCACCTACACCTACCTGGCGGCCATGCTGCTCATCGACAACGGTCAACGCAGCCAGTCCCACGTCGGCTCAGATCAGGTCGCACGCTTCGCCGCGCTCTACGCCGAGATGAAGAGCCACCATCTCTTTCTCACCGGCCAGGATGACTACCCCACCTGCGCCCTGCTGAGCAGCCTGCCCGGCACGCCCAGCGAGCTCGGCCAGCGCTGCGAGGTCTTCTACGAAGGGCTGCGCGACCTGGGCTTCAAGCGAGGCAACGCCCTGCAGACCGTCTCGCACATGCTGGTCTTCGCCCCGGACGATGACGGTGTGGTGATGCAGCGTTTTCGTCGACTCTACGACGGATTCGACAAGGCCGGCCTGTGGATGCACACCGGCGACTACGACGAGGTGGCCGCGCTCAGCTTCCTGCCCCACGAGACGGCGAACGTGGTCGCCACGGTGCTCAACCACCGCGAGTCCATCGCCAAGCACCCGCCCAAGCCCGGCCGAGAACTGAGCTTCAGCCTGGCCTGCGGCACGGGCTTTCTCGAACTGGCCGGAGACCAGCTCATGAGCGAGCACTTGCGAGGCACCCAGAACATCCTGGCCGTGCAGGCGATCATCCAGGCCCAACAGGCCGCCATGATCGCCGCCGCGGTGAGCGCCAGCGCGGCGGCCTCGTCGGCGAGCCACGGGTAGCGACCAGCTCTTTCACCCAGACCTGAATAGCCACTGACGGTCCTTCAGATCCGTGTCAAGATGCCCTCGCGAGCGGACACCAGCGAGGAGATGTCTTGAACGATGACGTACGAATGTCTCAGGGAATGCCCCGCCTCTTGCTCAGGCTGGTGGTAGGTGTGGCCCTGTGCTGCTCAGGCGCTGTGACGGCCCAGAGTGCGTCTCGCGTGCTGATCGATCTGGGCGTTGAGGCGTTTCCCACAGCGGGCTCGGTGGCCTCGGCCTGGAACGACATCGACCCCACGAACATGGCCGGTCCCCTGGCCCTGATCGATCGGATGGGCCAGCCCACCGGCGTCAGCTGGTCGATCGACGGCACGGGGTTTGTCGCGGGCAACTCGGCCGGCACGTCTGCCCCTGTCCCTGGCAGCCCCCTGGGCCAGTTTCCGGCGACGGCGACCCAGGATGTGCTGTACGGCAGCAACGGCACCACGGTTCTCATCACCCTTGCCGGGTTCGCCCCCGCGTCCCTGGTCAACCTGACGTTTGGTGCTTCACGCCTGAACGTGAGCGACATGCGCACTACCGACTATGTGGTCAAGGGCTTCAACGGAGGACAGGGCACGCTCGACCCCTCCAACAACACCACGGACACGACGAGCGTGCCGACCATCCTGGCCGACGCCACGGGGACGATCACCGTGGCGGTGCGCGCAGCTCCCAGCAACACGAACCTGGGCACCTTCTACTACTACTTGGGCCTGTTGCAGCTCGACATCACGGTGTGGCCCACGACGCCGCCTGTGCTGGGCTTCGACCAGGGCAGTCTCGCCGTGTCCGTCTCCGCCGGCCAGTCTCCCTTCGTCACACCGCTCACGGTGTCTGACAGTCTGGGGGCGCTGAGTACGATTCAGCTCTCGGCGGTCGACGACGCCACGGGGCTCGCCCCGACGTGGCTGGCGCTGCCCCCGGCGGCCACCCCTGGCCAGCCCTTCGCCGTGAGCTTCGGCGACAACCCCGTCCCTGAGGGGAACTACTCGGCGACGGTCGTGGCCAGCGCCCCCGGCTATCCCGATGAGCTGTTGGGCGTGAGCTACGAGGTCGACGATGCGGCCGGGAAGAACCTGCTCTTCTACGGCAACAGCTACTCGATCTCGAATCAGGGTGTGCCTTCGCTGGTGGGCTTCATCGCCGAAGAGGCTGGGCATCCCAGCCCCACCGTCGTGGCTCAGCTGGTGGGTGGGCAGACCCTCAACTATCACCTGACCAACCCCAGCCAGGCCGCGGCGATCAGCGGTAGTCTCTCTCTGGGGCAGACCTGGGACAGCGTGGTGATGCAGGGCTTCTCCACCGAAGCCACCGACGCGATCGGCGACCCCCTGGGCTTCCGTGACGACGCCCTGGCCATCCTCACGGCGGTGCGAGCTCACAGTCCTGACGCCGGGGCGGCCATGTACCAGACCTGGGCGCGAGGCCCAGGCAGCCCGTACTACCCGAACACCTGGGCGGACCCGCTTGAGATGCACGGCGAAGTGCGCACGAACTACCGTCTGGCCGTTGACGACATGAACGCAGCCTTTGGCCCAGGGACGGCGTTCCTCGGCGCCGCAGGGGACGCGGTGGCGTTGCTGTCCTTTGATTCCAGCCTCTACACACCCGACTGGAGTCACCCCACCGCGCCCACCACTGTGCTGGCGGCCATGACCCTCTATCAAGCGCTCTATCGTGAGCGGATCTGCGACCTGGAGCCCGACTTTGGCGGCAGCGGCAATCTGGTCTCTCGATTGTCCAGCCTGGGGCTCGGCCAGAGCGACTGGGCAACGCTGGCCGGCATCGCCGAGAGGGTCGCCGACGGAGAGTTGCGGCATCACCCGGGTTCGGGAGAGGACCTGCTGCTGCAGACTGGTGTGGACAGCACCGCGCTGGCCTGCCCGGTCAAGGGCGCTGCCCTGGGCTCACAGCTGAGCATCGAACTGACCAGTCCGAACGACCTCTTCAGCGGCGCCACGTCCATGCTCTTGGTGGACGCCTTTCTCACCGGTAGCCCTCCCGGCCTCGTGCCCGGCTATCCAGAGGTTCAGTTCAACCCGGCGACCTTTCTCATCGCGGTCACCCAGAATCCCCTGGGTGCAGGGCTGACCCTCGATGTGCCCCTGACCACATCGCTGGCTGGAGTGAGTGTGCTCGTGCAAGGTGTGAGCCTGTCTCCCAGCGTGGAGACGGGCAACGGCAAGTTCACGACCTCGGACGGCCACGAGTTTCAGCTGCAGTAGGCCGCACTAACCCTTCAGCGGACCATCAGCAATCCCCGCGTTGCGGCGCACGGTGCGGGCGATGGCGGACATGTCCTCGTCGCCATGGCCGCCGTGAATCAGGCCGTCTTCTTGAGTGGCCACATAGCTCGTCACCGGCAGGGGAATGCCGCACTCCCGCGCCGTCTCCAGGGCGATGCCCAGGTCTTTTCGGTGCAGACGAACGCGGAATCCCAGCGGGTAGGCGTCGGCCTGCATGTTGGGCGCCCGGTTTTCCAGCACCCACGACCGGGCGGCGCCGTTCTCGATGGCGGCGACCACCTTCTCGACGTCGGCCCCGGCGCGGTGAGCCAGCACGATGCCCTCGGCCACGCCCTGATACACCCCGGCCAGGACGACCTGATTCACCGCCTTGGCGATCTGCCCGCAACCTACCGGCCCCACCAGGGTGATGGCCCCTCCAATGATGTCCAGCACCGGCAGGGCTCGGGCGAAGTCGGCCTCTGAGCCGCCACACATGATGGCCAAGGTGGCCTTCTCAGCACCCTCTGAGCCGCCGCTCACCGGTGCGTCCACGAAACCCACCTGATGCTCGGCGAAGGCTGCGGCCAGGCGACGGGCGCCCTCGGGAGAGATGGTCGAGCAGTCGATCACCAGCGCTCCTGGGGAGATCGTCGCGATCACGCCCGTGTCGCCGTTCAGCAAGATGGCCTCCACGTCCGGGGTGTCGGACACGCAGCAGAGCACGACCTCTGCCCCGGCGGCCGCCTCGGCAGGAGTGGCTGCCCTGGCTGCGCCCAGCTCTGCCAGGGGGGCCTCACGCTCGCGGGTGCGGTTGTGCACGGTGACGTCGTGGCCAGCCGCCACCAGGTGCCTCGCCATGGGCGCACCCATGGTGCCCAGGCCAATGACTGCAATCTTCATGGAAGCGCTCGAAGGGAGGGTCGCAGCCCACGGCCCAGACCCTGGCCCGCTGCGATCGCGGGACATTATGCCGATCGGCGTCCGCTACACTCCGCCCATGGATGAAGAGCTGCCAGAGACCCACGTATTCGTCCACCGGTCATGGGCGACGACGGCTCTGCTGGTGGTTCTGAGCGTGGCCTGCGGCGCCCCTGATCCAGGCGACGACGCCCGCACCACGTCCTGGCCCATAGTCACCCTCATCGGCGGGCCTGCTGGCAGCCCGACGATCGACCTGCTCGACGACGTGAACGCCGACGGTGGACATCAGGGCGAACCGGTGGGCCACGATTGGCGACCCGTCGAAGTCCTGCAGGTCCTCGCCGTGGACGAGCTGTTGCTGCGCACCGACCGAGGCGTCGAGCGCGTGGCCATTCTCGGCCTGGGCAGCCACGACGCTCGACTTCCCCCTGAGATCAACGACGCCTTCTCAGGTCCCCTGCGAGAGGCCGTCGAGAGCTGGCTCACCGACCCGGAGGCCACGGTCTTTGAGACCTCGCTCCCCGCCTACGGCGCGCGGGGTGCGGCAGCAGGGCCCTGCTACCTCTCTCGGGAGGGACAGCGCCTGGTCACCTTGGCCCGGCACCATCCGGACGATGGCGACACCAAGGTCGACCTGCGCGAGCTGGCCCTCGAACGAGGCTGGGGCTACTCGACCCACCCCGCCGGAGACGCCCTGGGCACAGAGCCCCGCTCGGTCTTCCTTGGGCTGTCAGAGGGCTTCGCCAGCCATCCCGTGGCGCTTGGCGCGAGGGAGTCCCACGGTGCCGAAGCCGCGCTTGTCGCCGACATCAGCGCAGCCGAGTTGCAAGCGCGGGGGCAGGCCTTGCAGGCTGATCTTGCCGACTGGTTGGGCTGGACGCCTGAGGCAACGGTGCGCTTCGAGCCGGTAACTCTCGATGAGTTTCGGCCGATCATGACCCGCTGCATGAAACAGAGCCGGGAGAACCTGCACGCCTGGGCCGAGAGGCTCGCGGCGGACATCCGCGACGAACGCGCGGCTGCAGGCCAGGAGGTGGCCACCGAGATCGTCTACGACGACCCGCCCATCGCTGACCTGGTCGACGCAGAGATGGAACGACTGAATGGCTTCTCGCCCGAGGGCCCGACGATCTACATCCTGCGCAAGCCCGAACTCTCCTGGCGGCAACTCGACGCGGTCATCGTTCATGAGCTCATGCACCAGTATCAAGAAGAGGCGTTTGCCCACGAGCTCGGTTTCCCACCGCCCATGCTCCCCGGCCGGCTGGGTGAGGCCCACGCCGAGTTCCTGTCCACTCGCTATCGGGCCGAGCGGCTGGAGGGGTTCAAGCACAGGGGCGCCATCGCCTACTTCGACGCCGTCGAGCACTTCGCCGCCATCACGTCGGCCACCGGGCTCACGGCGGACGAACTCTACACCAACTACCTGAGCGAAGACTGGGACAGAGAGCTCTGGGAAAAGCTGCTGGATTTCGAGATCAGCCTGCAGGAGTTCTTGTTCTCCCAGCTGGCCATGACCGCATCAGACGGGCTCGACTTCGCCGCGGTCGCAGGCAGCGGGCTCGCTGAGGACAACGGCCCCGCGGTCGTGATCACCAACACCTCTCAGCGACCGTTCGCCGGGCAGTTTCACGGAGACTGGATCTGGCAACTCGCCGACGAGCGGGACGGCACCGTCACCTTGACCGGCCCCCCTTTCAATCTCATCCTGCCCGCAGGGGCCACCGTGATCATCACCTTGGCTCACGACGACACCTTCGCCAGACTGCCTCCGGGAGCCATGATCGGCCTCTTCGGACGCACGCCCCAGGCACCTTCCCCACGATGATGCCCAGCCTGCCTCGCAACATGCCCGACCCGGCTCGTGCCCACGGGGCCTGGGTCTATCTGATCGTGTCGGTCTTGGCAGGTGCCCTGTCCGTGGCGGGCCAGGGTTTCATGCCCGCCCTGTTCGCAGGCGTGGGCTACGTGGGCATCTTCTTGCTGGCGAGTGCCGTGGCGCTCTGGCCCCGCCCTCGCTGGCGCCGACGCTTTGCCAGTGGGATGCTCCTGGCCGCTGGTGCGCCGGTCCTGGCGATTCTGCTCGACGCCAACCCCACGTTTTTCGCTTACGCGCTGATCGCGGCCTTCCCCGCCGGTGCCGCGGTGTGGTTCAGCGTTCGCCAGGGCTTCCAGTCGCCGGTGGCGCTCTGCTTCGCCGTGGCCGCTCTGGTGGTCGCCGCGCCGTCCGCAGCCTGCGCCGGTGGCGGCTCTCCCCAGGTGGGCTGGATGCTGGCCCTGCTGCTCACGCCGTTCTTCATCTGGCGCACCTGGTCGATCCGCTCGGCACTGACCAAGAACAAGTCGTGGTCTCGGGCCCAGCTGCGCAAGCAAGGCATGCGTGAAGCGGGGATCGCTGTGGTCTGGACCGCGGTGTGCGTCGCCCTGATCCACATCGTCGCTGTCTAGCCCGGCCGGGGGAGCGAGAGCCGAACAGCGCGACGCCTCGCTCAGTCTGCTCCCGGCGGCCCCAAGGCGGCGCTCCAACGCCACCAGACTCCCAGGTTGATCAGCAGACCGATCGAGAGCACTCCGGCGGTGAGCTCGAGCGAACCCGTGGCATCGTAGAGCACTCCCGTGAGCACGCCGGCGACAGAGAAGCTCAAGGTCATGCACAAGAAATCGAGGGCGTAGATCCGTCCCCGAAACTCATCGTGCACGTGCTTCTGCCACAGCGCGGTGGACGCCACCCAGATCGTGCTGCCACCCATATGGGCGATGAGGACGCAGCCCCCCGCGAACCAGACGTGGTGCTGGAAGCCGAAGAGCGCGTAGAAGATCGCCGCGACAAGAAAGCCCAGGCCGATCTGCAGGCGCAGCGCGTGATCGGTGCTGCCGAAGAAGCGCCGGGCCAGCACAGGGCCCAACCCCGTACCCAGGCCGCGCATGGCGTACAGGGTGCTGGTGGCCACGGCGGCTCCGATGAGCGGCCCGAAGCGCAGCTGGCCGGCCACGGAGAGCAGCACCAGATAACCGCCCGCCGGCCACCAGAACGCCTTGGTCAGCACCGCGGGCAACATGCCCAGCTCACGCACATGTTCGAGCCCTCGGCGCATGTCCGCGAAGGTCAGGATGTCCTTCCAGCGCAGAGGTTCGGGCGTCTTCTTCAGTGGCGGCAGGGCGAGTCCGATGAGCAGGCTCGCCGAGATCAAGTAGGTGGCCGCGTCAGCGATGAACACCACACCCGTGCCATAGGTCGCGGTGAGCACGCCTCCCAGGGCGGCGCCAGCGGCGAGCATGGTGCTCCAGGTGGCGGCGGAGAGGGCCAGGGCCCCGTGGATGTCTTCCCGTGCGACCAGGCTCGGCACCGCGGCCGAACGTGCAGAGTCGAAGAAGATCGAGCAGCCCATCTGCACGAACAACAGCGTGTACAGCAGAGGCAGGTCGGCCGCGTCATCGACCAGGAGGAACAGCAGCACCAGCACGGCCCGGGCCAGGTCGGCGCAGACCATGAGCATTCGTCGCGGCACCCGGTCAGCCACCGGCCCAGCGAAGGGGCTGAACAACGCCAGGGGCATGAGGTGCAGGGCCATCTCGAAGCCGTACAGCAGGCCCACCCCCAGCTGGGCCGAGCTGCCCGCCAGCTCGCCGATGAGCACGAGCAGGGCCATGCGATGCAGCCAGTCCCCCGCCATGGAGACCACCTGGGCGGCCCACAGTCGGACGAACGCCGGGTTGCGACGGAGGACGCCCAGCAGAGAGGTGTGCCGACTCACTGGCTGAAGTCTGCGGTCACAGGCCCAACAGCTCCTGGGCCTCGTTCACCACCGCCGCCAGACAGCCTTCGTCGAAGGGACTGACCAGCCCGGCTGAACGCACCAGCTGCTGAAACGGCGCCTCGCCCCCACGGCCGCAGAGGGCCACGTAGGCGGCCATGGCCTCGGCTTCGTCGTGTCGCGAGCGACCGAGAAACTGCAGGGCGCAGGTCTGAGCCAGCACGTAGTCGATGTAGTAGAACGGGCTGCCAAAAACGTGCTGTTGCGCCTGCCACCGTCCGCCCTTTGCGGCGTAAGGCAGATCGCCCCACTGGCGCCAGGGCAAGTAGGTCTTCTCCATCTCGCGCCACATCTCGTGACGCTCGGCCGCTGTGGCCTCGGGGCGGCTGTAGACCTCGTGCTGAAAGTGATCGACGGCGGTGCCGTAGGGCAAGAAGGTCAGGCTCTGGGCCAGGTGCACCTTGCGGAAGCGCTCGGCGTCGTCGCCGAAGAACTTCTCCATGTGCGGCCAGGTCAGGAACTCAAGGCTCATGGAGTGCACCTCGCACGACTCCATGGTGGGCCAGACGGTGTCCACCATCCTCTGCTTGCGGCTGCTGTAGGTCTGGAAGGCGTGGCCGATCTCGTGGGTGAAGACCTCCACGTCACCCTTCGTGCCGTTGAAGTTTGCGTAGACGAAGGGCATGCCGTGGGTCGGAAAGTTGGTGCAGAAGCCGCCCCCAGCCTTTCCGCTTCGTGACTTCAGATCGAGGAAGCCTCCAGAGTCCATCAGCCTGAAGAACTCGCCCAGACCGCTGCCCATGTCGTCGAACATCTCCCGGGCCCGGGCCATCATCCAGTCGTGGTCGCCCTGGGGTGCAGGGTTGCCCGCCGGGTCACGGACGGGCTCGTCCCAGGCCATGAGCTGATCGACGCCCAGGGTGGCCGCCTGTTGCTCGGCCAGCCGACGCGCCAGAGGGACCACGTGTTCGCGGACCTGGGCCCTGAAGCGCTCCACCGCCTCGCGGCCGTAGTCGATGCGCAACATGCGCTTGTAGCCGAGCTCGATGAAGTTCTCGTAGCCCAGCTGACGGGCCATCTGGGTGCGCAGGGACACCAGGTCACCGTAGATGCGGTCGAGTTGCTCACCGTTGCTGGCGAACCAATCCCAGTGCACCCGCTCGGCATCGTGACGTGTGTCCCGGTCGGCGTGGACCCGGTACTTCGTCAGCGTCGAGAGGTTCAAGGTCTCGCCGGCGAAGCTCAGCTCAGCGCCGGCCAGCAGCGAGGTGTACTCCCCACCCAGCTTGGCCTCTCGCACCAGGTCGTCCTTGAGTGCCGGGTCAAAGGCCAGCACGTCGACCTCCCAGAGCGCGAAGACCTGGGCACCCAGGGAGTCCTCCAGCTGGCCTCTCAAGGGGTGCGCGATCAGGGATCGCTTCATGGCCACCTCCAGCTCTGTCCAGCGGGGACTCAGCTGATCGCTCAGATCTCGGTCGGCGATGGCTGCGCTGTCGGTGGTGACCTGGTGAAAGCGGAGGTCGACCAGGTTGCTCCAGGTCTCGAACTCCCGGCGCGCCCTGTCCCAGTCGAGGATCACGGCCAGGCAGGCCTCGACGTCGGCTGCAGCAGCGAGGCTCGCGAGCCAGGTCTCGTTGCGGGTTGCGAGGTCGTCCAGATCCGGCGTCCCCGCCGCGATGTCTTCAAAGGTAGAGGTAGGCATGGCGGGACGATAACGGATCTGCGCCTCGCGGGGCAGGCCAGACAAACAACGAGGGCCGCCCCGACACCCGCCGGGACGGCCCTCGTGAGGACTCAGCCGAGACTGAATCCGATCGTGGTGTCAGCTCAGAAAGTGGCGACCACGACGTTGGTGATCTTGCAAGCAGAGACGTCGATCACCTGCATGTGCAGCGTACCCAACCCAGCCATGACGGCCAGGGTCGCGTTCACTTCGCCAGCAGCGTCGAAGGTGCCGAAAGCGAGCGCGGTGGGACCACCGAGCATGACGCTCAGGCCATCACCGGGGCACTGGCCCACGGCGAAGTTGCCGCCAGCCATGGCGAACAGGCCGATCAGGGCACCGTTGGGCGTACCACCGGTGGAGGTGATGTCGTAGGTGCCGTCGTTGTTGTTCGACCAGGAGTAGTCGACAGCGGTGGCCGTACGAGCGTTCGGAGTCCAGACAGCTTCGACAAAGGTCGCCGCCAGGTTCTCGCTCATCTCGTTGTTGCCATCGGCGCCGTTACCACCCAGGGTCGTCTCGAGACCTTCAGACATCATCTGACGCTGGTTGGAGTTGCCAAACGAGTGGGTGCTCATGAACGCCTGCGAGCCCAGGTCGACGTCATCCAGGTAGGTGCTCGCGGTGCCGTCAGCGTCGGGACCATCGATGCTCACGCCGGTCTTGTCCACGCCTTCGTTGGTGTCGCCCCACATCACGTAGTCGACGTCGGTGACCAGGTCGCTGTTGCCATCCCAGTAGAAGATGGTGCACATCTCACCGGAGTTGGTCAGACCACCACCACCGTTGATCGAACCCGGCACGGCCTCAAGCATGTCGGCCACAGTGGGATCGTTGAACGGAGGCACGGCGTTGCCGATGCACTCGTAGGTGGGCAGGACGCCGTAGGTGTTGAAGAAGCCCTCGGCTCCGTCAGCGTCGGCGAAAGCCACCGTCTGGTACTCGCCCGGGGCGATGCTGGCACCGGCGGGGAAGCGAGCGCTGAAGTCACCGAAACCACCGCCGCCCGGGGCGCCGATGACGATGTTGTAGTAGTAGGTTCCGCCGCCCGCGAAGGTGGCGTCACTGATGTAGTAGTTGGTCAGATCGACAGGCTCAGCACCGGGGTTGTAGAACTCGACCATCTCACCGGCGGTCGGTGTGACGGCGAACTCGGTGATCAAGAGTGGTGACTGAGCGGACAGAGTAGCGCTGGCAGCCAAGACCGCGGCGCCGATAAGGGTCGGACGAAGCATGTTGATCGTTCTCCAGGGTGAGCCCGTGAATGAGTGACCGAGGTGCAGGCGGTGGGAGGCTCCCGTGACGACCCGTGGGCCGAAACTCCCTGCAAATCGGAGCTAGATGGTGGCTCTAGATTCCCAATTGCACAAGCCGATACCTGCCAGATTTGCCCGATTTGTGCGCTCTTGGCCGAATGCTCACCGAAACTTTACAGGCAACCCAGCCCCTGGGGGCCAGGAGTGTCGCTCTCGCCGCTACATTTGGTGGACCTCGAGTCAGGGGCGGAGGCTGACGGTCGCCGCCGAGGCCCCCACCACGAACTCATGCCCGGCGCCTCGAGCCCCTACCACGTACTCGTAGCGGCCGGGTGACAGGGGCAAGATGCGCTGGGAGCCACCCACCCACCGCTGATAGCTACGCACCGGCGCCCCGGTCTCGGTGTAGATCCTCAGGGCCCGCGTCTGATCTGCGGCCCAGGAGGCGTGGAGTGTCACGGGGACAGGCTTGTCCACCACCAGCTCGATGTCGGTGAGGTCGCCCTGCCGCGCGTCCAGGACCTGAGGTCTGACGACCCAGTCACGGTCAGAGGTCTCCAGCACGTAGCGCTCCCGACCCTGGAGCGGGAAGGTGAAGCGCCCATCCGAACCAGATTGCCAGCTCTGGCGACGGCAGAGGTCGGCGTCCCGATCGAAGCGATCGACGGGCACGGCGTGGAGCCTGAGTGCGACCGGCGCTCCCAGGGTGTCGACCACTCGACCGCCGAGTGCCGTGGCCACATCCAAGGGCACCTCACCCAGATCGGTCGGCGTTCCTGACGCGACGGTCACCGCACGACGGAGACTCTCATGACCTGGAGCGTTGATGGTGAGTTCGAGCAGACCCGGCAGCTGCTCGACGAAGTGAACCGAGCCCATGCCATCCACCGGAGAACCACCGCCGCTTGACTGGCTGTCGCTGAGATCGACCCGAGCGTTCAGCAGGGGCTCTCCGCTCTCGGCATCGACGACTGTGAGCCGCACCTCACCCAGAGCACCCTGCGCAGCCGCCACGGGCATCACGAAGACGATCTCGGTCGCGCCCAACGGCACCTGCTGGGTAGCCAGGACCACATGTCGCGCCAGCAGGCTGACCCACACAGGCAGAGGCGCCGTCAGCTCCAGCAGACCATCGCAATCTGCGGGCATGTCTGATGGCGGCAACCAAGGGGCCTGCTCGTTGGCCGCGTAGCTGCCCAGCTCGTGGCGGTCGTATCGGCGATGAGAGATGGGCGGGAGATCATGGGTCAGAGGTTCGGCGGTGGCCACCACGGTGAGCCGCAGGGCATCCCAGGACGAGCCCGCCGCCTTGTCGAGCAACTCCTGGGTCGACTCACCAGAAGGTGTTCTGATGCGCACCGGCAAGACCACCGCCCGACTGAGCAGCAGGTCCTGCCGCCGCGGTTCGCCTGGCTGCAGATCGAGCTCCATGGCCAGGGGCAGAAAGCCCTCCATGTCGAGATTCAACGACCACGGCCCCGCCCTCAGCCCGGCAAAGGAGAACGTGGCGTCGGTCACCTGGCACGACCGCACGCTTCCCCCAGGCCCCTGCAATCGCACCTGGGCGCGGACAAGCTCGTCGCTCACAGGCTGGCCCAGCTCGTCCAGGACCGCGCCGAACAGGACCACACCCAGAGGATCAGCCAGGGGCGCCGGGGCGGCGGTGGCCGTGAGGGCCGACCGTTCCCCGGCGCCCAGAGCAGCGGACTCGTCCCCTTCGTGACTCGCCTCCGAGCCTGACTCTGGCGAGGCCTGCTGGCCAGAGGACAGCTCGGCACCCTCCGGCGCGTCGACCACCGCTGGCCGTGACGTCTCGCCTGGCGAGGCCAGATCGCCCAGCAACCAGCCCCCCATTCCTCCGAGAGCGAGCACAGCGGTCGTGAGCGCGACCTTCATCTTCATCGTCATCGATAACACCCCCAGTGAAGTCTTCGCGGACCCCGCACCCGTGGCGCTGGCCAGCGCTGCCACGGCTCCCCCATCCCAACGCACGATGAGCGGGATCAGGGCCAAGGACCAGCTGCGCCGATCCCCTCCCGACCCGGCGTCCAGGCGCCGTCGAAGGCGCTCCAGGGCCCGGTGGAGTCGAGTGCGCACCGTGACGGATGGGACATCCAGCTGCAACGCGATCTCCCGGGGAGCCAGGCCCTTGAAGTAGCGCAGGATGACGACCGAGCGGAAGGGCTCGTCCAGTGCCAGTACGGCTTCTACCACCTGCCGAAACAGCTCGGCCTGGCCCACCAGATCCGCGGCGGATTCCTGCGCCCGATCTCCGGCACCTTGCTCACCCAGCTCATGGTGCAGCGTCTCGTGGTGCCGCCGCCGCTGCCTGTTGCGCACTTGCCGATGGACGACGTTTCTCACGATGCCGCCCAGCCAGGCCCGAGGCTCACTGGTCCGTCGGGGAGCCCGTTGCAGAGCCACCACCCAGGTCTGCTGCACCACGTCATCCACCTGGCTTTGATCGAAGATCAAGCTGCGAGCCAACGAACGCACCCAAGCCGACTCGGCCAGCAGGGACTCAACGGAAATATGGGGCGCGTCTTGGTTCATGCAGCTGATGAGTGCCCGGTGGCCCCCCAATCGTTCCCGGATTCTGGCACGAATCAGAGGGAGCGGGGCGAGGCCGGGGTGCCGGACCGCTCACAGATCATCACCGTGTGGCGCCGGCCTGAGCAGTCGCACGGAGGCCTGTCCCCCCAATCGCCACATCGCTGGGAGAGATCCCTGCTAGGGTGGCGGGCGGCCAATCCGGCTCGCCACTCAGTGCAGGCTCTGCTCCCCATGATGCGCGTCGATGTCCCCCACCCCGGCGGTGTCATCACCAGGGGCACCAAGCTCTTTGATCTGTGTGCGGACGAGAACCTGTCCATGACGGTGATGTCCACGGTGATCACCAGCTACGACCTCACGCCGTTCGACGTGGTGGTCGAAGACGACTTCGTGGTGGTCTTCCGCATGACCGCCAACCTGAGCTTCCCTTCCTCCCAGGCGCCTTGATCGTGACCAGCGACACACCTGCAAGTCAGCCCCAGGGCTACCACGCGCTCACCCCCGAAGAGTCACGGGTCATTCGGGACAAGGGCACCGAGCCACCCAACGTGGGCGAGTTCACCGACACCGAGACCACCGGGACGTACATCTGCAGGCAGTGCAACGCAGCCCTGTACCGCTCCACGGACAAGTTTCACAGCGGCTGCGGGTGGCCCAGCTTCGACGACGAGATCGCGGGCGCGGTGCAGCGCAACGTCGACGCGGACGGTCGGCGCACCGAGATCGTCTGCAAGAGCTGTGACGGACACCTGGGCCACGTCTTCAACGGCGAGGGGCTCACGGACAAGAACACCCGCCACTGCGTGAACAGCATCTCGTTGCGACTCGTGCCCGCAGGCGAAGAGCTGCCGCCACCGCTCTCGGCCTGAGCGCTCAGTGCGCTGGGAGCGGGGCCAGACCCTGCTCTCAGCGCTCTCTCTGGCTGCCCGGCGAGCTGCCCACCAGGCGACCGCCCGCCGCGCCGCTCCCCGGCCCCAACTCGATCTCGCAGTCTGCGGCGGCGATCAACGAGCTGCGGTGCTCTGCGGCCACGATCAGATCGCCCCGTGCGGTGAGCCGGCGGAAGACCTGCACGAGCCGCACCAGATCTGACTCGTGCAGACCGGTGGCCGGCTCGTCGAGCAGGTAGAGCGTGGGTGACAGCGCACCCGCCAGACCTGCCGCCAGGGAGACCCGCTGACGTTCGCCCGCGGACAGCTCGCTGAATCTGCGGCCCAGGCTCAGGTAGCCGAGCCCTACATCCACCAGCGCTGCCAAGCCTGCGCTCAGCTTGCCCTCGGGCGACAGGCGCTGCAGCCGTGCCAACGGCTGATCCAGGAAGCCCACCACGTTCAGCTCTCGCCAGTGCACGGCCAGCACCTCGCGGCGGTAGCGTCCCCCGCCGCAGCTCGGGCAGGGCAGGGCCAGGTCCGCCTGGAAGTCCATGGCCACCGTCTCGCGACCGCTGCCCTTGCAGGCTTCGCAACGACCGGAGGGACTCAGGAACGAGAACGCCGCCTTCTTGAGCCCGCCGCCCTGGCCGTGGAACAGGGTCTGCATGGGCGCCATCAGGCCCATGGCACTGAGCACGGTGTGGGCAGCGCTCGGTCGACGAGAGCTTTGCACATCGCGGAAGATCGACAGGGGCCAGTCGCTCTGACGCTCGCCACCCTCGAACCGCCCCATCGCCGTGCACTGCACCGGCCCCCCCGCCCGAGCCGAAGCCTCCAGGACATCGAAGATCAGACTGCTCTTGCCGCTGCCGGACACGCCGGTCACGCAGACGAAACCCGAGCAGGGCAGCTCCACGTCGATGTCACGGAGGTTGTGGGCCCGGGCCCCGCTGATCAACAGCCGCTGGACACTGTCGGCCGAGGGACGGCCGCCCTCGCCCAGCGCCGCAGCCTCGCGCAAGGCCAGCGCCGTGGGACCCTTCCCCGCCAACACCAGCGCGGGCGGGCCCACCTCCACGACCTGGCCGCCAAGGGCTCCGGGCCCGGGCCCCAGCTCGACCAGGTGGTCGGCCCCGCGCAACACCTCGGGGCGGTGGGAGACCACCACCACCGTATTGCCGTCGTCTACGAGTTGGCGCAGTCGATCGAGCAGGGCCGCCACGTCCCTGGCGTGCAGGCCCGTTCCCGGTTCGTCGAGCACCAGGGTCACACCGGTCAGTCCCGCGCGGATCACGCTGGCCAGGCGGGTGCGCTGCAGCTCGCCGTCAGAGAGGGTGCGGCTCTTGCGACCCAGGCTCAGGTGCCCCAGCCCCAGGGCGATCAGGTCGTCGAGGCGGGCGGCGAGCTCTGGCAGCAGGGCGTCGATGACGGAGCCCGCCGAGCCCTGGTCACGAGCTCGGTGCAAGCTGGGGAGCACCTCGGGCAGGGGCAGGGACAGCAGCTCATGGAGGGTCAGGCTGCCCGCGGGGTCGCCCACCACCACCCGCGCCAGCTCGTCCCGCAGACCACAGCCAGCGCATGAGGCGCAGGGCACGTCGACCAGAGGCGCTCGCCACTCCTGGGCGGCCTTGCTCCCTGCTCGACGTCGCGCCTCCCGCTCGACGAGATGCAGGAAACCTTCCCAGGGTCCTTCGAAGGTGTGCTCGCCTGATCGTTGCCCGCGGCGGAACTCCCAGCGCACGGAGAAGAGCTGCTCGCCTGCGCCGTTCAGGGCCACCCGCTGCACCTCCGCTGGCAACGCGCTCCAGGGCTGATTCAGATCGACGTGAGGGCCCACGGCGGCTTGCAAAGTGGCCAGGTACTGCCCGCCGGCTTCGGAGAAGAACTTGCCCGGACGCGTGCCCGCCAGGGCGCCCAGCGCGAGGGAGAGTTCGGGTGCGGTCACCAGCAGTGCGGGATCACAGCGCGCCACCACGCCCTGGCCTGAGCAGTCCGGACAGGCACCGAGTGACTGGTCCGTGCTGAAGTGCGCGGCGCTGAAACCGCAAGGCGCACCGTCCAAGGTGCCGGCCCGGGACCAGAGCAGACGCAGCAGCGGTCCGATCTCACTCTGGGTGGCCACGGTCGAACGAGCACCCGCGCGAGCCTGGCCTGGGCGCAGACTCAACGTGGGTGAGAGGCCCTGCGCAGCCATGAGCTCGGGCCGGGGCATGCGCCGCATGAAGCGCCGCACCTGAAACGGAAGACTCTCCGAGGTGCGGCGCCAGGCCTCCGCGGCCAGGGTCCCGTAGGCCAGCGAGCTCTTGCCACAACCCGACACACCGGCAATCACCGTGAGCTGCTCGTGGGGAATGGACACGTCGATCCCGGCCAGGTTGTTCGTGGTCACACCGCGCAGGCTGATCTCGCCAGGCAAGCTCGCCGGTGGACGGGAGGATCGGTTCGATGAGAGCGGCGCCAGATCGAGTGTCTCTGCTGGCTGCGCCCTGCCGTCCCACACCTCGGTCACACCATCCGCCGCGGCCCAAACGTGCCGATGATGGGAGATGGCCACCACCGTGTGCCCGCCCTCGATGAGCGCATCAATCGCCACCAGCAGTCGCTGCACATCGCTGGGATGCAGCCCCCGGTCGGGCTCGTCGAGCAACACGAACGACGGCTCGGCGCTGGAGCTGCCCAGCAACGTCGCCAGCTTCACCCGCTGCCCCTCGCCGCGACTGAGCTTGTGGGACGCATGGCCCAGGCAGAGGTAGCCCAGCCCCAGGTCGCTCATGGCCTGGCACATCTGTCGCAAGGGCGGGTCGTCGCGGAAGAACTCGAGCGCCTCGTCCACGGTCATGGCCAGGACGTCCGCGATGTGAACGCCACGGTGCAGCACCGCCAAGGTCTCGGGCCCGTAGCGTCCACCGCCGCAGGCGCTGCACTGGAGCTCAAGGTCTTCGAGCAGATGCAGGCCCACTCGCCGAGAGCCCAACCCGGCGCACGCGGGACAACGGCCCTCCTTGTTGTTGTAGGAGAAGCGCCCCGGACCGAAGCCCAGCTCCTTCGCTCGCGGTTCTGCGGCGAACCGCTTGCGCACCAGGTCAAAGAGACCCGACCAGGTGGCCGGCGTGCTGCGGGGAGTGCGGCCGATGGGCCGGGCATCCACAGCGTGCACGCCCCCCGGAGGCGCTCCTTCCAACGTGCGAAAGTGGCCGCCAGGAGCGCCTAGCAGCGCAGGCAGCAGCGTGCCGAAGAGCAGCGAACTCTTGCCCGCCCCGGAGGGCCCCATGAGCACGTGAAACGTCCCCAGACCCAGGACGAGATCGGCCTCGCGCAGGTTGTGCAAGGTGGCACCGCGCAGAGCCAGCTCACGGCGCCCCTGGCGGGGGTTCAGCTTGCGCGAAGGCGGCTCACCGAGTGGGCTGGTCGGTCCACCGCCTGACCCTGCACCGGCCATGGGGAGGTTCTCGATCACCTGGCCACCCTGCGACCCCGCACCCGGGCCCAGGCGCAGCAAGTGATCGGCGCGCCTGACCATGTCCGGATCGTGCTCGACCACCAGCAGCGTGTTGCCCAGGGCGCGCAGCTCATCGAGCACGGCGGCCATGCCCTCCTGCCCGCTGGGATGCAGCCCCAAGGTGGGTTCGTCCAGGGCGATGAGCTGACGACCTAGACCGGCGGTGAGTTGTGCGGCCAGTCGCAAACGCTGGGCCTCACCGCCCGAGAGGGACGGGCTGGTACGGTCGAGGCTGAGGTGGCCGAGGCCCAGCTGCTCCATGCGCAGCAGACGTTGTTCCAGACCGGGTCGCAGGGCTTTGAGCACTGCAGAATCCGGCAGCGCGTTCAGGGCCTGGCGCAGCGCCCCGGACGGCTGGGCGAGCAGTCCGGGCAGGGTCCAGTCACCGAGGCGCGCCTCACGGCCCGGGCGCGCAAGCCGGGAGCCAGCGCACGTCGGGCAGGGCACGGAGCGCACGAAGCGCAAGATATTGGGGTTGCGGTTGCGCTTGAGCGTCTCCTCGATGACAGGGATCAGCCCGGGGTAGTAGCCCTCTTCTCGCGGCCGGGCGGTGATGCCCTCCCAGCGCATGCGCGACTCGATGCTGTGCTTTCCGAACGGCACCTTGAGCGCTTTGGTGCCGCAGAAGATCACGCGCTGCTGTGCATCGCTCAGCTCTTGCCACGGCGTGTCGACGTTGAAGCCGTGCGCCTTGCAGATGTGGTCCAGCACATCGACCGTCACCTGGCTGTAGACCGTGTAACCGTTCTTCAAGGTAGGGCGAAGCGCGCCGCCGCGAATCGTCTGTGTGGGGTCGGCCACCAGCAGCTCGGGGTCCACCCGATCGGCGATGCCCACGCCCTGGCAGGCCTCGCATGCTCCCTGGGGCGTGTTGAAGCTGAAGTGACTGCGCTGCAACGCCACGCCGCCCGGGTCGATCGCCTGGCGCGCGTAGAGCAGGCGCAGGATGTCCAGCCCGCCGCTGAGCGTGCCCACCGTGGAGCGCACGCTGTCGGTGGCCGTGTGCTGACCCACGGCGATGGCGGCGGGCAGGCCGCAGACCTCGTCCACGTCTGCCCAGCCCAGCTTGCCGTAGAAGTGCCGGGCCCGGGCGGAGAGCGAGCCCAGGAAGCGCCGCTGCCCCTCGCGCACGACGGTGTCGAAGACGAGCGAGGTCTTGCCCGAGCCCGAGGGCCCCACCACCGCGATCCAGTGGCCCAAGGGCAGGCGCACGTCCACGCCTCGCAGGTTGTGCTCGCGGGCCCCGCGAACGGTCAAGAAACCCTGCCCATCGGTCGTCTGGGGTCGATCCTGAGGCTCCATCGCCGGAAGGATATCAGCTCAGGATCGGGCACCCAGCGCCCCTTCGCCCACACCTGGGTCCTTTTGCTGATTGCCAGGTCAGATTATCTCCGTCAGGATCGCGACCGTGGCCCGTTGGACTCTCCGTGAGCCGTGGTAGCTCCCAGAAGAGTGTCCCAAGCCATGTCCAAGGGCCGCCTGCACATGAACGTCCCCCTCCGCTACACAGCCATCCTCCTCGCGCTGTTTTCGCTCGCATCCCCACTCGCCGGGCAGCAGGATCCCGCCCCGCCGTCCTCTGACCCACCAGCGGTGGAGGACCAGGGCGCGCCCCAGCACGACGCCCCGGTTCACGGGGCTGACGAGGTGCTGGTCACGGCTCGCCGCATCGAAGAAGACGCCCTCCATGTCCCCCGGTCGCTGACCACCGTCGACGCCCTGCGGTTGGCGCAGCGAGCGAGCTTCTCCGTGCTCGACAGTCTCGACGACACCATCGGCGTGTGGGTCGAGAAGCGCACCACCACCACCAGCGATCCGGTCATCCGGGGGCTCTCGGGAGGCAACATCCTGGCCTTGATCGACGGCAACAGCCTGTCGTCGTTCTGGGGAGAAGGCGGCTTCGCCGGAGACGACATGTACGGCAAGGTCGACGCCGACACCATCGAGCGCATCGAAGTGCTGCGCGGCCCGGCATCCGTGCTCTACGGCAGCAACGCCCTGGGCGGCGTGATCAACTTCATCACCCGCTCGTCCCCCATCGACTACACATCGGGGCCCCACGAAGCGGGCGCTCGGCTCAAGGTCACCGCCGGCACCGCAGCGCAGGACATCCGCGTGCGCACCGAGACCTACGGCGCCACGGGTGAGTTCAAGTACCTGGTGGGAGCCTCCTATCGAGACGTGGGCGATCTGCGCGCGGGAGGAGACGTCGGCCGTCAGCGCCCCACCAGCGGTCGCGATCGCAACGTGGACGCCCGCTTCGACTGGCTCTCCGCGGACTCCACGGAGATGACCTTCACCGTGCAGGATGTGAAGCGCGATCACCTCCATCGCTTCTATCGTCCCACCCAAGACAACAGCAACGACCGCACCGCCTTCGCCTTCACCAGCACGACCTACGAGCCCACCAGCTACTGGAGCGAAGCCCAGTTCAAGCTCTACCACCAGGACAAGAAGGACGAACGAAGGTTCTTTACCAGCGGCAATGAGGGCGTTGCCCGCTGGCAGACCACGTCGGCAGACCTGCAGTTCACTCACGCCACCTCGTCGGAGCACACGCTCATCTACGGCGTCGGGCTCCATCGCGACGAAGGCGAGAGCCCGGACGACGAACAGTTCACCATCACCCAGCCCAGCGGCAACGTCTTCAAGGCCTCCCCCGACTCGACCTGGGACAACGGCGGCGTGTTCGCCTACGACACCCTGCGCCTGGACGACCGCTGGAGCGTGACCGGGGGCCTGCGCTACGACCACTTCCGCTTCGACTCCAGGCCCGACGCGGCCTACGCCAACAACCCGCAGATCCCCTTCCCCGCCGTGGACAAGTTCACCGACCGGCGAGGTGCGTTCACCGGTGGCCTGGGCCTCTCAGTGGAGCTGAGCGAAGAGCGCCTGCTGTTCGCCGACTACTCCCGAGGCTTCCGCCAGTTCGCGCCGAACTTCGGTCTCAAGCAGCTCGGCTTCGGCGTGGTGGCACCCAATGACCTGCTCGACCCGGTGACCGCCGACAACTTCGAGGTGGGGACGAAGTGGCGCAACGAAGAGAGCGAAGGCGCCGTGGCCGTGTACTACACGCGCTTCAAGAACTTCCAGAACATCGTCCCCGGCACCTACCTTGGCGCGCCCTTCTTCGACATCGAAGGGGATGGCATCGAAGCGGACGACGCGGTGTTCGTGACCAAGGGCAACGGCAAGGCCTACGTCATGGGCATCGAGGCCGAGACCTCCGTGCAGCTGGCCAGCCTGGCCCCTGGGAGCTGCGGCCCCGAGTGGAGCGTGGGTTGGGGCTTCATGTGGAACACAGGCAAGGACCGCACCAATGAAGAGCCGCTCCGTCACACCCATCCACCGCGCATGTTGCTCTCCCTGCGCTGGGACGACGTCGACGAGGAACGCAACGGCTGGTGGGAGCTGAGCGCAGACTTCGTGCGCCACTTCACCAAGGTGCCCACATCGCGCCAGGCCAGCGACCCCACCTATCGGCAGGACCCGCAAGACCCCACCAGCGGCCCCCTGCGCAGTGACGGCGGCCTGCCCGGCTACAGCGTTTTCGATCTGCGGGGCGGCTTCGATCTGTCACCCCAGACCACGGTGAGCCTGGCCCTGGAGAACGTCTTCGACAAGAAATACCGCACCGCCCACAGCCGCGTCGACGCCTCTGGCATCAACTTCCAGATGGCCATCGACATGCGCTTCTAGAAGAGCGGCGAGTAGAGGATGAGATGACCACCGGCACCGCGCTCTCCGGCGAAGCCCTCCGAAGAGGGCTCATCGCAGCTGCCCTCAGCGTGGGACTTCACGGAGCCCTGCTGGTGCTCCCCGCGAGAGAGACCGCACCGGACACGGTCCGCGCGCCTGGCCCCGTCACCCTGCAGTTCGTCGCACGGGAGGCGGAGCCGGTGGCCGAGCCGGTGGCCGAGCCGGTGGCCGAGCCGGTGCCCGAGCCGGTGCCCGAGCCGGTGCCCGAGCCG
>Ga0114933_10001827_pt1 | contig 23056 bp, 18 predicted proteins | sample 4SBtaG_FD_89691 | JGI IMG/M metagenome (GOLD analysis project Ga0114933, IMG submission 89691) | Deep subsurface microbial communities from Kolumbo volcano to uncover new lineages of life (NeLLi) - 4SBTROV12_W25 metaG | ecosystem: Environmental > Aquatic > Marine > Volcanic | place: Kolumbo... | reverse complement strand
GGGCATCCACGTCGCGGGCAAGACCGGGACGACGAACGACTTCAAGGACGGATGGTTCGTGGGCTTCTCGCCCGGCGTCATCACCGCCGCCTGGGCCGGCTACGACACCCCCCGAAGCATGGGCGTGAGCAGCACCGGCGGACGAATCGCGCTGCCCATGTGGATGGAGTACATGGAAGCCGCCTGGCCGAAGGAGCGGGACCGACCCTTCCCCGAGATCCCGGACGCCGTCTGGGCCTCGATCGACGAGTCCAGCGGCAAGGTCCGCGCCGGCGGCCGCGGAATGCCCTTCATCCCAGGCACCGTGCCCGACCGCTCCGGCGCCGCCGAGGGCCAGATCACGACCGAGGACTTCATGACCGGCGGAGGAATCTTCTGATGTGGTGGCTCCTTGCTTGCCTCGAGACCACGACCCAGGAGCTGGCTTCCTGCGAGGTCGCCCTGAGCACCGCCGAGCCCGCCGCGGCCGAGGTCGGCGCCGAGGTCGTCCTGAGCGCGTCGCCGCTCACCGAGGACTTCGACACTGCGGTGCTCGTCGGCGGTGTGCGCGCGGAGGTGCTGTCGCTCACCCGCACCGGCTGTGAGTCCTGCGACATCTGCGTCAACGCGAACGAGTGCTCCGAGTGCAGCGCGGACTGCGACGCCTGCGACTCCGAGTGCGACACGAACTGCGCGGAGAGCCTGGTCTTCGTGGTCCCCGAGCTCGCCGCCGGAGCCACCACGATCGAGCTCTTCAACACCCACGGAGGCAGCGAACGACTGGCCTTCGAGGTCGTCGCGGCGCCTGACACCGGCTCGACGGACACCGGCGGCTGATCACGCTATACATCCCGTCCGTTTGCGGGTGTCCCCCCTGAAGACACCGTATTGGTCCCGAGGTCGACATGTTCCTGCTCACCCTGTTCGCATCGAACGCCGAAGCCGGCGGCATCGGCATCATCGGCACGGCCGGTACCCACCAGGACCGGTTCTACGCCTACGATCTCGACGACAACCCCTACCGCATCTCCGCACAGCGCCCCGACTACGGTGTGGGCCTCCAGGCGGTGCTCGGTGACCGCGATGACTTCTGGGTCGGCACCGCTCGCGTCTGGATGCAGCAGGACGCGCCCCAGTCCGACGCCGGCGTGCAGGCCAAGGCCACCGAAGAGGGCTGGAAGAAGGTCACCGACGCCGACGTCCCGGTCGAGAACACGCTGACCTACGCCTTCCGCGACACCCCGCGGAACATCGGCGCGGCCTCCGCCGGCGTGCAGTGGCGCCTCTGGGGCGAGCCCCTCGGCTTCCAGCTCTCGCTCATCACCAACGTGGGCGCCGGCTTCCTGACCACGGACTCGACCGAGTACCTGTTCACCCAGATCGGCCCGGGCGTGCACTACACGCTCAACGACCGGATCCAGGTCAACGCCGAGGTCGCCTACGAGATGCGCTACCGGAAGAGCTTCTACCACGGCTCGACCTTCAACCTCGGGGTCCGGTACCTCATCGATTAGGCCGTGTTTGCCTACGTCCTCGCGTGCTCGACGGCCTCGACCCGACCGGCCTGGCTGGAGCAGCGTGAGCCGAGCGGACCCTGCTACGAAGCGAACCTCCTCGACGGGCTCTCCGAAGAGAGCACCGAGGAGCTTCACGACGTCTTCGACTGCCTGAACCGACAGGGCGCCTTCGAGCCACTGTCGGACGCCGTCGACGCGATGGACGCGGCGGCCTCTTCCGGAGACCCCGCGGGCGTCGAGCTGGCCCGCTTCGTCAACGAGGGGGAGGTCGACCTGGGCTCGGTGGCCTCGCTCGGCCTCGACGCCATCGAGTCGGGCGAGCTGAGCTACTGGTCCGAGGTCTTCGTCGAGGTCCTCTACGGCACCTCCTATGACCAGGTGGCGGCGAGCGTGGACCTGCGCTCGGGGGCAGCCCTGGACGACGGCCTGGTCCGCCCGATGCTGCCGTCGGTGCGCTTCGCGGCCAAGGCGGCGCTGGACCACGACCTCGAGCCGACCTCGGCCTTCGGCGAGGCCCTCGCGAGCGAGCACGTGGCCGTCGCGGTCGGCCGCTTCGAGGAGCTCGCGGTCCAGGGCCTCTTCGACGAGGTCCCCGCAGACCTCGGCGACGCGATCGAGCGCTCCCGCAACGCCGACAATGACCGCTGGTCCGGGGCCAGCGGCGACTCGATGCGGGATCTCGCGGAGGCGCTGGTCCTGGAGACCGGAAACGACGGGCGCATCGCGCTCGAGCACATCGCCGACCCGATGCGCGCGGTGCTCGCGGACGAACAGGTCAAGGCGGGCCTGAAGAGCACGCTGATCGACCTCGACGACGGCGGCCACCTGCGCCAGCTCCCGCCGCAGCTCGTCTACCTGGCCCAGGTCGACGCCGAGGGCAACGCCCTGCAGAGCGGCGACGACTCGGCGCTCGTGGCCTTGCTCCGCCTCGTGAAGCGCGGCAACGGCTCGATGACGTGCTCGGTGGACCTCGGCGTGACCTCGCTGGACATCGAGATCGAAAACCTGGCCGTGCGCATCCTGGAGCAGCTGGCGGACCAGGACGTCAACACCGTCGAGGACGGCGTCGGGCTGCTCGGCGCCATCCTGGGCGTCCCGCTGACCGAGGAGCTCATGCTCCTCATCGCGGACAGCGGCCTGTGCGACCGCTTCGACCGGCAGATGGTCGAGGACATCCAGGCCATCGATCGCTTCAACGACGCGGCCACGAGCGATCTGCTGCGCGCCCTGCTCTGGACGCTCCAGGCCTTCCACCACGTCGATGAGTCCAAGATCCCCGAGCTGGTCGACGTGCTCGCGACCGCCCGGACCTTCAACGCCGACCGCCCACTCGAGGAGCTGCTGCGGGACATCGGGACCTCCGCCCTGGTCTACGACTTCGTCGACGTGCTCGCCGAGCTGCGCCCGGACTTCGACACGCTCTGGGACGCCGTCGAGGCCGCCTTCTCGATCCGCTCGGACGGACGCTCCGGCGTGGAGCAGGTGGCGCCGGTCCTGCAGGCGATGCTCGTCCAGGACGGGACCTGGCACACCCTGGGCAACGCCGCAACGCTGCTGCAGCGCGGAGATGCACGGTCCGCCGAGCTCCTCGCCCGCCTGCCCGGCCTCGTCCAGGAGGACCTCCCGGTGCTCACCGGCGCAGGAGAGGCCTTGCAGATCGAGGCCGTCACCGATCCCGCCCTGCGCGTGATCGAGACCCCCGAGGTCATCGACGCCCTGGGCCGCGCCGAGCTCGCCACCGAGGGCCCCCTGCCCTTCCTGGGACGACTGGTCGTCGGCGGGACCCTGTCCGAGATCCTGGAGCTCCTGCAGTGGAGCCTCGATCTGCTCGGAGGCGACGAGAGCGGATAGGGTCGGGGGCATGACGCCCGACTCGCAGTACAGCCGCCTGCCGCGCCCCGGCGAGGTCCTCGACCACCGCTACGGCGACAACGTCCACATCCTGAGCCAGCCCTACCCGATGTCGCTGCTCACGGAGCTGTGCCATCCGCACACGACGCAGCCGCGCTTCAACCAGATCCTCGAGAGCCTCTACGACTGGCTGCTCACCGCGGTCTGCTCCCGCGAGCTGGCCACGACCCAGGTGGACTGGCCGACGCGGATGGAGCAGTTCAACGCCGAAGGACGCTTCGTCGGCGAGGTCATCGACCGCGAGCAGTCCGTCGTGGTCTCCAGCGTGGCCCGAGGCGGCGTGCTGCCCGGCGCTCGCTGGTTCGCAGGGCTGAACTACCTGTTGAACCCGGTCAAGGTTCGCCAGGACCACATCTTCATGGAGCGGGTCACCGACGACGCCGGCCAGGTCACGGGCGTCGACGTCAGCGGCAGCAAGATCGGCGGCCCGGTCGACGGCGCCACGGTCTTCATCCCCGACCCGATGGGCGCCACAGGCGGCTCGATGGTCGAGACCATGCGCATCTACGACGACGTCGTGAAGGGCGCGCCGCGACGACTGGTCTCGATTCACTTGATCGTCACCCCTGAATTCCTGAGACGGGTGATGACTGCCTTCCCGGATGCCCGCGTCTACACCATCCGCCTCGATCGCGGGCTCTCGGCTCCAGACGTCCTCGCGGACGTGCCCGGAGCCCGCTGGGACGAAGAGAAGGGCCTGAACGAGAACCAGTACATCGTCCCGGGAGCCGGCGGACTCGGGGAGCTGATGAACAACGCCTGGGTGTAGACGGAATGAACGCCATCCAAGACCCCCGCCTCTCCACGCTGATCTCGGCGGAGGCCATCGCCTCGCGCGTCGAGGAGCTCGGCAAGGAGATCCGCGAGAGCTACGGCGACGACCCCATCACGGTCATCGGCGTCCTCAAGGGCAGCTTCGTCTTCCTGGCCGACCTGGCGCGCGCTATCGGCGGCGACGTCAAGATCGAGTTCCTGGGCGTGTCGAGCTACCACGGCGGCACCCGCAGCACCGGCGTCGTCCGCATCACCCAGGACCTCAAGCATCCCATCGAGGCGCAGCACTGCCTCATCGTCGAGGACATCGTCGATACGGGCCTGACCATGGACTACCTCCTGCGCATGTTGCAGGTCCGCGGACCCAAGACGCTCAAGGTCGTGACGCTGCTGGACAAGCCCAGCAACCGCGAGATCGACGTCGACGTCGACTTCGTCGGCTTCACCATCCCCGACGAGTTCGTCGTCGGCTACGGCCTGGACCTGGGGGAGCTCTACCGGAACCTCCCCTGCATTGCGGTCTACAGCCCATGAGGGTGGTCAGCACGGACAAGGCCCCCGCCGCCATCGGTCCCTACAGCCAGGCCATCGTGCACGGAGACCTCGTCTGGTGCTCCGGCCAGGTCGCCATCGTCGCGGAGACCGGCAAGCTGCTGGAGACCGACGACGTCCAGGTCGAGGCTCGCCAGGTCCTTGCCAACCTCTCCGCTGTGCTCCAGGCCGCGGGGACCGACCTGCAGCACTGCCTCAAGGTCACGGTGTTCCTCAAGGACATGAACGACTTCGGGGCCGTGAACGCGGTCTACGCCGAGGCCTTCGGAGCCCACAAGCCCGCTCGGGCCTGTGTCGAGGTCGCGCGGCTGCCCAAGGACGTGCGCGTCGAGATCGACGCCGTGGCGACGCTCGGGGGCTGAGCCGCCGAGTCAGCGACGGCGGCGGCGGCGGCCCCCGCCCTCGGTCTTCTCGAGGCCGGCCTCGAAGGTGGTGACGAGCTCGATGAGCTCGTCGCCGTAGCGCTCGATCTGCCAGCCGCGGAGCTCCTCGATCTGCTCCAGCTCCTCGACCGAGGTGGGTCGGAAGCCGGCGATGGCCTTGAGCTGGTTGTTGCTCCCGATCATCACCAGCGGCAGCCCCCCCTTCATCTGCTTCGAGCGCCAGCTCTTGAGCACCGACAGCATGCGGTCGGTCTCCCGGGCGCCGTAGCGAGGGCGGGTGCCCGTGCGGACCTTCTTGGGCGGCGAGGGGAGCGCCGAGTCGTCCTGGAGACCGCGGACGACGGCCTCGAGCATGGACTTGCCGTGGCGGCGGTACATCGAGGACTTGGCCCGCATCAGCTTCGCCAGGTCCTCCATGGTCTTGGGCTGACGCACGGCGATGTTCACCAGCACGGGATCCGGGAAGACCTTGTAGGCGGGTCGGTTCAAGTCCCGAGCCCGATCGTCCCGGAGCTTCCAGAGCTGGCGCAGCACCCGCAGCTGGGTGTCGTTCAGCTTGTTCGACCCCTTCATGCGCAGGAAGGTCGCCGAGTGGTCCTCTTCCGTACCACCGCGCCACTCGCGGGACTCGAGCGCCGCGAACTCCTCGGCCGCGACGTCCTGGCGTTCCAGGCGCTTGAGCTTCAGCTGGAGCAGCTCGCGCAGCGCGAGCAGGTAGTGGGTGTCGCCCCGGGCGTAGAAGAGGTGCTCCGCCTCCAGCGGCCGCTGGGCCCAGTTGTGGGTCTGGTACTTCTTGTCCATGTACGCGCCGAAGGCGTTGGCACACAGGTCCGCCAGACCGACCTTCGGGAGGTCGAGCAGCTGAGCCGCGATCATGGTGTCGAAGAGGTTCGTGATGGTCCAGCCGAAGTCCCGCTTCAGGCTGACCACGTCGTAGTCGGCGCCGTGGAAGATCTTGACCACCTCGGGGTTCGCCATGACCTCGCCGAGAGGGGCCAGGTCGATGCCGGCGAGCGGGTCCACGATGTAGTCCCGGTGGCGATCCGAGATCTGGATCAGGCAGACCTTCTCCCGGTAGCTGTGCATCGAGTCGCTCTCGGTGTCGATGCCCAGCACGGGCTCGTTCTCGATTCGACTCAGCAGGTCTGCCAACCCCTCCTCGTCTTCGACCATCTGCAGGGGGGTGTCGTCCACCGGCGCACGCTATCCGGCCCCCCCTGCGTTATCAAACGCGCCGACGGATGAGCAGCCCCCGCACGCTGGTTCTGGCCCTCGGGGGCAACGCGCTGATCCGGCCCGGGGAAGAGGGCACGGTCGACGAGCAGCTCGCCTGCGCGAGAGAGGTGGCGGCCCAGCTTCGCAGCCTCGGTGCCAAGGACCGGGTGGTCGTCGTCCACGGCAATGGACCCCAGGTCGGCCGGGTGCTTCTGCGCAGTGACCTCTGCGTACACGAGGTCCCCCCGGTCCCCATCGATGTCGCCGTGGCCTCGACCTGCGGAGAGCTCGGGCTGCTGCTGTCGCAGGCGCTGCGGGACGAACTCGACCGCCCCGCGACCGTCGTCCTCACCCACGTCCGTGTCGATCTGGACGACCCCGCCTTCGTCGACCCCACCAAGTACATCGGCCGCTTCTACACCGAGGACGAGGCGAAGCTGCGCGCCATGACGCTGGGCTGGACGGTCAAGGAGGACCCGGGCCGAGGCTGGCGTCGAGTCGTCGCCTCCCCTCGCCCACAGTCTGTGCTCGAGGCCCGCGAGATCGGCGCGCTGCTCGACGTCGGCAACGTCGTCGTGGCCTGCGGCGGTGGGGGCATCCCGGTCGCCAGCGCGCACGGCCGGACCTTCTCGGTCGAGGCCGTCGTCGACAAGGACCACTCCGCCGCCTTGCTCGCAACCCAGCTTCAAGCCGACGAGCTGATCGTCGTGACGGGCGTCGACGAGGTCATGCTCGACTTCGCCGCCCCGACGCAGCGCCCGCTCCGTGAAGCCACGCCGGCCGAGATGCAGGTGCACCTGGACGCAGGTCAGTTCCCACCCGGCTCGATGGGCCCGAAGATCCAGGCGGCGTTGGACTACCTCGACGCCATTGAGGGCACCGTCCGCATCACCTCGCCGGAGTGCCTTCAGGACGCTCTCAGTGGCAGGAGAGGAACGCGGATCGCCGCTACACTGAGCACATCTTGAAGCAGCCTGGCGACCGAATCGGCAGATTCCAGGTGGAGCGACTCCTCGGCGAGGGGGGGATCGCCCAGGTCTACGCTGTCCGCCACCTGCAGCTCGGCACTCTGCACGCGCTCAAGCTCTTGACCATCCAGCGCCGTGGCCTCGCCGCTCGGCTCTTGCAGGAAGGGCGCATCCAGGCCCAGCTGCGCCACCCCAACGTCGTGGCCGTCACCGACGTCGTCGAACACCAGGGCCACATCGGCCTGATCATGGAGTTCGTCGAGGGCTTCGGCCTCGACGCCTGCCTGGCGGACGGGGCGATGCCCGTGAGCGAGGCCCTCGACCTCTTCCGCCAGATCATCGCCGGCGTCTCGGCTGCGCACGACGCCGGCGTGCTGCACCGCGACCTCAAGCCGGGGAACATCCTGCTCACGACCCAGGCCGAGCGGGTCCTTGCCAAGGTCGCCGACTTCGGCATCGCCAAGATCGCGAGCGAGGGCCTGGATGGCGACGCCCTGACGATGGGCGGTACGGCGATGGGCACGCCCGGGTACATGGCTCCGGAGCAGATCACCGATTCTGCAGCCGTCGACGCACGCGCCGACGTCTTCGCGCTCGGCACGATCCTCTACGAGATGCTCTCCGGCCAGCGCGCCTTCGGCCGCGGCGACATGCTCGGCATCATGAACCGGACCGCCGAGGGCACCTTCACGCCCCTCGCCGACCTGGTCGAGGTCCCCGAGTACGTGGCCCGGGCCGTGAACCGAGCGCTCGCCGTGCGTCCCGAGGACCGCTTCGAGGACTGCCATGGCTTCGCCGAGGCGCTGCAGATCCCCTTGTCGGCCCAGGCACCGTCGCTGCTCACCCAGCTCCCCAGCATCCCGCCGACCGAGGCGCCGAACCCGACGCTGATGCCCTCGATGGCCGAAGAGGAGTCCGACGACCCCTCGACGGACACCTGGTTCCCCGAGGACTCCGGGGGACTCCGCACGGCCACCGAGCCTCCGGTCCGGACGCCGCCGCCGCCTACGCCCACGACCGCCCTCCACACCCACGGACCGACCGGGACCATCGATCCGGAGCTCCCGACGGACCTCCCACCGGACCCGCCAACCGAGGAGGAGTTGAACTCCCGCTTCGGCCTCGACGACGACAGCGTGGAGATCGATGGCCAGCTCCCGGCGCACCGCTTCCAGCCGGCGAAGCCTCCACCGCCGAGGAACCCGACGCCGCTCCCCGCCGAGGACCAGGACTCCCTCCCCGAGGAGCACGAGGGGCCCGGCGCCCACCTGGACCCGGGCGCCGCCGGACAGCTGGTCTACGAGCTCGTCTGGCCTCTTCTGCGAGCCCTCTACAACACGGGGCGGTACCTCACCATCCCCGTCATCGGCGTGCTCATCGTCGGGCTCCTCACCGCCCAGCTCGGGGTCTCCGAGCTCTCCGACGTCGAGGACGACGTGGCCCGCAGCGAGACCCAGCTGGTCGTGGCGATCGAAGGCAGCGTGCCCCTGTACTCCGAGCTGATCACGCTGGGCGCCAGGGAACCTGTGATGGCCCCCTACCTGGACCGCTACCAGCGCAGCGAGGAGGGTCTTCCCCGCTATGACGCCGCCCTCGACCTCTGCGACGCGATGCTTCAAGAGCTGCGCGTCCTGGCCCCCACCGAGGACGCCGTGCAGATTCAGCGTCGGCGGGAGATCGAGGTGAGCCTCAACCACATGCGCGCGCAATACACGACGTGGAAGCAGGACATGCAGGACTGGAACGACACCGCCAGCGGCCTCAAGGGCACGATGGCGATCCGCGCCGGGATGGCCGTGGCGCCCCCGGACTGGGAAGACCCCGGCTGAGCCGGGTTCAGCAGGCGTCGTCGCTGGCGATGCTGGTCTCGTAGTCCTCGGACTTCTTCCCGTCCGTGCCCTTCAGGCGGGTCTTGAGCTCGTAGTCGTCGTTGTCGATGTCGAAGCCGACGTAGAGCTCGCCGGCCTTGCACCCGCGCTCCTTCTCATCGAGGATGCGTGCGTCGCTGCCCCCGATGTCGACCCACTCGTCGCCGAGGCCCTCGAACTCGATATAGACCTGGCCCCCGTCGAGGGTGCCTCGCGGGTCGCTGAACTTGTAGCAGATGTTCAGCAAGCACCCGGTGTTGGAGTTGGGGTACTCCTCCCAGTTGGTGTTGATGTCGTCGATCGCGAGGTCGTCGCCACCCTGCGGATCGCCCGTGTCGTCGAGCGGATCGCCCGTGTCTTCGCCGTTGTCCGGCTGATCGCTGCGTGAGCCCCCTCCGTTGAAGAAGTCATCGTCTTGCATGCAGCCGAGCAGTGCGAGGGTCAGGACGGTCACGGTGGCTCCTCCGGGGCAGTCCCAGAGTGTACCTGAGGGTCGCCCAGGAGGTATCGTCCCCGTCCCAAGGGAGAACGTGGCATGTCGACCCCTGACGACAAGAACGAAAAGAAGCGCGCGGTCATCGAGATCGGCGACGAGTACGACCGCGACCCGATGCTCGATCCGCCCAGCGGCCCCAGCATCGACCTGCCCACCCCGGACCAGCTCGCCAAGGCGATCGACACGGGCCACGTCGAAGACGAGATGACCGAAGAGGCCCCGAAACCCGAGCCCGGCTCGGACGAGGCGCTCCAGGTCGTCGCGGATCTGGGCAGCTCGAGGCCGGACACGGACCGCGTCGTCCGCTTGCTGGACACCGTGTCCATGCTCGATCCCCTCGGTCATGATCTGAAGGCCAAGCTCGCCCCGCGGCTCAAGGTGCTCGACGCCAGCCCGGGCGAGGTGGTCGTCCACGAGGGCGACCCCGGCAACGCGATGTACCTCATCGCCTCCGGAATGGTCAGCGTCTACCGCTCGGACCGGGATCTGGGCGTCACCGTCGAGCTGGCCAAGCTCGGCAGCGGCGACAACTTCGGCGAGATGTCGCTGATCACCGGCGAGCCTCGCTCCGCGAACGTCTCGGCGATCGAACAGAGCCGGCTGCTCGTCATCGACACCATCATCTTCGAGCGCCTGGTCAAGGCCGTGCCCCAGGTGGGGCTGAAGATCGCCGCCCGCCTCGCGCGTCGCATCGACGAGCTGAACCAGGCCCGCGGCGTCAAGTTCGACACCCTCGAGGGCCGCAGCTTCGACGAGCGCCTCCTCCAGCTGGTCCCCGTCGCGACGATCCGCCGCCTCCAGATGATCCCCCTCGAGGAGAAGCGCGGCACGGTCGAGGTCGCCACGCCCCAGCCCCACAACCGCGCCGGCTTGCTCGAGATCCGCCGCCTGCTCCGGGGCATGCAGGTCCGCCTCATCGCGGTGTCACAGAAGGACTACTCCGACTTCATGCGCGCCCACGTCGAGAAGGTCGAGGGCCTGGACACCCGCGCTCGCCTCGGCTTCAAGCAGCGGGTCCAGGAGCGCGCGAACCGCCTGGCCTACGACGGAGTCGCCGCGCAGGCGACCGGCCGCGGGATGTCCGCGCCCGCGACGCAGACCAGCTCGCGCGAGGTCAGCAAGCTCATCGACCAGATGGTCGTCGAGGCCATCGATCGCGACGCCTCCGATGTCCTCATCGAGCCGGCCCGGGACACGCTCCGGATCCGCTACCGCATCGACGGACGGCTGGTGGACCGCGAAGGCACGACAGGCCTGGGGCTGCACGCTCCCTTCATGTCCAGGCTCAAGGTCCTCGCCGGAATGGACATCACCGAGAGGCGCCTGCCACAGGACGGGCGCATCTCCCTGAAGATCGAGAAGGAGACGTACGCGCTCCGCCTCGCGACGGTCAACACCCGCTGGGGTGAGAAGGCCGTGCTCCGCATCCTGGACAGCTCGCGCCTGTCGGCGTCGATGTCCAGCTTGATCCTCCATGACCGCGCGCTCGAGATGCTGCGGAGGATGATCTTCCAGCCGGGCGGACTGGTCCTCGTCACGGGCCCGACCGGCTCCGGAAAGACGACGACCCTCTACGCCGCCCTAATGGAGCGCCACAGCCCGGATGTGAGCATCTGCACGGTCGAGGACCCGGTCGAGTACGACCTCGACGGCGTCACCCAGGTCCAGGTCAACGAGAGCATCGGCCTGACCTTCCCGGGCGTCATGCGCGCGTTCTTGCGCCAGTCGCCGGACATCATCATGGTCGGTGAGACGCGTGACCGTGCGACCGCGGACCTGACCTTCAACGGCGCCCTGACGGGCCACCAGGTCCTGTCCAGCTTCCACACCACCGACGCCATCTCGGTCATCCCGCGACTCCGGGACATGGGCCTGGAGCGCTTCGTGCTCAGCTCGGCGCTCGAGGGCATCGTCAACCAGCGCCTCGTGCGCCGGATCTGCGACCGCTGCCGCCAGCCCGAGGACTACTCCCAGGTCGTCCTCACCCAGCTGCGCGAGGGCAACGTCAAGGTGCCGAAGGGCGGCAAGATGTTCATCGGTCGAGGCTGCGAGTCGTGCAACGGCTCCGGCTTCGCAGGACGCGTCGGTGTCTACGAGGTCATGACGGTCGGCGCCCAGGTGCGCGACTGCGTGAACGCGGACCTCTCACCCGACGACCTGTTCCGAGCCGCTCAGTACGACGGCATGGTCACGATGGCCGAGTACGCCAGCTTCCTGTTGGCCGAGGGACTCACGGTGCCGACGGAGGTGCTGCGGGTGCTGCCGATCCAGTTTGGGGAGCGCGAGTAGCGGCGGACGTCGGACGGTTGACGTGTGACGGTGACGGCAGACGGTTTGACGTTCGACGGTGACGGCGACGGTGACGGCGAACGGCTGACGGAAGACGGTGACCGTGACGGTGACGGAAGACGGTGACCGTGACGGTGACCGTGACGGTGACGGTGGGCTGAGACACCGGCCTCCGGTGGAGGCGACGTGCCCCAAGGTGCCCCGTGCGCTGCCTCGTGGAAACGCCCACCTGGCCGACCAGCTGCGGCGGGCCTCGCGAGCGATTCCACTCCTGGTCGGCGAAGGGGCCAACCGGCGAACCCACGCCCAGAAGCGGCAGCGCTACACGGAGGCGGCCGGAGAAGCCGGGGAAGTTGCCTGCGCCCTCGAGTTGATTCATCGACTCGACCTGGCGGACGTGTCCCCCGCCTGGCCGCTTGCGCAGCGAGTCCACGCCATGACCACCCGGCTCAGCAGGCGCTGAACGGGGTGGCCGGCCTCAGCCCCCATCGCAGACGAGGACCCAGTCCTCGCCGGACGCAGTCCACCGAGCTGGGGACCGGACGCGCCCGGTGTCCCACCGCACATCTCCGCTGTCGAAGGCCCTCAGTGTGTCCTGGCGGGGTTCGTCGAAGCGCAGGTCCCACCGCAGGCGCACCTCCTCCTCATGGACCTCGAGCACATCGATCGAAGAGCTCGAAAGGCTGAGCGCCGACTCCCGCGACCGCCCCAGCACGTCCTCGTCCGGAAGCCAGGCCCAGGCCTCGCCGCCGACCAAGGATGTCGTTCCCGAGGTCGGCGAGGCGCCGAGCTCCACCTGCATGTGAAGTCCGTGAAGGTCCGCGAGGCCCACGATGACGGGGTGGAGCGGGATGACAAGCCGGATCGAGGCCTCGTCCTCAACGACAAACGCTCCCTCGGCGCTGCCGCAGACCTCATGCTCGAAGTGCTCCGGGTCGGTCACGAGGACGTCGCCGCAGTCGCTCGCACAGCCAAGGAGAACGCTCATCAACATGCGACCAAGGTACCCGTGCCAGCCCGGACGGCGCGACAACGCGGTTCAAGGCACGATGAACTTGACGACACGCCAAGTTCGTGGCCGCAAGGCCGGTCTTGCGAGGTTGAACTTGACACCTCGTCAAGCTGGGCCGGACCACCGCCTTCAGCCTCGTACGCCGAAGCCGTCACGCCCGTCCAGACGATCCCGATCGACCGATCGACCGATCCCGAGCTCTCTGATCGCGATCTGTCAAATCCCGACGTGACCGATCCCGGTCACGGGCGCAGCCGACGACCCGCCTCGTGCACCGTAGGACCGAGGCCGCACGGGGCGGCCTCGGCTTTCCCCCGCACTTCGTGCCCCTCGCGCTGCGCGCTGCGGTGCGCCGTGCCCGTACCTTCGATCGACTCGCTCGCTGCGCTCGCGTCGTCGACGAAATGGGCAGCGGCGGGTCGCGAGCGGGCCTGCCGGCCGGCGTAGTCCCGATCCCGATCCCGATCCCGATCCCGAATGCCGCTATCGATGCCGCTCGCCGCTACGGCTGACCGCTAGCGCTGCTCGCTGCCGCCGCCGTGTCTGGCCTTGATCTTCCTCAGCACCTGCTCCGGCGTAAACGCCTTGGGGAGCAGCTCGGCCAGCGCGACCTCGATGACCTCGCCCGCCGGGTTCGCGAGGTACATCGTGAGCTCGGGTCCGAAGTCGTTGAGGACCTGACGGCAGGCTCCGCAGGGCGAGGCCGGCGGGCTGATGTCGGTGACCACCGCGCAGGCCGTCAGGCGGGTGCGGCCCTCGCTCACGGCCTTGAACACGGCGACGCGTTCGGCGCAGCAGGTGTGGGAGTAGCTCGAGATCTCCACGTTGCAGCCGGTGTGGATGGTGCCGTCCTCGGCCAGGACCGCGGCCCCCACGGTGAAGCCGCTGTAGGGCGCGTGGGCGCGGGCGCGGGCAGCCTCGGCGGCCTCGAGCAGGGCCTTCATGCCCATCGCTCCACGAGGGCCCGGATCAGCCCGCCGAGCCGGCCACCCGCGGCGTCGGCGGCCTCGGTGACCTCGGCGTGATGCAGGGGCCCCTCGGACAGGCCCGAGGCCAGGTTGCTGATCATGCTGAAGGCCACGACCGGGACGCCCATCTGGGCGAGCGCGATGGCCTCGGGCACGGTCGACATGCCCACGGTGGACGCACCCAGCGCGCCGAGCATGCGGACCTCGGCCGGGGTCTCGTACGAAGGGCCGAGCATCGCCGCGAGCACGCCGCGGTGGAGCTCCAAGCCCAAGGCGTCGGCCAGCTCGATGGCGCTGGCTCGCAGGGCCGGGTCGTAGCAGGTCGACAGGTCCGGGAAGCGCGGCCCCAGCCCGTTCCCCGGTCCGACCAGGGGGTTCCTGCCCATGAGGTTGATGTGGTCCTCGACCAGCAGGATGTCGCCGGGGCTGAGCTTCGGATCCAGGGCCCCCGCCGCGCTGGTCAGCACCACGCGCTTCGCACCCCACGCAGCCACCGCGCGGACGGCCAGGACGACCTCGTCCATCGGCCGACCCTCGTAGGCGTGGATGCGCCCGCTCAAGAACGCCACGGGGACGCCGCCGAGGCGCCCGGTCACCAGGCGCCCGACGTGGCCCTCGACGCTGGTCTGCGGCAGGCTCAGGTCGCTGTAGGGAACGGCGCGGCGATGACGCGCGTCCGAGACGAGGCCACCCAGACCGCTCCCGAGGACGATGGCGGTCGCGGGCGCGTCTCCCAGGTTCTCCTGGATGGCGTCCGCGACCTGGCGAAGCGTCGTGCTCAAAAGGTTCCGCCGGGGAAGGTCGGCGGCCAGTCTAACGCCTGCGACGCCGCACGAGGACCAGCCCAGCGATCAGCAGGAGCGCCGAGGGCGCAACCCCGGGCCCGCAGCCGCAGCGGGGCTCGACGTCGACCACGGGGTCACGGGTCTCGGGCTGCTCCTCCGGGGGCGCGGTGTCCTCGGGTGGCGAGGAGTCGACGGGCTCCGGCTCCGGCACCCCGCCCAGGTCCCCGTTCTCTCCCTCGACGACGTCCTCGAAGAGCAGCTCGTCGGTCTGCCAGACGAAGACGGCGTAGCCCGCGGTCTCTCCCTCGAGCAGGGTCGTGTCGACGACCTCGCGGGCCGCGCCGGGCTCGGGCGTCAGGTCCAGGTCGATGATCGCGCCGTCCTGGAGCGAGCTCGGAATGCCGGCCTCGTTGCGCACCACGGCGGTCGCACTCATCGGCTGCATGTAGGGGTTCGTCCAGGTGATCCCGACCTGTTCGGCGTCATCGGTCGCGACGAGGTCCCGAACCCGGTAGTGGGCGGGGATGTCGTCCAGCGTGACGACGCAGACCTCGTCGAGGGTCCAGCCTCCGAACTCCAGGCCGCGGTCGCTGGCGAGGGTCCAGCCAAAGGACAGCAGGTCTGTCGAGCGGTCGCGCAGGTCCAGGTCGAAGGTCCGCCAGTCCGCGTCGAGCAGGTGGCCCTTGCCCTCCGCCGCGGGGTTCACCCAGAGCCGCTCGTAGGTGTCCACCCCGTCGTAGGCGACGATCGAGGCACGGTCGTAGATGCCGTCCTCGATGGTGAGGTGCCGCTGCATCGTCAAGAGCGTCAGGTAGGTGTTCGCCTCGGCCAGGTCGATGAAGGGAGTGCGCGCGAGCTCCGCGTTGCTCGGCGCATACCACCCGTCGCCCTCGAGGTTCGTACCCAGCACCTGGGTGCCCTGGGGGGCCGTCGCGGGCTGGAAGTTCTGGCCGCCCGGGGCGCCCGTCTGCCAGGTCGTGATCCACTCTTCCTGGGTCGCGCCGTCGGCCTGCATCGCCGCGAAGAGCCAGTCCTCGGCGCCCTCTTCGAAGTCCTCGCACCAGACCGCAGCGCGGTCTCCGACCCAGAAGGACCAGAGCTTGCCCGGTTGGTCTCCATGGCTGGAGCCGACCACAGAGCCGTCCTCGTTCTCCCATTGGATGAAGTAGTGGACGTGCGCGCCGGGGAACTGACGCGGGATGACGTCGCCCTCGGCGCGTTGGTAGGCCTCGAAGTCCGCGGGGTCCTCGGCGTCGACGGCGTACCAGACGCCGACATCGCTCGCGCCGGCGTCGCCACAGCCCTCGGTCAGGTTCCACAGGTCGTAGTCGACGGGGTAGCTCTGGGCGTAGGAGCTCTGCGGTCCCAGCGGGTCGTGGTCCAGCACCAGGGCGCCCATGGGCCCGGGGCCGAGGCCGTGCAGGTGGAGCAGATCGCGGAGCTCACAGGCGTTCGGTGTGCCGTCGGCCAGGTCACCGTTGTCGTCGTCGGCTGCGAGCACGGCCTCGTAGACGTCGGTGAGCGTCGGGCCATAGGACAGGGACTGCAGGAAGAGCACGTCGGTGCGCTCGGCGCCGTCCTCCCACCGCTCGTCCCAGGTGGTGCGCAGGTTCCAGAGAAACGAACCCCAGATCAGGCCGTCGTTGTGGACCTGGCCGATGACATCGGTCGGGTAGACCTTGTCCGTGTCCAGCTCCCGGATGGCGCTTCCGCTGAAGTAGGCGTTCGGGCTGATGACCGGGTCGTTCAGGATCGTGGCCGAGACGAAGTCGGCCGAGCCCTCCGAGATGTCCCCGGCGAACACGCCGCCCTCGAGCACGAAGTGGTGAACCCCGTGGCCGTACTCGTGGTAGACGACGTCGGCGATGCGGCCGAGGTTGTTGATGCTGTAGGTGTCGCTGCCGACCAGGAAGTTGATCGTCCCGCTGGTGTAGAAGGCGTTGCAGCAGGCGTAGTCGAGGTTGACGCGGGCGGGCACGTTGTCGTCCAGCCAGGGGTGCTCCGGCCTCCGCGATTCGAGCCAGTCCCGGACCTCGTGGAAGTGGTGGAGCACCGTGGACGCCGCCGGGCTGAGGTCCTCGTCCCAGTCCAGGACCTCGTCCTCGACGGCTTCGACGACGATGGGGAGCTCGGCTTCGTCCTCGTACAGCGTCAGCCAGGACCCGGAGGTCTCGACGGCCAAGGGGCCGCTCAGCCCGTGGGAGCCGTCCGCGCCGGTCTGCTCCACGGTGGTGCCGTCGTCGACCGCGACGTCCCGGGCCGGCTGCAGCACGAGGGCATCGCCGACGGTGCGCTCCTCGGTCTCGACGTCGAGGTGGAAGACCAGGCTGTAGCGGTGAACGAGGGCGCCGTCCGCGGTGAAGCTCACGATGCCCTCGCGGACCTCCTTCTGGGCCCACAGCCAGTCGCCGTCGGCGGACCAGAGGGCCACCTCTCCGGGCTCGGGGGTGCCCGCGATCCGAGGGCGGTGCAGGTTCGAGAGCGCGAAGTGGATCCGCCCGTCCTGGGCGTAGACGTCGAGGTGGCCCTGCTCGACGGGCACACCCTTGTAGGCCTGGACGAAGCGCCAGGACTCGCGATCGTCCGAGGCGCGATGGGCCTCGAGCCTCAACGAAGCCGGGTCGACCCCGGCCAGCCGGGCGACGTCGTGGGCGAAGGGCACGACGTCCCCTCGGGACACGCCCTGGCCGAGCAGGGCCCGCGGCGTTCCGTCCCGTGGATCGAAGCGGATCCGCCAGCGGCCCCAGGTGTCCCGGAAGGGCTTGGCGTGCGCGTTCCAGGCGGCCTGCTCGAGGGTGTCGTGGGCCAGGTGGGGGGCGTCCTCGCCGACCTGGATGGCATCGTCGACGGGCAGGAAACCGAGGAGCAGGTGCAGGAGCATGCGGCAACATAGCGGCTCCGGCCGGGCCCCTCAGCTCCCGTACTTCTCCAGCCAGTCCTGGGGGCGGAGCCAGCCCGCCGGCGGGTCACGCGGCTCCTGGAAGCCCACGACTTCGGGCTCCTCGCCGCCATGCCCCGAGGGCAGCCTGTAGACATCGACCTCGCCGACGAGGTCGCGCTGGGGCGAGCCGAGCTGGGAGCCGAGGAGCTGGTCCAGGAGGACGAGCGAGCCCAGGTCCGCGTCGTCGCGGTGGAGGAGGACCTCGCGCACCCCGAGGGTCATCAGCATCGTCTTGGCGTGGCGGTCGGGGATGGCGTGGCGCGGCTCCTGGACCTCGGCGTTGACGGCCAGGACGACGAGGGGATCCCCCAGCAGCTCGCTCGAGGTCATCGCTCCCATGGGTGTGACCAGAGGCCGCCCATGAGCCGTCTGGAACCAGAGGGCCCGCAGGTTGTGGCCTTCCGTGGCGACCGGGAGGTGGAGGACCGGCCCTTCCCCGCCCGCGAGCTGTTCGACAGCGCGCGGCATGCGCGCATCGGTCGCGCCGATCGGCTCGAGGGCCCCGGCCAGGAAGACGACGCTGGCCACAGCGAGGCCCCATCGTCGCAGCGGCGCGAGGGCCAGTCCGCCGGCGACCATCGCCGGAACCAGGGCCGACTTCCAGGTCAGCAAGGGATGGTCGGGTAGGAGCGCCTGGACGATCGACGCGGGCATTGGAACAGGGCGCTGCAACACGCGGACGGTGCCTCCACCCCAGTAGAGCTCGGTGCCCAGCGCGAGGACGAGGCCCACCGCGAAGGCCACCGCCAGGCCGGCGTCCAGCCGCCTCTTCCAGAGCAGCCAGGCGCCGCCTGCAAGGACGAGCCACAGCGCGACGCCCGGGGTCACCGCGTCCTCGCGCCAGGCGAAGAAGGGCTCCAGGAAGTCCCCGGCGTTGGCGAAGGCATTCAGCGGCGCCTCGGCTACCGGGAGGTCCGTCAGGGCCCGGTGGGGCCAGGCGGAGAGGCCGGTGAAGAGGGCCCCAGCCGCGAGCGTGGCCGCGCCCGCCCTCCACGACCGGGCCAGAGCCGGGATCGTGGCCAGGATCGCCGTGGCGAGACCGAGCAGAGGGGAGTGCGCTGCGGCCCCCGCGAGCCCGAGGGCCACCCAGCCCGGACGCCTCGACAACGCTGCGACGACCCAGGGCACGACGAGCCACTCGTAGCGCCCGTCCGCGACGCCCTCGAGCAGCGCCGGGTTCGCGCCGCAGATCAGGGCCGCCCCGACGGCCCCCGGACGAGAGATGTCGCGGACCGCCAGGTAGGCGACCACGCCACCGGCCGCCAGCCAGCCCAGCACGGCCAGGGTCGTGGCCACGGCCAGCGGCAGAACGAGATCCAGCGCGCGGATGGTGAGGAGCACGGGCCAGCCGGCCAGCGCCACCTCTCCGTCCAGGGCGACATCGCGTCCGATCGACCACGCACCCCAGGCCTGGCCGTATGCGCGGTCGCCACCCGGGAGCACCTCACCCAGCCCGAAGACGGACGGGTGAAGCAGCACCGCCGCGGCCACGAGGGCGACCAGGATGCAGAGAGTGGCCTCGCGCTTCACACCGGTCGCCTAACCGAGCCAGGACGTTAGGCTCAGGACCTCAGGAGGAGCGATGCGGCCCGTCCTCGTGACCGCCGGCGCAACCCGCAACCCCATCGACGCCATGCGCTTCGTCTCGGCCAACTCGTCGGGGCGCACGAGCGTGGCCGTCGCGCGGCGCCTCGCCGAGCTCGGCTGCAACGTGCACTTGCTCGGCTCCCCCGAAGCGAACCTCCGCGCCGGGGGCCTGTCCTGTCAGGAGTTCTCCACGACCCGCGACCTGATGCGCCGCATGCAGGCCTGGATCACGGACCATCCGCGCTGCGCGGTGGTGCACGCGGCAGCGGTCGGCGACTACGAGGCGGCGGCCGAGGACGCTGGAAAGATCGCCTCGAACCTGGACGAGCTGGTCATCCGACTTCGGCCGACGCCGAAGATCGCCGACCACATCAAGGGCTGGGCTCCGGAGAGCTACCTGGTGACCTTCAAGGCCGCCGCGCCGGGCACCGGAGCCGAAGTCCTGGTCGACACCTGTCGCGCCCAGCTGCTCAAGACGCGCTCCGACCTGGTGTTGGGGAACGTGCTCGGGGAGCTCTGCAGCACGACCACGCTCGTCGACGAGAGCGGCAGCGAGGCCTTCGAGGATCGGGCAGCCGCCCTCAAAGCGCTTTCAGCACGGGTGGCGTCAGCCTGACCCCCACCTCGCGCACCTCATACTGTTCTTGGAAAGGAGACATCGATGAACCTGTTCTCACTCGCGATCATCGCGTTGACCGGCTGCAAGGGTTGCGGCAGCACCCCTGGTGAAGACTCCGGCGTGGACTGGGTCGACAACGACGCGGACGGCTACGCCTCGGACGAGGACTGCAACGACGACGACGCGGCGATCAACCCCGCAGCCGACGAGATCTGCGACGGCATCGACAACGACTGCGACGAGGGCATCGACGACGACGCGATCGACGCGATCACCTTCTTCACCGACGCCGACGAGGACGGCTACGGGGACGCGGCGACCGAGGCCGCGGCCTGCGAGCAGCCCAGCGGGACCGTCGACAACGGCGACGACTGCGACGACGAGAACGCCGACATCAACCCCGACGGGGTCGAGGTCTGCGACGGCGCCGACAACGACTGCAACGACGAGATCGACGACAACCCCACCGATCCCCTCACCTTCTACGAGGACGCGGACGCAGACGGCTACGGCAACCCCGACTCCACGACCGAGGCCTGCGAGGCCGCCGACGGCTGGACCGCGGACAACACGGACTGCGATGACGGCGAGCCGAACGCCAACCCGGGCCTGACCGAGGAGTGCGACGACGGCATCGACAACGACTGCGACGGCACGGACAACGACTGCTCGGCCAGCGGCACCATCAGCCTGGGCAGCAGCGACGTCATCTACCTCGGCGAAGACGGCACCCAGCTGGGCACGCCCGCTCGCGGCATGGGCGACCTCGACGGCGACGGCAACGTGGACCTCGCGGCGAGCGCACGCGCCTATGGCGACAACGAAGGCGCCGTCTACCTGGTCTCCGGTCCGGTCACGGCGGGCACCTGGGACATCACCAGCGTCGCCAGCGGCGTGATCACAGGAGAGGCGGCGAGCGACTCGCTCTTCGGCGTCTGGCCTCTCGGTGACGGCGCCCTGGTGGTCTCCGCCAAGAGCCACGACACGGCCGGCAACAACGCAGGCCGCATCTATGTCTTCGACAGCCCTCCCACCGGCGAGGTCAGCGCGGCCGACGCGGACGCCATCCTGGACGGCGAGGCCGAGGGCGACCAGGCCGGCGTCATCAGCTACGGCGGCGACCTGACGGGCGACGGCATCAACGATCTGCTGGCCAGCGCAACGAACAACGACCAGAACGGCAGCAACACCGGCGCCGCCTACGTCGTGGCCGGCCCCGTGAGCTCGGGCAGCCTGGCCGACAGCCACATCCGGCTCTACGGCTCTGCCGACTCGGACAAGCTCGGCAGCGGGCTCTCCGCTGCGGGCGACCTGAACGGCGACGGCATCAACGACTGGCTGGTGGGCGTGCCCTACGACAGCTCGGCCGTCACGGACCAGGGCACGGTCCTGGTCTTCATCGGCGGCGACCACGAGGGCACGCTGTCCCCAGCGGACGCCGACACCAGCTACTCCGGCGAAGGCACGGCCGACGAGGCCGGCTGGGGCCTCGCCCAGGCCGGGGACCACGACGGGGACGGGCTGGACGACTTCCTGGCGTCGTCGCGGCGCCACGACGTCGACGGCAATAACAGCGCAGGCGCGGTCTACCTGATCACCGGGATCACCGGCGGTGACCTCGGCAGCGTCTCGGTGGCCAAGCTCGAGGGCGGCGCCGAGGACGACAAGCTCAGCAACAACGACGGCCTCGGCGACTTCGACGGCGACGGTCAGAACGACGTCGTGGTCGCGAGCAACAGCTCGGACGAGGCCGGCGACGGCGCAGGCGCTGCCTATGTCTTCTACGGTCCGCTCAGCGGCACCTGGGGCGTCGGGGCCGCGGACATCACCTACACGGGCCAGGGCGTCGGAGACGGCGCGGGCTCGCCCGTGGGCTTCGTCGGCGACACCAACGGCGATGGCCTGGACGACCTCTTCATCGGCGCCCGCACCGCCGACGTCGGCGGCACCGACAACGGCGCCGCCTACCTGCTCTTCGGCTCAGGCTTGTAGCCTTCCCAGGGGGGAAACCCCTGCAGGTTTCCCCCCGCGCGCCCAGGGCGCGCTCCCCCCGCGGCCCGGCTCGCCGACCTTCGGGTCTGGCGACGCTTCGCCGGTCCTCGGCAGCTGCCCTCTCGTGTGCGAGCACACGAGTCGCCTGCGTCGCGGCCTCGCGCCGGGCAAGCCCAGCGCGGTCCGCTGGCGACCGGGCTCTCTCAGAGCTTCAGAGTTCGAAGGCGCCGCCGGTAGAACCGCCGCTCGGTCTCGCTCTCGGTCAAGGCCATCGCCCGCTCGTAGTGGGCGATGGCTTCGGCGTGCCGGCCGGCGCGGCGGTGAAGGTCCGCGCGGGCGCTCCAGAGGTGCGAGTAGCCCCCGAGGGCCTCGTCGAGCCCTTCCATCGCGGCGAGGCCGGCGTCCGGCCCATAGGCGAGGCCACGCGCGGCGGCGCGGTTGAGGGCGACCACGGGTGTGGGCGCCAGGGTGTGGAGGACCTCGTAGAGCGAGGCGATGCGGGCCCAGTCCGTATCGGCACCCCGTGGCGCTCGGGCGTGCACCGCGGCGATGGCGGCTTGCACGCAGTAGGGCCCGAAGCGGCCTCGACGCACGGTATCGGCGACGAGCGTCGAGCCCTCGGCGATGCGGGCGCGGTCCCACAGCGAGCGGTCCTGATCCTCCAGCAGGACGATGCACCCCTGGTCATCCAGGCGGGCAGAGCGGCGCGAGTCGTGAAGCAGCATCAGCGCGAGGAGCCCGCCTGCTTCGGGCTCCTCGGGCAAGCGCGAGACGAGCATGCGGCCGAGCGCGATGGCCTCGGCACACAGCTCCAGACGCACCAGTTGTTCGCCGCTGGTGGCCTGGTAGCCCTCGTTGAAGACCAGGTAGATGCTGGCCAGGACAGCATCGACGCGATCCGGGAGCATCTCCGCGTCCGGCACCCGGTAGGGAATGCCCGCGTTCGCGATCTTCTTCTTCGCCCGCACCAGCCGCTGGGCCATGGTGGGCTGCGGCACCAGGAAGGCGCGAGCGATCTCCTCGGTGGAGAGCCCGCAGAGGGTGCGCAGCGTCAAGGCGACCTGGGCCTCGCGCGCGAGCGACGGGTGGCAGCAGGTGAACAACAGCTTGAGTCGCTCGTCCGGAAAGCCCTGGCTCACGTCCTCGGCCACCTCGCGCTCTTCGTGGGCCAGCCAGGCCTCGACCTTGACGGCGTCGGCC
>Ga0114933_10001824_pt1 | contig 23072 bp, 19 predicted proteins | sample 4SBtaG_FD_89691 | JGI IMG/M metagenome (GOLD analysis project Ga0114933, IMG submission 89691) | Deep subsurface microbial communities from Kolumbo volcano to uncover new lineages of life (NeLLi) - 4SBTROV12_W25 metaG | ecosystem: Environmental > Aquatic > Marine > Volcanic | place: Kolumbo... | reverse complement strand
GTTGCCTCGAACGCGGCCAGTGTGGACGGGCTCTCCAGATCCCCGAGGTGCACCGACAGCGAGGCGCGGTCTCCCACTGCGAGGCACGTTGTGCTCTTGAGCTCGGCACCAACCCCGAGCACCGTCGGGCCGTCGGCGAGTAGCTCCACGGATCGGGGCGCGAAACCGCGCGCTCTGCGCAGGAGCTGCAAGCGTCCGGCTACGACCTGTCCAACAGAATCGTCGGCGCGGCGCTCGATGGGGCGGTCGTGGGCCAGGCAGACGTCGGCAATGCCGTCAAACGCGGAGGCGGCCTGGTCATCGTCGATGACGATCGGTTCATTGGAGCGATTCCCACTCGTGCAGACCAGTGGCACTCCTGCCCCGGTAGCGACCATGGCGTGCAGGTTCGACGGCGGGAGCATCACGCCAAGTCGGCGGGTGCCCGGAGCGACCTCCGTCGCGACATCGTTCGCCGACCTCGCCTCAGCCAGCACGATCGGCGCTTCAGGAGACTCGAGCAGCTGTCGCTCCTCCGGGTCCAACTGCACCAACCGTTCGGCCATCGCTAGCGATTCGACAAGCAGCGCAAAGGGCTTCGATTCACGGTGCTTGCGATCCCGCAGCCGGCGCACGGCGTCGGCGTCGTCGGCCCGGCACAACAGCTGGTAGCCGCCAAGTCCCTTCACCGCCACAACAGCCCCGTCGAGCAACGCGGCGACGGCCTCTTCAATCGCCGGGCCCGTCAGCCGCGGCCCGCAACGGAGACACGACGTGGCCTGGGCGTGAAATCGCCGATCCGTCGGGTCCTCGTATTCGGCGCGGCAATCGGAACACAGCGGGAACGCGTCCAACGACGTGTTGGCGCGGTCGTACGGGAGGTCCCGAACCACGCTGTAGCGCGGACCGCAGGCGGTGCAGCAGATGAACGGATAGCCGTACCGCCGATTCTCAGGATCGTTCGCCTCTTCGAAGCACAGGGCGCACGTGGCCACGTCTGGCGGAATCGCACTGGCCCGCTGGGTGTCGACCTCCTGGCTTGGCACGATCATGAACCCGGTCTCACCCGTCGGCAGGCTCTGGGTCACCTCGACTCGGTGCACGTCGGCCAACCTCGGCGCCTCCGCCCGAACCCGCGCCACGAACTCCTGGCACGCTTTGGGGTCGCCCTCGATGAGGCAGACCACGCTCGCTCCAGTGTTGGTAACCCGTCCGGCAAGACCCAGCGACGTCGCGAGGCCGTGAACGAACGGCCGAAACCCGACGCCCTGCACAGTCCCGGTGATCGCCACCGTCAGGCCCGTCATCTCGCTCACGCACGTCAGTCTGCACCCCCGCCACCGGGTCAGCCAGCTTGGGGGCTCCCGGGGTTGCATCTCACCCGGCCATGGCCGATCGTGGGGGCGTGCGAAAACTGGTTTTTTTCTGCAGCGCCGACCCGCGCGAGGACACGGGCGCCTTCTTCCGGGCGTACCACTTCGCGAACGTCGCTGCGAACAGCGGGCTCGACGCCGAGGTACGTCTTGCCGGAGCGGCAGTGGATGTCACCGACACCGACACGCTTCCAGATACGGAAGCTGGCGATCTGATCCGCGAGAAGATTCGCGAATCGCTCGACGCGCCATTTGACGTCTCTCTTTGACCGTTCTCCAGCGACGCCCGTGGGGTGTCAGCCGACGATGCTGCCGAAATCGGCGGCCACTTTCGGACACTCGGCGAGATCCTCACTGAAACTGCCGCAGGTACATCCGAGTTCATCTACGTCGGATGATCAGGATTGCGTTCGCCGGCAAAGGCGGAGCTGGCAAGTCGTCGATCTCCGGGACCTTCGCCCGACTCCTGGCACGACGAGACCGACCGGTTCTCGCGGTCGACTCCGATCCGCTGCCCGGCATGGCCTACTCGCTCGGCATCCCGGTGGATGACCGACCCGCTCCCGACGACGTTGTCGTCGAGGGACCAGCTGCCGGCCCGCGATGGGTTCTGCGCCCCGGCTTGGATGCAAATGGCTTCATCGACCAGTACGCCGCGGCAGGACCCGACGACGTGCGCTACCTGCAGTTCGGCAACAGCTGGGGACACTGGTCCACCCTGCAGCGTGGCCAGCACGCCTGGAGCCAGGTTGTAAAGGAGATGGATCCGGCGGCATGGAACGTCGTCGGCGACCTCCCCGGCGGTACGCGGCAAGCAATGTTCGGCTGGGCCAAATACGCCGATGTGCTCGCTCTGGTCGTCGAGCCAACGCCGAAATCGATTCAGGTCGGACGAGGCCTGCGAAACATCACCAAGGCGGACTGGTCGCCGGCGCACGTGGTAGTCGTGGCCAATCGGATCACTGGCCCTTACGACGTGCGACGCATACATGAGGCCCTAGAACGCCCCGTGATCGGAGCCATACCCTTCGACGAGGCGGTCACAGCCGCCGACAAGCGCGGCCGCTCTCCTCTCGACGAAGGCCCCAGCTCGTTCGTGGATGCCGTCGAAGAGCTGGTCACCGCCGCCGAGTTCTCCTACGATGAGGCAGGTTCACAGCAGACCGACGGGATCGCATGAGAGTCGCAGTTGTTGGCAAGGGAGGATCCGGCAAGACGTCGGTCAGCGGCATCTTCGCCCGGGCGCTCGCCCGCGCCGGCCACCATGTGGTTGGCCTCGACTGCGACACAAACCCGAACCTCGGCCTCTCGCTCGGCGTCGGCGACATGGAAACCGAGCGGCTCTTGTCGCTGCGCGACCAGATCGACGAAGGCGAGCAGAGCCACGCCCACACCTGGGAAGACATTCTCGAGGCCTACGGCACCGATGCACCTGACGGCGTCCGGCTCACCGTCGTCAACCGAATCGACGACCCCGAACCCGATTGACCTTGATGCGGGTTGTCCGCTGAGCAGTTGCTCAGCTCCGTACCCCACGCCGACACGATCATCGTGGCCGACCTCGAAGCCGGCATCGGCACGCTCACTCGGTTGCCCGAGCAGGCGGTCGAACACACGCTGGTGGTCGTCGAACCCACACCCCGATCGATCGACGTCGGCATGCGGGCGGTCGCGGTTGCTACCGAGCGAGAACAGGGCCACGTCACGGTTCTGGCGAGCAAGGTCGCGGACGATGCGGACGACGCCCGAGTCCGAACGGCCTTCGCTGATCACGACGTGGTGACCATCCCCACCGACCCGATCGTTGTCAACGCTGACCGACAGGGACTGTCGCCGATGGACCTCGACGCCTCCGCCCCCGCCGTGGAAGCGATCGGGAGCCTCGTCGGCCAGCTGACCCAATAGCGGCGGCGTAGGACACCCCGAGCCCGTGCTACACCCCATATCCTGGTGTCGCGTGCCACGGTGTCGAAGTAGTGGAAGCGTTGGCTCGCCGAAGGCGACACCGGCCGCAGCGGCCGAGAACGGGTTCCACACGCGCCCTAAACAAGATCGAGGAGCGGGTGTGCTGGCCACACCGATCGAAACGTTGGGGCCTTGATGCTCTCGCATTCATACGGCCACGCCTCCGTCCTCGCCGTCCCTGGCCAGATTTCGTGCAACTCGCGTGCAACTAGCAGCGCAAAACAGCGCACAGGACCGAATCCCAGCATCGGCAGTCTCACCCCCCTCTGACCTGCGCAAACGCGCAAAACGGAGGCAAAAGGAAACCGTGAAGGCTTGCTTTTTCAGCAGGTTGTCGGGGGCCCGATCTCGATACGGGTCAACGACGTACCTGCATGGAACTGCTGTGCTTTCCTGATCGCCTTGGTTGATTCTGTTGAGCGGCACGGTTGATGGCACAGTCGGGGGCGGCGTTGTGTTATTTCCATATTCTGCTATATTCACAGCTGTTGTGAATATAGGCCTGACAATAAATATAGGTGAAGGGTTCTCTCGGGATGTCGCGCGGATCTTGCGCGAAACCTTGGGTGCTGAGGTGGCCTTCGGTCAACACGACACTGGTCACGACATCGTGGTCTACAACGGCGACACCACCATCTCCATGGCCCTTAAGTTCAAGTCTCGGGTCAACGCGGCAACCGCTCGCCAGGCCGTACACGCCACTGGTTTGCTCGGCGGTACCCCCCTGCTTGTCGTGGCGGGGCAGACAACGGCCGACGCACGCGAGATCCTGAGCGCCAATGCCGTTGCATACGTCGACGGCCTCGGCAACGCCGCCATTTCCATGCCGGGACTGGTTTACCGACTCGTCGGCAGCAAACCGGCGCCAAAAAACAAGCCCCCGACACGAATGTCAGGCAAGGCGGGGCGGATCGCCCAGACGCTTCTGTCGTATCCCCGACGTCGGTGGCACATCAACGAACTCGCCGAGCTGACCGGCGTGTCACAAGGTTTCGTGCATCGGGTCTTGGCCCGGTTGAGCGACGAAGGGATCCTCGGCGTTGCCGGCGAGGGTCCAACAAAGACCAGGATCGTTGTCGACCCGGGAGCGCTGCTTGATCTGTGGGTCGAAGAGCAACACGATCGTGTCGACCGGACTCTCGCTTACCAACTGGCGCCGCGGCCCGCGCAGGTGATGAACGATCTGGTCGCGGCACTGAAGCGGGCCGGAATCGGCTACGCGGTAACCGGCGCATCCGCGGCCCGGCTCGTGGTGCCGTTTGTCACCGCGGTTCCTACCACCGAAGTGTGGGTGAGCGCATCCATCGACCCGCAAGAACTCCTGGCCTGCACCCATGGCGAAAAGGTGGAGTCCGGCCACAACGTTACCTTCCTCCAAGCCCGCGATGACGAACCACTTCTCGGCCGTCAACAGATCGACGGCACGTGGATCGTGAACGACTTCCGGCTCTACTTCGATCTGCGCCGCGACCCACGGCGCGGTGCCGAACAAGCGGACCGTCTGCGTCAAGATCGGATCGGATTCTGATGAAGGACCGTCTGGGATACACCGACGAGACAACCCGGCGATGCGAGCGGGCGCTCATCACGCTGATCGGCAACATAGGCCCGTGGAGCAAACGGATCTATCTCGCTGGCGGGCTCGCGCCGCTCTACATCGTCGGCCCGCTATCCGACGCTGCGAGCCCTCACATCGGAACCACCGACGTCGACATGGTGATCGGGCTCATGATCGACGACGCAGTGGAGACCTACTCGACACTCCAAGCAAACCTGAAAAAGACCGGGTTTAAACAGACCCAGTTGAGCTATCAGTGGGAACGCGAAGTGGACGGCGTGAACGTACTGGTGGAGTTCATGTGTGAAACCGACCAGGTCGAACCGGGATCGATCCATCGGCCGAAACAAGGAACCGGATCCAAGGTCGGTGCGTTCAATGTTCCCGGCGCTCAGCTCGCCGTGCGCGACTTCACAGTCCACCAAGTCGCCGGCAAGCGCCTCGACGAGGGCGGGCTGTCAACAGTCGAGCTCCAGGTCGTCGGCGTTCTCACCTTCACAGTGCTGAAGATTCTCGCCTTTCAGGATCGACAGGAAAACAAGGACGCATACGACTTGGTCTACACCCTGCTCAACTACCCCGGAGGTCCGGCAGGAGCGGGCCGAGTCGCGGCCGACACCGAGATCGCGTCTCTACCCCAAGTCGTCAACGCGTTGGACCTCCTCCAGCGTCGCTTCGAGACCACTGACCACGATGGCCCGGTAGCCCACGCAACCTTCCTCGGCGATCCCCAAGACACCGACGCTGACGACCGCCTTCGCAACGAAGCCGTCTTCACCATCCGCCAATTCCTTGAAGCCTTCCGCTCGAGCCACTAGACACACCTGGTCGATGTGATGGTCGTGATCAGCGAAGCGAGAACTGATCCTGCGGCCAGGCCGGTTGCGGCCCGTCGAACACCAGCGCTGTCCCACGCCTGTGCGATCTCCAGCAGGCCGGCTACGGGATCACGCCACGTTGTGCCGACAATGGGGGACACCGGCACGGGCATAGCGGCAACTGCCGCGGCGTGGGCCTCACCTCGACACTAATACAAGCTTGGTTTATACAAAGTTCTGCTCGTATTTTCTGAATGGAACGTCCACCCGAGCTGTTCGACCGCGAATCGGAGTGGAGTGACCTCGAGAACTTCATCGAGCAGCGGGGCCCAGGCACACGACTTGCGCTGGTGCGTGGGCGTCGTCGCCAGGGCAAGTCGTACCTGCTGCGCCGCCTCGCTGCGGCAGCCGGCGGCTTCTACTACCAGGCGGTCGAGGAGGAGCAGAGTCAGGCCTTGGCCGGATTCGGCGCAGCGCTCGGCGAGTACCTCGGCGTGCCCGGAGGTCGACTCGCGATCGACACCTGGCAGGACGCGCTTGGTGCGCTCGGGGATCTTGCGTCGAAGGACGCCACCGCGGTCGTCGTCATCGATGAATTCACATACCTGCTGAGTCACTCCCCCGAATTGCCTTCGCTGCTCCAGCGATTCATCGATCAGACACGAGACAGCGGCGGTTCGCTCCGACTGATCCTGTGCGGATCTGCTCTGTCGGTGATGGCCGGTCTCCTCGAAGGAACACAGGCGTTACGCGGGCGAGCCTCCACCGACGTCGTGGTCAAGACGTTCGATTACCGCACGTCCGCCGAGTTCTGGGGCATCGTCGACCCGACCACAGCGTTCCTCGTTCATTCTGTTGTCGGTGGGACGCCCGGCTACCACGACCTCCTACCGGCCACCCCTCCGAAACGGGCCGCAGGCTTCGCAAAGTGGCTCGCGGCCGGTCCACTCAACCCAGCAAGCGCGTTGTTCCGCGAAGACGACTACCTCCTCACCGAGGAGCGCTCGCTTTCTGATCGAGCGCTCTACCACGCCGTCGTCGCAGCGATCGCGAGCGGCAACACCAACCAAGCTGCGGTGGCGCAAGCCCTCGGTCGCGAGCAGCGCTCCGTGCAACACCCGCTCCGGGCGCTCGAAGACGCCGGGTTTGTCGCGGCAACTGACGACGCGCTCAGGTCACGCCGACCGATCTACCGGATCACAGATCCGATCGTCAGGTTCCATCACGTCGTCACGCGTCGGGATCTCGCCCGGTTCGGGGACCGGCGTGCCGCTGAGGCCTGGGAAGACGCGCAGCCTCGTTTCCGAACCCATGTTCTCGGCCCGCACTTCGCAAACCTCGCCCGAGAATTCACCTTCCGATTCTCATCCCCAGACACCGTCGGCGGCCAAGTCGCCTCGGTCGGTTCCGCTGTCGTCAACGACACAACCCAACGCACCCAACACGAAGTCGACGTCGTGGCACTAGCCCGCGAGCAGAACGGATCGTCTCGCGTGCTGGCTATCGGCGAAGCGAAACACACGACGTCAAAACGAACACTGAGCGACCTCAACCGCCTTGGAGCGCTCAGGGAAGTCATCGCCAAGAAGCAACCGACTGCGACCACCAGCAACCTTCTGATCTTCTCGACGTCCGGATTCGAGAACAACCTCAAGGCTGCGGCGAACGGCTGGGCTCGCCCCGTGGTTCGAAGGTTGGACCCGCTCTGACACGGGCCCCACTGTTGACGAGGTGCGACGTCTGGGGGGTTAGGGGCAGTCGCTTGTCTTGTCGGTTGGTGCGGGGTGGTAGGTCTCGCTATGGCCGTTGGCGCTGAGCGTGAGAGTGGGTGGGTCGGTCTCGAGGAGGATCTCCATCAGCACGGTGCCGTCGGGTTCGGCCGCAGTGGCCCAGGCGAGAGCGGTGGGCGCACTGATTGCCGGGTTGTCTGATTGCCAGATGGTGGAGTTGATGGGGCCGATCACCTCGAAACGACAGGAGAGGTCGAGCCGGTAGCCGGCGGGGTATCCGGGTTCGATGATGCCACCGGCGACAACCACGTATCCCCCATCGGCTTGCTCCACCAGGGCGGGATCGAAGCCAATGTCGGCGTCGGCAGCTGTGCTACCGGGCGCCGATAGGTCGACGGCGACAAGGGTGCGTTCCTCGGGTACACCGGATGGAGGGTCGCTCTCGTTCAACTGGATCGCGAACCGACCGACCGGGAGGCGCCCACGGTCGACGGCCACCAGGTACGCCTCCGGATTGGCATCGTCGTTACAGCTGGCCGGAATGCCTGGGATGACGAAGTCGCCGTGCACGATCGCCCGGTCTGTGTCGAATACCACGTCATCCATCCGTATCTCGCAGCCCGACCCGTAGACCGCCCCGAACCAGATAACGATCTCGGTCTCGAAATCGACGGGCGGTGCTTGCGAGGTGAGCCCACTCTGTGTCCACAGCGCCAAGTACTGGTCGTCGGTGCTCGCCACGCCCGTTCGGTATGAAGCGCCGGTGCGTTCAACAGCAAGGAGCCGCCAGCCATCTCCGCTGGTCGGCTGAGGGCCATCGGCGATCGAATCAACCGGGTCGATACCGTCGAAACACACCGGACGACCGGCGAACTCTGCGAACAGCTCGAGTGTCGCTTCGTCGAGAACGCCGACAAAGACCGACACCTGACCGGACGGGACGCTGCTACCTCCGTTGATGTCGATGTCGTTGGCTTGCATCACCGCGAATAGCTCGTCTCGAAGCTGCTCCAAATCAGACGCAGTGTGCTCAACCGCGGCAGCCACAACGCCCACTCCTGGGAACTCGGCCTCAAGGTCGGCCTGGCGCGCCTCGACGTCGGAACTGAACCCGACAGTGATCCAGCCGCGATGGTCACGATCGATCCAGATGTCCTCATAGCCCGGCTGACCCAACGCCCAGGCACGCACCTCGGCGGTGGGCTGCTCGTTGGCGATATAGACCGGCTCGTCACGGTAGAAAGACGGATCGGCGCTGATCACCGAAAATCCTTCGCAGCGGCGTAAGCCAGACAGCACATCACTGCCATCAATCACACCGTTGTCTATCGAGGCAGGGTCGCCGGATGTAGCAACCAGCTCGCTGCTACCACACGCCGCGGCGAGGACGGCTGCAACAACCGACACCACCAGAAGCCACGATCGGAGACAACGCACGCTGGTCAGACTCTCACGACATGCCATTGGTTCCCAAACATCACGCCACCGTGAAGCGAATTGCCCCGAAGCGGTCGATCTGCCGAGCCTAGATCAGCCGACGCGCCGATACGGAGCGGCACTGATCGGTACGCATTGGACAGGCGAGTTGCTGCTTTGCAAGCACGATGTCGTGGGTTCGAGCCCCATCAGCTCCACTGCAAACACACTCGATTCCGAGGCCTCGCCTCAACCGTCGATCAATCCGAGCTGTTTCGCAATCGTGGAAGAGTCGTAGTAATCACGGCCCTCGACGACCATCCCGTCCCGCACACGCATCGAGCGAGCCGGAAGATCATTCGATTTTTCGCACGTTGTGCGATATTCTGTACCTCGTGCGATCTATCGCACGAAGATCCGGGAGGGACCATGGACGTTTCGATACCGATCACGACGGTTATCCCAAGTCTCGACGGACCCGTCCTCCACGCTCTCGCGGCGACGACAACGCCGATAGGACTCGCCGACGCTCACAAGCGAGCCGGGCGAGGGTCGAAGTCCGGAGTCCGGTCGGTGCTGCTGAGAATGGTCGACGAGGGCCTGGTGCTCAAAGTTCCCGGTGGATACATATTGAACCGAGACCACCTCGCCGCGCCGGCGGTGGACCTGCTCGCCAACCTGCACGGCGGGCTAACCAGCCGCATCCGCGATGCGGTCGAAGAGTGGCCCACCCGTCCGCCGTTAATCGCCATGTTCGGTTCGGCCGCCCGCCGCGACGGTGATGTCGACAGTGACATCGACGTGCTCGTCGTGTCTGACGACGTCGATCTCGACAACCGCGTCGACCAACTGGCCGAGCAGATCCACCGATGGACGGGCAACCGGGCGCAGGTAATCGGCCGGACTTCCGTCGAGATCGCGCGGCTGCGGCGGGCCAAAGAGCCAATCCTTGCTGAGTGGACTCGAGATCTCGTCGTGATCGCCGGCGAACGCGCCGCACTCGGGGAGGTGACGTGATGGCTCGGGCGAAGACGCGGACCCAGCCGTGCGACCGCAGCGGCGCACTCACCCGCCTCGCCCAGGCGGAGTCGTTTCTCGATGCCGCCGAGTTGATTATCAACGACGACCACGACGACGCGACTCCGAGCGTCGCGGCCTCCCTGGCGGTGCTCGCCGGCATCGCAGCTTCCGACGCGGCCTGCTGCGGACGACTGGGCGTCCGAGCGCGAGGCCAATCCCATACCGAGGCCGTCGAACTCCTCGCCGCTGTCCAGCCCAACGGGCCGGCCATGGCGAAGGATCTCCAGCGCCTCCTGAACCGCAAGGACAACTCCCAGTACGGCCTAGCGTTCGTCTCCGCGGGAGAAGCCGGCCGCATGGTTGGCTGGGCCAAACGCCTGCTACGCCACGCTAGGCGAACTGTCGAGGCGTAACCGTCGAGGGCGGAACAGGCACTGATTGCAGTCATTAGGAGCGGGCTGGGCTGCCCGGCTAGGTTCGGCCCATGAGCTCAACGGTTTTCAAAGGTGGTCGGATCTTCGACGGGACCGGGGCGGCGCCATCGCCGGGCGATCTTCGAGTCGAAGAAGGCAAGATCACCGGTGTTGGGGTTGGTCTCGAAGGCGACGACCAGGTCGACGTCACCGGCAAAACGATTCTCCCCGGGCTGTTCGACTGCCACGTACATCTCACGATGACGTCGATCGACACTCTCGAGCGGCTCAACGCTCCGCCGTCGTATCGCTTCTACGAGGCGCTCAACAACATGCAAGTCACCCTCAACGCTGGGGTGACGAGCGTTCGTGACGCCTCAGGTGCAGACCTGGGCGTGAAGCGAGCGGTGGACAACGGACTCGTGCCGGGCCCCCGCATGCAGATCGCCATCTCGATGCTGTCGCAAACCGGCGGTCATGGCGACGGCCATGTGTTGTGTGGGGCCAACACGCGAATGCCGTGGCCCGGCGCACCAAGTGGCGTAGTGGATGGGTCCGATGAGATGCGCAAACGGGTCCGAGAGTTGATCCGCCACGGCGCATCGGTCATCAAAGTTGCGACGAGCGGTGGGGTCCTCTCACCCATCAGCGACCCTCGCCGAGGTCACCTTCGAGATGCCGAGCTCGAAGTTTTGGTCGAAGAAGCGACCGCCGCGGGGCTGCACGTCATGGCCCACGCCCAAGCCACCGACGGCATCAAGGCCGCCATTCGTAACGGGATCCGGTCGGTCGAACACGGGATCTACCTCGACGACGAGGCGATACAAATGATGCTCGACCGAGGCACCTACCTTGTTCCGACGCTGCTCGCGCCACGGCTGGTGATCGAGGGAGCGGGCGCCGGCGTGCGGCTCAGCGAACGAGTGCTCGAGAAAGTGCACATGGTCATTGCTGCCCACACCGACTCGATCAGTAGAGCAATAGACGCAGGGGTCACCATTGCGATGGGAACCGACAGCGGGGTTGGCCCGCACGGGCAGAACCTTCGCGAGCTTGGTCTGATGGTCGAAGCCGGGCTCAGCCCCACCGATGCTCTGGTGGCAACCACCAAGACCGCGGCCGAACTACTGGGTGTCCAGGACGAACTCGGCACTATCGCCGAAGGCAAACTGGCCGACTTTGTCGTGGTCGACGGCGACCCTCTCGACGTCAGCACAATCCAACAAAACATTGCCGCCGTTTACAAAGCCGGCAACCTCGTGAACCAGCCCGGCTGACCCGCATCGCGCAAGCGACTCAGCCGCGCAGAAAGTCGCTTGCCTTTGAGCCCAGATCGACAACTAGACACAATTCGACACGGCCTCACTTCTGGAGACGCCGCCGAGACGGTGCGATACGCTCGCCCATCGCCCAGTCTGGAGAGTCCCAAATGTCGGATGTCATCCGCGAGTCGAAGCTCATTTCAAGGCACCACGAGATCGGAGTAGAAGTCGACGAGTGGTGCGGAATGTATGTCGCTCAGGAGTATTCGACCAGCGCCGATGACGAACACGCCGCGGTGCGGTCGGCGGCAGGCTTGTTCGATGTGTCGGCGCTCAAGAAGATCTACGTGCGCGGTCCCGACGCGTTTGCGGTGGCCAACGATGTCACCACCCGCGATATGCACGCGATTCCCGCCGGCAAGTCGGCATACGGCCCGACGCTGACCGACCAAGGCACCATCTGCGACGACTCGATCGAATTCAACTTGGGCAACGACGAGTGGCTGTGCGTGCACGGGTCGGGCCAATTCATGGATCGGCTGCAGGAATCAGCCGAGGGCAAGAACGTCAGCATCGAGTTCGACGACGACCTCCACGACATCAGCTTGCAAGGTCCGAAATCCGTCGAAGTGCTCAATCCTCACACGCCGATCGATCTCGACGCTCTCGAGTACTTCCATCACGTTGATACCGAACTGTTCGGCCGCCCAGTGCTGATCTCTCGAACCGGCTATTCCGGCGAACGGGGATTTGAGATCTTCGCCCGTGCCGACCATGTGGGCGAGATCTGGGATCAGATTCTCGGCCACGGCGCGCCGGAGGGGGTAATGGCTGCGTCGTTTGCCTGTCTCGACAAGATCCGGGTCGAAGCGGCGCTGCTGTTTTATCCCTACGACATGGGTGAAACCACTAGCCCTTGGGAGGTCGGTTTGGGTTGGACAATCTCCCAGAACGCCGACAACTATCGGGGTCGAGACGCGGCGTTGGCTTTACGCGGCAACGACAAAATTCGTTTTGCCGGGATTGCGGTTGATCACCACGAAGCTCTCGAGGGCGACGAGCGTTTGCTCCTCGACGGTGCCGATGTTGGTGTGGTGAACAGCCCTGTGTATTCCGAACATCTGCAGAAGTCACTGGCGCTGGTGCACCTGACACCCGAGGCCGCCGTCGTCGGAACCGAGCTGACTGTTCAAGGCAACGTCTCGTGTGCGGCCGTCGTAGAAGCCACACCTTGGCACGATCCGCAAAAGACCCGAACCCACGCGTGACCGCTCTCAGGGCCCATCGACGCGGCAGCCATTGTTGATCCGCTCCAGCCTCTGACAGCATCTAGACCAATGAGCGACATCATCATCTTCCCGGCCCGGCGGGTCATCACGATGGATCCGTCCAATCCATTCGTCGAGGCCGTCGCAATCAGAGATCAGTGGATCGTCGGTGTTGGATCCATCGATGAGCTGCAACAACTCGGCGATTGCACCGTCGACAACACCTTCAAAGATCACGTGATCACTCCCGGCTTCATCGAGGCTCACAGCCACGTGATGTCGGGTGGGGTGTGGGCGCATACCTATGTCGGGTTCTTCGAACGGCGAGACCCCACCGGGAAGGTCTGGCCCGGCTGCAAAACAATCACCGAAGTGGTCGAACGGCTGCGCAACGCGGAGGGCGTTCTCGAGGCCGATCCCGCCAGTGACGACAACACGACTTTGATCGCTTGGGGGCTCGACCCGATCTATCTGGAAGGCGAGCGACTCAACGGCCATCACCTCGACGCGGCCTCTGATTCGAGGCCAATCTTCGTGTACCACGCCAGCGGTCATCTAGCGACGGTCAACGCCGAGCTGATGCGTCGCGAGGAAATCACCGCCGCCAATCAAACGCCGGGGATCCAACTCGGCTCCGATGGCGAACCCACCGGCGAGCTACAAGAACCCGCGGCCATGAGCCTGGCGGCGACGGCGTGGAAACAACTACGGGACTCCCACGCCACCGAACAAGCCCGCTGGAACCACGCTTACGATGCCCGCAACAACGGGCACACGCTGGTAACCGACCTCGGTGGGGCCCGTTTCGACGATGCCAGCATCGACGCATGGAGCGACACAACTTCACACCCCGACTATCCGGCCCGGGTCATGGTCGCAGCGACACCGACCCCACGGTCAAGTCCGTCCGACCTCGCCGGTCTGGTCGCCGAACTGCGCGACAACCCGACCAACAACAAGCTCAGGTTTGGGATCGTCAAATTTCTGCTCGACGGCTCGATCCAGGGATTCACCGCCAGAATCTCGTCGCCGCACTACTACAATCCGCCGCCGGGTCACGCCGAGAACGGTCTCTGGTTGATGGCCCCCGAGACCATTCCGGCCCTGCTCGAAACGTTCCACGCCGCCGGCATCACAGTGCATTGTCACTGCAACGGGGACGAAGCCGCCGAAGTGTTCATCTCGGCGGTTGAGCATGCAGTGCAGCGCCACCCCAATAGCGATCACCGCCACACGGTTCAGCATTGTCAACTAACAACGCCGTCGCAATACGCCCGGATGGCCGACATTGGCATGCACGCCAACATCTTCAGCAACCACATCTTTTATTGGGGCGACCAGCATGCCGCGTTCACCGTCGGGCCACAGCGCGCGGCCCAAATGGACGCCTGCGCCACCGCCGAACAACTCGGCGTGGCGTTCTCGATGCACTCCGATTCGCCCATCACTCCGCTCGGCCACTTGCACGTGATGTGGTGCGCCGTCAACCGGCTCACCGCTACTGGCGAAGTCCTCGGACGCGACGAGCGCATCTCGGTCGAAACAGCGATGAAAGCCGCGACCATCAACGCGGCCCGTCAACTTCATCTTGATCACGAAGTCGGCTCGATCGAGCCCAACAAGTTCGCCGACTTTGCGATCCTCGACGCCGACCCGTACGAAGTCGACCCCACGGACCTCAAAGACATAGGGGTCTGGGGCACCGTTGTTGGCGGCGTGAAGTTCCCGGCCTGACCAGTCGTCGAGCCACAACTCGGGGCGGGTCGCTGACCCTCACCTAGAGTGGCCCGCTACTGCGGCTCGGACGAGAACTCCAAGACTTGCTGGAATGTCGGGCGCTCGACGCCTCGGAAAGTCTCGCTCACAAGCCCGGGAGTAAACCCGAGTCGCACGCCTTCACGCAACCAAGTGGTCGGATCCTCGCCTCGCTCCGACGCGAGGCGGGCCACGGTCGCGTCGAGCGCCGACCAAAGGGCATCCCGACACGTTTCGAGCACACCCAGCCCGCAATAACCAACGTTGTAGGGGCCGTTGACATCGGCTCCGAGCACCGTCCGAAGGTCTTTGTCGAGCAAGCTGGCGTTACCAACTCCGGGCCGGCTCGCACTCGCCAAGTCACCCAACACCGGCCGCAGGACCGCGTCGACCATCGCCGGCCACAACTCGTCCATGATGAGCGCACTCGCCTCGTCATAATCACCGTCGTCATCGGCGTCGAGGCGCGGCGCATCGTCAGCCACCCAGTCATCGAGCAGCCCAACGACTTCGGCGGCGAGAGGATTGGGCGCGTCGGAACCCTTGAGCACTTCGCTTATGACTTGCCACACCGGCGACAAATTGTCCTCGGTGGCGGAACGATTCATGATGCCAACAACATCGGTCAGCGCGATCTCGTCGGGCCACTGGTCGAACAATTCGACCCGATGAACCGAGCCGTACTGGTTGCCGTCACCGTGCATGAATCCCGGCGCCGACTGGTTGTTCCAGTTCAGAAGGCGTCCGTTGGGGCTGGCGTCGGCGTGGGGATGTTCGGCCTGCGACAAGAACCCTTGCCACTCGAATTCTCCGGTGCCGAGAGTCGGCAGACGACGATCGAGCCCTGGCGCTCGCTCGGGCAGATAGCCCGAAGCGAAGTAGCCGATACCGCTGCGGTTGGCGTACCCCCAGTTGAAGGTGAACCCGAACTTGTTGGCAATCTCCCAAAACGACTCGGTCGTGTCGGCCTTGCCTTCGGTCATCTCTTTGAGAGCAACCAAGTTGAGCCCATCGCGCCCAAACGTCGACCGCTTCCGGGTGAGCGCGATCGGTCGGCCGTCCGACAGCGCGGTGCCAATGACCGGGCCATGGACCGAAGTCGGATACCGCAACGCCACGTCACCGAGGGTTCCGGCGTCGAACATCTCGAACGGGATGCATTCGCCGTTGTATTCATAGGACCCCGTTTCGCGGGTAGGCGTCGATCCATCGGGGTTGCACAACACTTCGGCGTACACGTCGCGCACATCCTGGTTGGCGCTGGTGAGACTCCACGCGTAGTTCTCGGTGCGCCCCAGAAGTAGGTACATCGACAAACCAGGAATTGCCGCACCCTGCGCCTCGATACCAGGCCCGCTGAGATGAATCTGCTGCACGATCTCGGGGTAGTAGTAACCGAGTTGCGGACCCATCACCGCGAGGGTTGTGTTGTTGACCGAGTGATCCGGATCGACGGTCAACCAGTTGGAGGCCTTCTTCACCGGAGGGGGCCCGGCCGCTTCGTACAAGATGTCCTGGTCGCCAACAAGCGGCGCCGACCCGGGCGCAGGGTCGCGGGGATCGAGGGAGATTACCGAGCCGGCATCGATCACTGCCGACCCCACCACGTCGCCACCAGTTAGAGCCGGATACTCGAACCGTTGGTCGATGGTCGTCGGTGCCTCGGGATCGTCGTCTCTCATCAGGTCTTCCCACACCGCCGGACCTTGATCATCTCCGAGCTCGGCTTGCAAGCGAGCGAGGTACTCGGCGTTGCGGGCCTCGCTGCCACCCCCGGACCCAAAGATCGAACCGATGAACGCCGTGACCGCGATCACGTCGTTCACGGTGATGGGTTCGTTGGCGATGCCGTTGGTGTCCCAGAACGCGTTGATTCCGTCGGCGTAGGCCTGGGCGTCATCGATCACCTGCTGACCGGCATCGCCGTACTCCTCAACCAAAAGCTCAACTTGATCGGTAACCAGCTGCTCGGTAGCCGCGCTTGGCACGAACGGCTGAGCACTGGTCACAAGACCAAAGGCGTTGATGCCAGGGATATCGGCCACCGCTACTCGTGCCGGTCCGCGGCCAAACCCCAGCAGCAGGTCGCGGTCGCGCGCCGTGACCCACCCGGCCCCAAACGCTAGATCGGCTCGGGTCTCGCCGGTGATGTGCGGCACGCCGAACTCGTCATAGAGGATCGTGGTGCCGGGCCGCCCTGTCTCCTCTTCGGTTGTTTGGCCTACCGGTTCGAAGTTGTCCGGCAGAAAGAAGTTGTCGAGATCGGCGTCGGTGATGTTGTCGCGAAGCGGCGTAAGCCCGTCGTACAACGCGAGCTGATCAAACGACTCGTCGGTGGTGGGCAGGCCACCAAAGTTCCCGGGCGGCAATATGTAGTAGGCCCGATCGGCGACCGGTGCGGCCGTGGTCGTTGGGGTCGGCGCCTCGGTTGTGCTCGAGGTGGTCGACAACGTGGACTCGGTGGTTGGTGGAGCAACCGCTTCGGGATCCGATGAACAAGCCGCTGCCACCAGGGCAAAGCCCGCGGCAACCGACACCAGCTGCACCGCTAGTTTTGATCGGCGGTTCTTCCTGGGGTTGGTTGAAACTGTTTTGACGTTCATTGCTTGTCCTCCGCGGTCGGTGTGAGGCTACGCGGTCAAGCGTTCAAGCAAAGAATTCCTTGGTCTCGTCAGCTCGAAAACGCAACGAGGCCAAGAATGCGAACACCACGGCGACCGCCAACATCACCGCAACCGGTAGCGCTACGTCGCTCACACCACCCTGCTCGAGAAACACCGACCGGTGGCCGCGCATTGCCCAATAGGCCGGCGTTGCGGGGGCTACGGCTTGAGCCCAACCCGGCAGCTGCTCGATCGGCACGAGCGCACCACCGAGCCCGCCAAACACCATCGCTCCCACATTCTGAAACGCGTTGAGCCGGTTTACGGTCCGAAACGTCGACGACAGCAGCAGGATCAAGGCAATTACGCAGGCCGAGTATGCGGTGATGACCAACAGCGCGGCGAGCGGCGAGCCGCCGTTAAGGCGCAACCCGAGAACCATGCCGCCGGCAACAAAAAGCACCAGTTGGTAGCCAACGTGGATCACGATCCACGGGATCGCAAAGCCCGCCAGAAGCGACTTTGATGAAGCAGCAGAAGCCCGCAGCCGGTCCCAAGTGCGCCACCCATGTTCTCGATAGAGGCTGAACCCAACCGATCCGGCAACGAAGAACCCAAACAGCACCGCCTGGCCGGGAACAACCAATTCGGCTCCGGTGGCCTCGCTGAAACCGCTGCTCACGAGAGACAGACCCATCGTTTGTTTGAACAGTGGCATTACCGCCAGCGGCATGAGGAACATGATCAACAAGAACCACGGGTCGTTGCGCAAGATCCGAAGTTGCAACTTGGCGACCGCGAGTGCGGCGGTCATGGTTCGACCTCGTGTTCGATGTGGCGGCCGGTCACGACCAGAAACATCGTCTCGAGATCGGGAGCGAGCGACTCAACCGAAACCAGTTGACTTGCCGCGTCGCCAAACCGGTCGAGCAAATCGGCCATCGTGACATCACCCAGTATCCGGTAACTGTTGGCGGCAACCGACTCGACGTCGAGCCCAAGGTGGGGTGGCAGCTCACCCCTGAATTCGAAGCGGACCCCTTGCATCTGATGTTGGGCAATCAGCTCGGCACGGGTGCCTTTGGCACAGATGCGGCCTTCGTCAATGATGACGATGTCGGCATCGAGGGACTCGACCTCGGGCATGTAGTGGGTTGTGTAAACAACCGCCGCGCCGTCGGCCGCCATGGACTTGACGGTTTCGATCAGATGCTGGCGGGTCGCGACGTCGGCTCCGACGGTGGGTTCGTCGAGCAGCAAGAGTTGTGGAGCGTGGACGAGAGCACACGCGGTGTGCAGCCGCCGAGCCTCTCCGCCCGACAGCTTGCGGCCCGGGCGGTCGAAGAGATCGGCCAACCCCAACTGCTCAGCCACCTCGGTGGCTCGTCGGGTTCGGTCGTTTCGGGACAACCCCGACAGCTCGCCGAAGAACTCGAGGTTCTCTCGAACGGTCAAGACGGTATATATGCCGGTTTCTTGCGGCGCGATACCTAGCAGTCGGGCGGCCCGCTCGGGATCGCCAAGTGCGTCGACGCCGCCAATGCGCACCGTGCCGGCATCGGGCTGAAGTAGACCGGCAATGATCGACAACATCGTTGTCTTGCCAGCTCCGTTGCGCCCGAGCAGGGCCACTATCTGGCCTTGCTTGACCGTAAGGTCGGCACTGTTGAGGGCTTCGACATCACCGTAGGCCTTCGTGAGATCCCTCGCATCGAGCACACGAAAGTGTGGACCAGCCAACAAACCACGGCAAACGGATTACATCGGCCCTCGACGAGATAACCTTCCTCCACTCATGACCGGCAACGCGGACTTCGCATTTGATGACGTAGCGATTGTTGCGCTCGCGTCCTGCGAAGCCCCCATCGTCGTTACCTCCGACCAAATCGACGAGCAACTAGCGCCTCTGTACGAACGGGTCGGATCTCGATCCGGCTTGCTCGAATCGGTAGCCGGCATCGCCGAACGACGCCACTGGCCCGAAGGGGTCTCATTTGTGGATGCCGCCGCGATGGCCGGGAAACGAGCTCTCGACCGCAGCGAGGTCGATGTGTCTCGTATCGGGCTCATCGTCGACACCAGCGTGTGCCGCCAACATCTCGAGCCGTCGAGCACCGTTTCGGTTCACGCTCAACTCGAACTTCCATCCACCTGTCTCAATTTCGATCTTTCCAACGCCTGCCTCGGATTTCTCAACGGCATTCAAGTCGCGGGGGCCATGATCGAATCCGGCCAAGTCGACTATGCGCTGATCGTCGACGGCGAAGGTTCACGAGAACTGCAAGAAGCCACCATCCACCGCTTGCTCGAACCCGAGGCCTCGATCGAAGATCTCTTCGCCAGCTTCGCCTCGCTCACGCTGGGTTCGGGATCAACCGCGGCGGTGATCGGTCGCCACTCCGAAACCCCGGGTAGTCACCAAGTGGCCGGCGGCTTCTTCCGGGCCGAAACTGTTCATCACGAACTTTGCGTGGGGTCTCTCGACGGCATGGTCACCGACACCGCCGCTTTGCTCGAAGCGGGCACCAAGCTTGCCGCGGTGGCGTGGGCCGAAATCGAGCACGAGTACTGGCGAGACATGGATTGCTACATCCTTCACCAGATCTCCACCGTTCACACCCAAGCAATGATCATCGGGCTCGATTTGCCCCAAGACCGCATCCCGATGACGTTCCCGCACTTCGGCAACATCGGGCCTTCGTCGATTCCCTTCACGTTGGCCAGCCATCAAGACAAGCTCCAAGCAGGCGAAAAAGTCTTGTGTATGGGGATCGGTTCGGGACTCAACGTCGCGGCAATCGAAATTCGCTGGTGATCGGTTCCGACCCGGCGTCGGCTCAACTGCCCCCGGCGTCGATCGCCGAACTGGATCCCGCATGGTCTCGGTTGGTCAGCGTTTCGACCACCGATGCCGCAGCTACCAGCGGTGCGGGACGAACGTGGCATGTACTCGACAACCAGGTAGCTGAACCCCGCCTCACGCTGTTGTGTGTTCACGGCAACCCGGCGTGGTCGTACCTGTGGCGACGACTGCTCGCCGACGCTCCTCACGACATTCGAGTGATCGCCGTCGATCAACTCGACATGGGCTACTCGGAGCGCACCGGCGAGTTCCGCCGCCTCAAACGTCGCATTACCGACCTTTGCCAACTCACCGACCATCTGGGGCTCAGCGGTCCGGTGGTATCGGTCGGCCACGACTGGGGCGGTCCAATATCACTCGGCTGGGCGCAGAACCATATCGATCAGCTAGCGGGCGTGGTGCTGCTCAACACCGCGGTCCATCAGCCCGCGGGGTCGCCCGCCCCGTTTCTGATTCGCAACACGCGGCGGCGCGGCGTGCTGCCCCGGATCACATCCGACACCACCGCGTTCATTCGAGGGGCCTGGGCAATGTCGCCGCCCAAGCTGGCCCGCCCGATCCTCGACGGTTTCCTCGCCCCGTTCGACTCCGCTGATCGCCGCGCCGCTGTTCGCCATTTCGTCGAGGACATTCCTCTCGATCCAAGCCACCCAAGCGCCGAGACACTCGACGATGTTGCGACTCGTCTCGCCGACCTCACCGATGTGCCGGCCCTGCTCTTTTGGGGATCGAAGGACTTGGTGTTCTCGGACCTCTACCTTCACGATCTCGAATCAAGACTCCCCCATGCTGATGTTCACCGCATCGCCGAAGCCGGTCATTACAGCTCGGAACATCTCGACTTTGCGCCAACACTGTTCGACTGGATTGGTCAAGTACCCCGCACCCCGCCGGCCGCGGTCGAGAGCACTGACCGGCGGCCGATCTGGGTGCCGCCGCCGCATGCGGTCGGGTCCAATAAACCGGCCGTGGTCGAACTCCACGGCGACGGTCGGTCGATCAACTTCGCCGACCTTGCCAGCCTGATCAATAGCAAGGCCGAGGGGCTGGTTGCCCAAGGAGTTGCGCCCGGGCAACGGGTCGCCCTGATGATTCCGCCAGGGATCGATCTGACGGCAATCCTCTACGCGTGTTGGCGAATAGGGGCGATCGCCGTTCTGGTAGATGCCGGCCTGGGCCGCAAAGGCATGACCAACGCAATAAAGAGCGCGGCCCCCGATCATCTCGTCGGCATTGGGCGCGCCCTCGCCGCGGCGCGTGTCCTGCGTTGGCCGCCCAATCGAATCTCGCTCCCCGACCTCGACCAGACCGCCGGGCTGGACCAGACCGCCGGGCTGGCGCCTCCGCCCTCTCCCGAGGCGATTGCTGCGGTGGTGTTCACGTCTGGGTCAACCGGGCCGTCCAAAGGGGTCGTCTATCGCCACCGTCAGGTAGCGGCTCAACGAGATGCCATCGAAGCCCTCTATGACATCAGTTCCACCGACCGCCTCGTTGCTGCTTTTTCGTTGTTCGCACTCTTTGGTCCGGCGTTGGGCATGACCACGGCCGTTCCAAACATGGATCTGAGCCAACCCTCAACCCTCACCGCCCAGTCGCTCGCCGATGCCGTAGAGGCGGTCGATGCCACTCTTGTGTTTGCGTCACCGGCTCCGCTGCAGTCGGTCGTCGATACCGCCAACTCGCTCACCGATGGACAAACCAAACCTCTCGACAAAGTGAGGTTGGTGCTGTCGGCCGGCGCTCCGATCAGCGTCGGGCTTTTGCGGGCCGCCGCGGAAGTGTTTCAAAACGCCGAGACTCACACTCCGTACGGCATGACCGAATTGATGCCGGTCTGCGACATCTCTTTGGCCGATCTCGACAGCGCGACCCACGATGGCGACGGAGTATGCGTCGGCGCGCCGGTCGAAGGAGTCGAGATTCGGATAAGCCCCTTTGATCGCCACGCCGACGCGACCGGCGAACCGACCGTCACGCCCGGTGTTGCGGGCGAAATAGTGGTCCGGGGCGGCCATCAACGAGACCACTACGACCGGCTTTGGCACACCACTTTTTGCGCGTCGCAACCCCCCGGTTGGCACCGAACCGGCGACGTCGGCGAGCTCGACACGGCCGGACGCTTGTGGGTTGGGGGACGGCTTGGCCACGTGATCTCCACCGCCCACGGACCAATAATGCCGGTGCGACCCGAACAACAAATCGAGGCCCTCGAAGCCGTCAAGGCCGCGGCGGTGGTTGGTGTAGGGCCGCCAGGGACTCAACAAATCGTGGCAGTGATTGAACTAGATGGGCGACAACCCAAGGCCCGCCACGTCGACCTGGCTTTGCAAAACGAAGTTCGATCGGTGACCAACATCTCGTTGGCCGGGGTCTTGGCGATCGATGCCTTGCCGGTCGATCGGCGCCACAACTCCAAGGTCGACCGCGCTCGGGTTGCTCGGTGGGCCGAGGCGGTGTTGCGGGGAGATCGACGGGTGCGCCTATGAAGGTCTTGGTGACCGGCGCGACCAGCGCGCTTGGGTCCCACGTCGTGGCGCTGCTCACTTCTCGAGGCGACGAAGCATCGGTTATGCAGCGTCATGCCAGCGGTCTGGCGGTCGCCGAAACAATCGGTGATATCACCGACCCCGCCGCGGCAGCAGCGGCGGTCGACGGGTGCGATGCCGTCGTCCATTTGGCCGCGAAGGTTGCGGCGACCGGTCGTCGTCGCGAGTTCGAGCGGGTCAACATCGACGGCACCGCCAACATCATCGCGGCAGCTCGCGCCGCCGGGGTCGACCGATTTGTTCACGTATCGACCCCCTCGGTTGCTCATCACGGCGATGCGCTGGTGGGGGCAGTTGCTGGGCCCGCCGACCCCGACCAAGCCCATGGTCACTACGCCATCACCAAGGCCGTCGCCGAGCGGGCCGCCTTGGCGGCCTCCGATTCCGGGATGGTGATTGTGGCGGTGCGGCCCCATCTTGTTTGGGGACCCGGCGATCAACAGTTGGTGGGCCGGATTATCCAACGAGCACGCGCCGGGCGGTTTGCGTTCATTGGATCGGGC
>Ga0114933_10001822_pt1 | contig 23078 bp, 20 predicted proteins | sample 4SBtaG_FD_89691 | JGI IMG/M metagenome (GOLD analysis project Ga0114933, IMG submission 89691) | Deep subsurface microbial communities from Kolumbo volcano to uncover new lineages of life (NeLLi) - 4SBTROV12_W25 metaG | ecosystem: Environmental > Aquatic > Marine > Volcanic | place: Kolumbo... | reverse complement strand
TACGATGAACCGCTTTTCCTGGGCAAAGTCGTGGATTTCATCCATATCAATATCTGGCGCGGTTATGTGTCTGATGTTGTTCCGATAATCGGTGGCAAATACCTCGCTCTGTTTCCAATCTGGAATGTTGCAGACATGGCGATCGTCGTGGGAGTCGCGGGAATCATATTTTTCCAGAGACACTTCCACAAGCAGGTTGTACCAGAGATGAATTCGGCAGGTGACGGTGAAAACGGCGATACAAACGCTGAAGTAGCCTTAGAGCCCGCAGTAACGCCAGAGGCACCTCTACCAGGTCAGGCGAGCGGCGAAGGAGACGACTCTGGGAAGTAGCTGGCGGTTGGAGCGCTCGAGAAGACCGGTCGATGGCTGTGAGTCGCTGCCGAAGAAAGAGTCCTCGTCCAATTCAAATCTCCACTCAGCCGTATTGGATCTATTGAGGACGTTGATTACGTCGAGACGAAGCTGAACAGAATACTTGCCCATCCTCATTGAATACGCGCCACTCAGATCAAGCTGATGAATCGGATCGAGAATGTGTGATTCAGGATCTGTGAGATCATAATTGGATATCTGCCTCTCCACGCGACGGATTGCATCACTTGAAACGCCGTTCGCGCGCATTTCTTGGAGAAGCGCTTCAACATCATTCAGGTTCGCGCTGAGGAAATCGTAATACGCTTTGCGATATCCCCAGCTTCGATTCCACGAACTGCGCCATCTCGCAAGAAGTACCGTTCGTTCGAATGGCACGACGTCGGCCGATACTTCCAACCTGTACGGTTCGCTCCATGGTACATTCAACAAATCGCTCTTGAAGAGATCCTGGATACGCCTGCGAGAAATGGTGTGATCGAAACGAACATCAAGATTACTCAGTCCGAAAGACCGTTTCACACCAGCAGAGAATCCGTAGGAATACCCGCGTGTGGACTGTAGAAACTCATTCTGATCCATCTGGCTCAGACTCTCTCGGGACGCCGAATAGTCGATGGATAGAATGTGGTACTGATGCTTGTAAAAGCTTTCAAGGCTGAATGCCCAGTCAGGGGAGGGCACAATCAACATCTCGGCCGCAAAATGTGCGGCTTTTGGAGGCGTGACGCTGTGATCATTGCCCATCCAGAATCGAGTCGATGAAACGAACGTCCTTGGACTTCTGCTGCTCACGTCAAACTGGGAGACAAATTGGCGGTAGAGCCCCGTTCCCAAATAGAGTGAAAACTCACCGACTGGCGTTTCTGTCCAGTCAAATCTTGCGGAAAATCTCGGTTCAGCGTACAGCGTGTTTTTGGAGGCCAGCCACGTAAAGCGAGCACCTGCTTCAACTGCCGTGTGCTCACCGAGCGTGAGGCGATCCTGAATGAATGAAGCGAGCCTCCAGCTCTTTGAATCGTGCAAGAGAGGAAGCTGTTGCGTGCCCGCAACCGTAAACCTGCTCTTCGTTAACTCCAATTCTGCGCCTGTTTCGATCTCATGATCATTCGCAGGGAAATAACTCAGCCCAGCGTCAAGACCGAATTCGTACACACGATTGCCGTCATCCTCTGTAGTAGACACAGACGATTCTCCCGGCGAATCGAAGTCATGGCTCAACCGATAAAAGCTTCCGCGAGCCCCATATGATGCGATGGTTCTGGCTGAGCGGACATTGGTCATGCGGACCTGTGACATTCCATTCTGCCAGGAATACAGATCCTTGAACTGACTCCTAACGGCTGAGTCGTCAATATCACCGAGAAGATCAACATCAGCCAGATTGTTGCCAAGACTTGAACGACCCCAGTAAGATGACGCGGTAATCGTCCTCAAACCTGACTGTATTTTCGCCGCCCCATGTGCGTCCAGGAATTGAATTGCTGGGTCTCCCGTGGGAGGGAGATTGGCAAACGGCGTATTGTTTTCTGCAAATGCTGACAGCAGAAACGTATCAATGGCGTTCCAGTCGTCCATCAAGTTTGCCAGCGAAGGAGGCGCCAGAAGACTCCAGGTGCCTACTCTGATCGCACCGAGCGTGGTAATTCGCTTTCCGGACGGCTGAAGCCAGAATCCGGAATGCCGCGCATTGGTCGACAGCGGATCAACCTGAAAGGTGAACTGGCTGTTTGCCCTGCCCGTGCGAATAACAGATGGTGCCCTCAGATCATGCTCGGCGGCGACAATACCTGAAATTTGTGAACCCAGGTCGGCACCGAAGCCGGCTTTGTTAACGGTGATTTTCCCGAGGGCGAAAGGACTGAAGGGACCAATGAAGGAAGCGACATTCAATGGAAGGAAGACAGGAGCCCCGTCCAGTCTGAACTGGTGTTCACCCGCTTCACCGCCCTGAATGTGAATATCCGCAGTTGCGTCGTTCACCCTCACGCCTGGCATCGCATCAAGGCTCTGCAGCAGACCAGACGTTCCGGCTGAGAGATTGTTTGTCACCTCGTCCTGGGAGGCTGTAGGCGCTCCTAACGATCTGGATGAGCGAATCATGCCGATTCCGTCGACTACAATCGGCGTGATCGGGTATGGATCGTCTGATTCGAGAATAATCTCGATGCTTTCATCCGATCCAGCAGCAATCGTAATCGTCGTAAACCGCTCTCGATAGCCGAGATGGCTGGTTCTTATAACATATTCGCCGGCGAGGAGCTGGGGAAAAACAAACAGGCCATCATTATTCGCCACACCATTTCGATTAGCGCCCGCAATAATCACGTGCGCCCTGGAAAGGGGTTGCTCCGAAGTGCCGTCCAAAACAATGCCTCGGAGATTTCCCCGCTGACCTTCACCTTCAGATGCAATTTCAAGGACGTACAAACCGCTCGAGCGCCTGATGAAATCCAACCCGCTGCCTACCAAGAGACACTTCAGTATTTCTTCTGCCGGTTCGTCTTCCGCAATGCAAAATACTCGCTTACCAGCCACCAGAAGCGGATCCCAGGCGATATCGAGTCTTGTCGCTTCCCGAAATTGTTGGAGGGCATCCAGAAGAGGTACACCGCGCCAGGCCATTGTAAAGAGCTCATCGGCGGACCGATCCTGCGCATTTGCAGGAGTAGCGAATGAGGACAGGGAGACAAGGACCACCGCAATGGTGGTCTTCAAGACAGAGGCAGCGGATATTGATCCGGCTCCGGACATTGAATAAATGCGATTCCTCAGATGTACGAAAGGAGTGCTCGCAAAAGATGTTAAAACGATGTGACGCAATCGATCCAATCCACGCAATATACGACATCTTGGGGATCAATGACCGCGAATGGCGCCGGTGGAGACGGAATTGCCTGTTCGCCTCTGAGCGGAGTCCATAAAAAAACCGGCAACCTGAGACAGGCAGCCGGTCAGTCAACAAGACAGGAACCCGTCAATTGAGGTACATCTCAAACCCGTTTGCATTCGCGCGGTAGCGGACGCCAATGGTTGCCGAAACATCACCGAGAAATTCGCCAGCATCCGTTGCTTCCTTTTTCTGAATCGAGATACGGCGTAATCTGATTGATGAAGGAGCTTTGATTTTCAAATCGAAACGACGTTCTACATCCTCGATTACATTCCCGATAAGCTCACCATCATAGAAGAAACCACCATCTACCCAGCTCAGAGACTGATCTGCATTGACTGCTATAGGGGAGGAAACCGAGTTTGACTCTACGCGAACCATCTCACCTGCTGTAAGCAACTCAGATTCTTCGTTATGAGCCACCGATACTCTTCCGTCCTTAACGAGGACCTGAGTAGCGGCTTCCATACTGCCGGGCCATGCTTTAACAGCGAAGCGTGTACCAAGAACCGTGGTCTGGGAGTCGAACGTTTCAACCACAAACTCTGTAGAACCTTCTGAAACGTCGAAAAACGCTTCTCCGTGCAGCTTAACTCGTCGGTGGTCTTCGGAAAAACCGTCGATAACTGAGATTCTGGACCCGGGAGCGAGAGTCACAGTAGATCCGTCCGCAAGTGAGACGTTCGTGACTTCGGACGTGCCGGTGTCAGCGCGGTATTGAACAGGAGGAGAGGAGAAAATAAAACCAACTGCTATTACAATTGCCGCAGCAACGGATACCATCTGCATGCGCATTTGGTAAATCCTGGCAACAGGCCTTGACGTCTGGATGGGCGCCCTGTCCGTGTTAATGGATTGCTTGTCTTTATCAGACAAGATGCCGGACATGACATTCGTTCTCACGATGTCCTTCCGGTTATCCTGAAGGGCGTTGAAAGGCGAGACAGCCGTATTCCAGGCATCACGCATTTCGTTTTGCTCGTCGATCGAAAGACCTTCGAGCACCTCTTCAGGCAATTCATATGTGAATCTTGAATCGCTCAACGTATCAATGAGTCTATTCTGATTCTCGGTTTCTGTAGTTCTCCAGATTCTTACGAATGTATTGGAGAGCTAATACGATGTGATTGTTAACGGTTTTCGGGGCGAGATCCATCAAAGAGGCTATCTCCTCATGTGAAAGTCCTTCAAATCGACTCAACATGAAGGCTTCGCGCCTTCGATGGGGCATCTCGTCGATCCATTCTTCCATTCGATCTTTCAGAATGGCCGCGTCCAGCTTCTCATCGCTCAATGTGTCAAAGCCGACAGAAGGGTGATCCGCTTCGATTGCCTCGGCAGCGTGCCGCTTCTTCTGTCTTTCGTGATTGAGAGAGTAGTTACGAACCATCTGGTACATCAACGCTCTAAGAGAACGATCAGGATCGATGGTTTCGCGCACTTGCCACAGTTTTAAATAGACATCTTGCAGGATATCAGATGCTGAAACGCTGTCATGTGTGATGTACATGGCATATCGATGCAGAGCGTCATACGTCGCATCGAACAGTTCAGCATATAATGCTGCATCAGACTGTAAAAGACCGTGACTCCAGGCACGAAATTGCTCTTCCGTTAAGGAACGCATCTAAACCTCAGTCGAACGTTAGTACACAGAAAATGGGCTTATTACCCAAATTCGGCTTGTTGTTAACAAATATCACGAGCAGAATTCTGTAGCTGTAAGTGGGGCAACAAGTTATGTATGTGTAGTTTAACGAGAATGAGGCCAGCGGCTCTAAAAAGGCTAAAAAATAAATGCTCTTTCTGAGTCCGATTAACTTCAAGTAGAACTTTAAGTGCTCCAACATTTGAGCTGGAAAGCGGTTCTCCTTCTTTCAAATATCATCATCATTTACTCTCTTCGCCTATTCCATACGGAACAGACACTCACACTGTCTATTATACGTCGATCTCAACACCTCCACCAAGGAATAAGTCCGCCTGAATGGCTACAGACCAGAGCAGAATCAGAAATTTCTGCATTATCGCTCATATTGATCATGGCAAGAGTACTCTGGCGGACAGATTACTCGAGTTGACCGGTACGCTTTCGCAGCGCGAATTGCAGGAACAGGTTCTCGATTCCATGGACCTCGAGCGCGAACGGGGCATTACCATCAAGAGTCACGCCATCAGGATGAACTACAAGGCCGATGATGGCACCGAGTATATCCTGAATCTGATCGACACTCCAGGGCATGTTGACTTCACGTATGAGGTATCCCGGGCGTTGGAAGCCTGTGAGGGCGCGATACTGGTCGTAGATGCTGCGCAAGGCATCGAGGCGCAGACGATTTCCAATCTGCTTCTCGCGATGGAATTGGATCTGGAGATTATTCCTGTCCTCAACAAGGTTGACCTCCCTGGAGCCAATGCCGATGCCGTAGCCGGGACGATTGAAAACCTGATTGGTGAGCCTGCCGAGGATATCGGACGAATCAGCGCCAAGACCGGCGAAGGCGTTCATGAATTGCTTGAGACGATCATCGAACGCATTCCGGCGCCTTCGGGCGATGTAAATGCTCCGCTCAAAGCGTTGATATTTGATTCTGTATTCAACACGTATCGTGGATCCATCGTTTATGCCCGCGTTTTCCAGGGATCGCTCAATGCGAGGGAAGGAATTCGATTCATGTCGACGGGAAAAGAGTGTGATGCAGAGGAAATAGGCCATCTACGGCTAAACATGGAGCCGGTTGATCGTCTGACCGCCGGTGAAGTAGGGTACGTCATAGGCTCAATCAAGGATGTCAAAGACACGCAAGTGGGAGATACCATCACCACACGTGAGAATGGAGCAGAAGAAGCGATCTCGGGATTTCGGGAAGCCAAACCCATGGTTTTTTCAGGAGTCTATCCAACAAATCCTGAAGAGTTTGAGGAACTAAGAGCTTCTCTCGAGAAACTGCAGTTGAATGACGCTGCTCTGACCTATGAGCCTGAGACGTCGGTTGCCCTCGGTTTCGGATTTCGGGTTGGATTTCTGGGTTTGCTGCACATGGAGATTGTGCAGGAACGTCTGGACAGGGAATTCGGCCTGGATATCATCACGACCGTTCCAAACGTTCAATACAAGGTGCACCAGACGGATGACTCTTGGATTGGCGTCGAGAATCCCTCACATATGCCGGAGACCGGCATCATTACTGATATTCACGAACCGTACGTCAAAGCGGAGATTATCACTCCGACAGACTACATAGGCGGACTGATGCAGTTATGTCAGGACCGACGCGGGGTCTACATGAATACCCAGTATCTGGACGAGGAGCGCGTAAATCTCGAGTATCACATGCCACTCGCCGAAATTGTATTTGATTTCTACGACAAGCTCAAGAGCATCTCACGGGGGTATGCTTCGCTCGACTACGAATACATTGACTACCGCATCAGCCATCTCGTCAAGCTCGATGTCATGATCAATGGAGATCCGGTAGATGCCCTCTCGACCATTGTCCACAGGGACAAAGCGTATGAAATGGGCCGAAAACTGGTTAAGAAGCTGCGCGAACTGATTCCAAGGCAGATGTTTGATGTTGCGCTTCAGGCTGCCGTTGGATCACGGATCATCTCTCGCGAGACGGTCAAGGCGCTCAGGAAAGATGTTACCGCCAAATGTTATGGTGGAGACATTTCCCGTAAGCGAAAACTGCTCGAGAAGCAGAAAAAAGGAAAGAAACGCATGAAGCAGGTCGGAAGCGTGGAAGTTCCGCAGGAAGCGTTCCTCGCCGTGTTGTCGATGGAGGATTAGCTGTGACAGATTCGCGCATCACATCTCGGAAAGGAAGACGCGCGGGTCTTGGAGCAATCGTATGTCTGATCGCGTTCTGCACGATTGCCACCTCGAGTTCGGCCCAGGAGATTCGCTCATCTGATCTCCTGGAACACTATATGAGATCGAGAACGTCCAGACTGGCCCAGCGAAACTCCGACCCGGGGCATCAGCGCTTGACCTTTCGTCGACCCGTGATTCTTGCATCCAAGGGAGACACGCTGCGCACCTGGTTCGAAAATCTGCTGCACGAGAGGTTGACGGCCAGTCTGCCGCCGCCTTTGAAGACTTTTACCGTCGAAAGGTGGGAGGTCATCAACCGCCTCAAAACAATCGTTTACCGGGACGATTTCTCAAGAACCAAGTGGTCATTCACGGGCAGTAACTCCAGGGCTCCACTGGATACGATGAAAACGGCAGATCTTAGATCGAGATTCGAACACCACTTCGGTCCTCCGTCGATTACTCTTGCTGAGCTCGGATATCCGGACACGCTGCAGAGAGAGCAGATAATCGAGTTCGAATACTGGTTTGTACTCAATGATTCGATCAACGTCATCGTAATGGACGTAAATGGACCATGGGATCGGGGGGTAGTTCTGGCCGCCGATGAACAATACCGGACGGAATTGAGAGTTATTAAGAGGACATTCCTTGAGCAACTAGTATTGGACTCGAATCGTAAGCCCTTCATGGATTATTATTTCAATTATGATCAAAGGGCCTGGTATTTGACCGGATATGATGGAGCATCTTTTTTTGATGAGCGTATCCAGAGACCAGACCTGAAACTGGGCAGGCCTGCTCCAGGACGAAGGTCTTCCCCAAGTTCAGAACCCCTCAAAAACAACCAGTAAAGATTTCCGTGGGAAAAAGCCGCGCAGACGCACGTAGAGAAGAGCGCAAGAAGCGTAAAGCCGGAAGGCAGACTTCCAGGAAAGGATCGGGTTCAACGAAAGAATCAGGGCCTCAGAAGGGAAAGTTGAGGGAATGGATCGACGCGATGGTTTTTGCCGTAGTCGTGATGGTGATCCTGAGAACGTTGTTTTTCGATCTCTTCAGGATTCCCACTCCTTCGATGGAAAAGACCCTCCTGGTGGGCGACTATCTGTTCGTTTCCAAACTGCATTACGGCACACGGACGCCGATGACTCTCGGTATTCCTTTCACGTCGGTGTACCTGAAGGGGCTCTCTTTTCCACATTTCCGCATTCCGGGATTTTCCTCGGTCAAGAAAGGAGATGCAGTCGTGTTCAACTGGCCCGCCGATGATGTCGACGTCATCGAACGCCGCATGCACTACATCAAGAGAATTGTAGGTCTACCCGGAGAGACCATCCAGATCGTAAACAAACGAGTAGTCGTTGACGGAATGGGCCAGGATCTGATGCCCGGAATGCAGCAGCTTTGGAAAATCCACAAGTCCGACCCGCGTGTTCAGCTTCCACGGCTGGCGTTGGAAGAGATGGGAATCACCAACGTCCAGGGCGCAGATCAGCCCGTTGTGCAATTGATGGCAACAGAACAGGCTGTCCAGACCATTGCCGCATGGCCATGGGTGGAACGCGTTGAGCCATCGATTCTCCCGTACAACGCCGTCTACGATGCGGCTATGTACCCTCCGGGACAGGGGTGGACACCGGATAACTTCGGTCCGATCAAAATTCCGCAGGAAGGGGAGACTATTCCCTTGAATGACGAAACGTGGACAGCCTACGAAACGGTTATTTCCCGTTATGAAGGTCATACAACGTCTCAAGCTGCCACCGGCCAGTACATCATTGATGGGCAGGTAGCCACACAATACACGTTTGAACAGGACTACTACTTCGCAATGGGCGATAACCGTGACAACTCGGAGGACAGTCGTTTCTGGGGGTTCGTTCCGATGGATCACGTTGTCGGGAAGGCACTCCTCGTCTACTTCTCGTGGGACAAGGACGCCATGCTACCAAGATTCAGCAGACTGTTCTCGCTGATCCACTGACCACTCCCATAAGGGAAGAGGGCTCAGGGGTTTGTACCCCTGATACGATCAAAGTACTTCTGCTGCGTAGTTCCGGGTGAAACGTCATAGGGATGCGCTGGCAGATTCACCGGTCTCAAGACCGGGCGGCGATCTTCCGAGGTGAATGTTTCAGGATTGCCCGGAGGATCATCTCCGACAACAATGAGCGTAGTACCGGGGCTTGCAATCGTACCGTGTCCCGATTTGAATCCGCGTGAGCCTTTTTTCCATGTATCGGCCCAGTCGTAGATCCACTTGGCATCCTCATCAACCAATCGGACGCAGCCGTGTGACATCGGGCCACCGGAAGGCATCGGATATTGATGGACATGGATTCCTCTGTTCTCAACAAAATTGAAAACCCAGTACATCTCCCATGGTTCGCCCGGAGGGCTGTGCGAGGAGACGCGATACTCGGTCTTCCAGTTGAAATTGAAACGGCCGTTGGGCGTGCGGTGTGCCGCATCACCCGTGTTCACGATGCCCCAGCGAGCCAAGCGGCCACTTTCGTACGCTGCCCAGGCCTGTATCGACTTGTCGATGACAAACAGCTTTTCGAAGGAGAGACCCCCGGCATAAAATCGGGGGAAAGGTGAGTAGGCGCAGAAATCCAGCTCCCATTTGTCTGGAACGACAAGAGTGTCGCCGATGCTCACCTGATGCATCAATTTCCGATTCAACAGTCCGACGAGAAGGGAGCGACGGTTACCTTTGTTGACGTCGCCTTCTCCGATAATTTTGTAGAACGTGTTGCGCGCGAGGACATTGTTGCCCCTGGAGTTGTAGAGGACCTTGTAGCTGTAATTCACGGCCGGGAGTCGCTCCAGTTCTGGAGTGCACTCCTTCATCAGCTCAGCAAGTTCACCCTGATTCAGGTAAAACTGAGCTGAACTTTGGCGGGTGCTGACAAATATCAGCCCTGCCAGTACCAGAAGAACGAGTCTGTTCATTATGACGCTCTGTTGAGGATCAGATGGATGCAAATTTGCTGCTCAAACCGTGAATGTCGTTGACCCAACAATCGTTCCATTATCGCAGAAACACTGGAAGCTTCCCAAATTGGCTTATCGTGACGTACAACCGTCTTTTTTGAGTCTCGAAATCATCTCGGAGCTGCCCATGACAATGAGAGTGTCATCGGCCTTGATCGTTTCTGCCGGACTCGGATTAAAGGACATGTTGAGGGTGGTCGCGTCCATGACAGCTACCACGATGGCATCAAACTGCTGTCTGAAGTTGGCTTCCTGCAGCGTCTTGCCTGCCAGTGGAGAGCCGGGCATGACCACGACCTCATCCATGGTGTAGTTCAGCGCGCCAGCCTGCAAGACTCTCTCCATGAACCGGTCAACCGATGGGCGCAGGAGCACCTGTGCCATCCGGTCGGCGCCGATCTCATACGGGGCGACGACTTTGTCGGCTCCGGATCTGATCAATTTGCGGCGGTTCGCATTGGTATCGGTTCGTACCAAAATGAAGAGATCAGGATTGAGTTCGCGGGCAACAAGCGTTGCGAAGACATTGGCTCGGTCTTCTGGAAGAGTCAGGATGAGACCTTTGGCTTTTTCGATTTCCGCAGCTTTGAGGACTTCTTCATCTTCCGCATCGCCCATCAAATATTTCATTCCCGTTCGCTCGATTGCTTCCTGTTTCTCGTCATTCATTTCAATGACAACAAACGGGACCTCATTTCTCTGAAGGTCCAAGGCGATACGGTGTCCGATGCGACCAAATCCTGCCAGGATGTAATGGTCGCTCGTTGCGTTTATAGATTTCATCATTGCTCGATGTCGAAAAGAACTGGTATTGAGCAGGACCTGGGCAGTTCGGGTAGCAATGAATGCCACACTTCCGATTCCAGTCAACCCAACAAAAATAGTGAACAGGCGACCGGACATGGACAGTTCATGAACTTCCTGAAACCCGATAGTCGTCAGGGTAATGAAAGTCATGTAGAGGCTGTCCTGCCACGGCCATCCCTCAATCAGGGAATAGCCGAGGGTACCAACCAGTAGAACGGCGGCCAAAAACACATTGGCGACAAGAAGCTCCCGACTGGCGAAAATACCCGTCGTGGATCGATCTCTCGGCAAAGAATCGAATGATCCCATTCGTCTTACGATGATTGAAGCTGATTCAACTGAAATACACGCGCATGCCAGCTTTCACCTGCTGGCAGTTCAAATTTTCCTTGCCGAATATTGTCCAGTTTCCTGAGGGAAATATCGATCACACGTGTTCCGTTGTGGACTGTGCCGCTGTCGGCCATCTCCCGGAATGACGACCTCGTTGCCGTGGCGAGAGCTCCGTCATCCTTCCTGAAAGGAATCATGAGTGAGTTGACCCAGGAGAATCCATTGGACCGCGAGAACTCATCAATTACGTCAAGTGATTTATCTATTCCGCAACCGGATATTTCACCCTGCCGCACCGTCGCGGCGATAATGACAATCTGATTGTCGATAACAGTTGCGTCCGAAAGGACTTCGCGTCCGTGCGAGGACCAGCCTCGCCTGAAGTCAGACATCAACTGCTGCAACGTCTGGACCTCGGACTCTGCGAGACGACGATCGGCTACGTACAGCCAGGCGTCGGTATCAGAGGGAAGGGATGGAAACAGGTCTGAGTAATCGATCATGACAGAATTCTATTGGATTCGCCCTTGCGGGTTCTTTGGGGAGTTTTCTTTCGAATAGGGAAGATTGGAACGCAATCATACGGTGAAAGATCGCTATTTTCAGCCGTATCAAGTCATGAAACAACAAAGATAATTACATGGATCTGGGCCTCACCGGAAAAACCGCGATCGTTACAGGAGCAAGCAGAGGAATAGGTAAAGCTATCGCTGTTTCTCTCGCTGCAGAGGGATGCAATCTGGTTCTGTGTGCCCGTGGCCAGGACACGCTAGAATCGACGGCCTCGGAGATTCGCGAGTCCGGAACTCGAGTCGAAACCATTGTGCTGGACGTTACGGATGCTGATGCCGGAGCCACACTGGCGTCGGCAGCCACATCGTCATTCGGTGGAATCGACATTCTCGTTGCCAGCGCCGGCGGAAACAGACGTGGATTGTTCGCCGACACGACTGACGAGGACTGGAGTGACATCATGGAATTGAATCTGAACGCCCACTTGCGAACGGCACGTGCCGTGATTCCGCAAATGCGAGAATCGGGTTCCGGATCCATCATCTTCATATCATCAATTTTCGGACGTGAGGCTGGAGGACCGGGCCTTTCAATTTACAACACGACCAAATCGGCCTTGATCAGTGCGGCCAAAATCATGGCTATCGAACTCGGTTCAGACGGAATACGCGTCAATTCAGTAGCTCCGGGTTCCATTCGTTTTCCAGGAGGCTCTTGGGACAAACGATGCATTTCCGATCCGGAGGGGATGGCGACATTCGTGAGCGAAAACATTCCACTTGGCCGGTTTGGTTCGGCCGAAGAAGTCGCCGATGTCGTGACGTTTCTGTCGTCGGGTCGCGCGAGCTGGATTTCCGGGGCGTGTATCACGGTGGACGGCGTTCAGTCCAAGTCCCTGATCTGATCAGATGAGAGTGCCGAGCCGAAATTGGCCGGGCAACACAGCGCTCGGGCAACACAGCGCTCAGGCAACACAGCGGCCAAGCAAGACTGCGGCTCTACTCGAACCTGGTAAACTTCACATTTACCGTTCGGACGCGCTCATCATTGCGTCGCCATTGAACCAGAATCGGACTCTGATACGTTCCGTTGACAATTTTTCCCTGGCCTGATTCATCATCGGAAACGATAAGGCTGACTTTACGCTTCATTCGCAGAAAGCGAGAGGCAGGCACCTGGATAAATTTGTCGATGATACGTTCGAACACGGACTCGCTGAGCCCCATATGATCAACAAACTCGTTCACAACGTGGACGAGATCGTATTTCAGGTAGTCCTTGGCCTTTTCCTTGATGGCTGCAGGATCCTTGATCATGTTCACGCCACGCTGGGCCATGAATCTGATCGGGTTTTTGAGCACTTCTGGAAGGTCGTGTCGCATCAGCAGAGTCTCATACTCATTCACCGTCAGTCCGGTGTTCCGCTCATCAGCGGCCAGTGAGAGGTCGACACGTCCCTTTTCAATTCCCAGCTCTTTGATCTTCTCTTCTATCATCTGGAGCACGCCGACACGTTCGTCCCAGAAGTTGATGGCATCGATCGGGTGATTGGACATCTGCAGTTTCAGCAGGTGCTCTTCGACAACAACATCTTTGTTGTAGCCGATGACAGTCGTCTTTCTGTTGCGACGTTCTGAACCGTTGGTTCCGTCGAGATCGATGAAATAAACGGGTGATCGGCTGTCATTCAGATATGTGACGCAGTTTTCAAGACCCGACCCGATATACGTCAGGTGGGAATCTGCGTTTTTGGGCTCTACCAGTTTCTGTTCGTCCGACAGTTCGTCCCTGAACTCCATCTGATCGTGACGATAGTCGGCATCAGGCGGAAAAAGCTTTTTGAACGAGCCCACATAAGCTTCGAGTGCTTCCGGGTTATCCTTGAGCCTGCGAGCGAAGCTCTGTTCAAAGTATCCTGCCGTCGTGTGGTGCGAGGCGTACGCACTCTTGCGGTACTCGTCAAAAAAGTCGCCATTTTCATTGGTGACTCGCTCGGTGACATCAATCAAGTCAACCCTCGTTTCAGGGGTGATTGAGAGGGTAATGTCTTTGGGCTTCGAGGCCATACGACGCAGGTGGATGTCGGGTTAGTCTAGTGTATCTATCCGAAGATACGGTCCGGTTTTCGAAGCGCTTCAACGGCCATGCAAACTCTTCGTTTCATTTTTGAGAAAGGGCAGTCATGATGGTCTGGGAAGGTCGTTCAAAACAAATGACGCTCTGCATGTACGAAGGCCGATAGGAGAATGTGACAGGGGCATAAGTGACCTCAGAAACGTATACTTCTCACGTTTCAACTCATAGACCCCACGGAAAAATGGGAAAAGGCGACAAACGATCCAGAAAAGGAAAAATCACCAACAAGTCCTACGGACGAACACGCCCTCGGAAGAAAGCGAAAAAGGCTAAAAAATCTTGACCGACATCATTAAGTGTCCGTATCGACTCAGAGAAGCGGCCAATTTATTCAAATTGGTATTCCTTCTGCTGATATTTCAGGGTCTGCTGACAACCGAGCAAAGCTCGGGTCAGAATGCGGACCTATCGTTTCTGTTGACAGCTCCGGAGCGGTCCGGGTTTGAAGAGACGACCAGATATAATGAAGTAATGGCCTTCCTGGATGTCGCCGTCTCGCAGCATCCAAACCTTCATTTGACCACATTCGGGTATACAGTAGAAGGCCGGTCCATGCCACTTGTTGTGTTTGGTGACGTCGAGGATGCCAGCGCGCAGACTGTGATGGATTCGGGCAAATTACGTGTCTTTGTACAGGGTAATATCCACGCCGGCGAAGTCTGTGGAAAAGAAGCCATGTTGATGCTCATTCGTTCGCTGGCGTCTGGTCAGCACGCCGACTGGGCTGATTCGGTGGTGCTGCTGATTGCACCCATTTACAATTCTGACGGAAACGAACGGGTCAATCTGTTTAATCGTGGCCGCCAGAACGGGCCGTTGGCGGGCATGGGGCAACGCCCGAACGCCCAGGGCCTCGACCTGAATCGGGATCACATGAAGGTGAAAAGTCCGGAAGCCAGATCGTTGATCAGATTGATGAACGAATACGATCCTTACGTCGCGATAGATCTGCATACGACCAACGGCACTCGCCATGGATACCACCTAACCTATTCTCCCGCCTTGAATCCAAACACCGACGGTGGAATCGACAGTCTTTTGAGAAATGACTTGTTGCCAACAGTACGCAGCGCTGTAATGGAAAGAAGTGGCTGGGATTCATACTACTACGGAAACCTTCCTTTCAGAAGAGGTGATCCTGGCTGGTACACATTCGATCACAGACCTCGCTTCAATAACAACTATATCGGATTGCGAAACCGAATCCCCATACTGAGTGAAGCATATTCGTACGCCACCTTCGAAGAGCGAATTCTGGCAAGCCTGTATTTCGTCGAAGCGATCGTTGATTATGCTGCCGCACACGTTTCAGACATACGGGAAACCGTCCACGCCGCGGATGCATCTTCTCAGGCCGGTCTGGAGTTGGGCGTCCGGTTTCGTCCTGCCCAGAATTCAGAGTCCACTGAAATCTTGATGGGAGCGGTTGAATCGAAGGTCAACCCGTATAGCGGTGCGACCTATTTCGAGCGACTGGATTCCACCTATTTCATGGCCTTGCCTGAGTTTGGTGCATTCCAGCCCGTCGAAACGGAGGCTCTCCCGAATTTCTACTTTGTCGACTCGCAAGCTGCTCAAGTGGTTGGAAAATACCTGGATACTCACGGAATTGAGTATTCCACAATGGACACCAAGATGACGAGGACCGCGCGCGTATTCGCAATAGACTCAACGTCAGCATCACCTCGCGAATTCCAGCAACTGGTGGAGAAAACCCTGTGGGGTGCATACACTACGAGGGATGTGACATTGGACGAAGGAAGCCTTTTAGTGCCCGCGACCCAACCGCTTGCCCGACTTCTGTTCTATCTCCTTGAACCTCGTTCTGACGACGGTCTGGTCAACTGGGCCCAGATGGATGATTGGGCGACAGCTGGCGCTGATTACCCTGTCTATAAGTCGGTGAATTGATGAACGTGACGGCAGAAACCGTCGCATCACGGTTTCATTATCTGAAAGAGGGGCAGTCTGAAGAGTTTCGCTCGTTCCGCGAAGCTGCGATTTCATTTCAGCGAGAGCACAGTGCGGTGTATCGCAAATTCAAAGGATATACCTATCTGCCGGTTGAAGCCTTCAAACGTGCCCCGGTATGCACATTCGATCCTCGAGAAGCGCAACGGGTCTTCGAGAGTTCTGGGACCGGAACCGGCGTGACGAGCAAACACTACGTCAAGGACATCTCCATCTATCATTCCAGCGTTGAATACGGATTCAATCTCGCATTCGGAGATGAGGCCGCGATAATCCTCGGGCATCTTCCGCGCTACGCTGAAAAAAGCTCTCTTGTCCACATGGTTGAGCACCTGGTTGAGACCCGAGGTGGTGCCGGATCGACGCTGTTTCTGGAGGACATGTCTGTATTGAACGGAGCTGTGGAATCATCATCAAAAACAGGAACACGACTCATTCTTTTTGGGGCCGCATTCGGGCTTCTTGACTTGATCGAGTCGATCGACATTCCTCTGCCGGCGAACGCGGTTGTTGTTGAAACAGGTGGAATGAAAACACACAGACGCGAAGTATCGCGACGTGAGTTACACGCGCGCCTTGCCGATGGATTCAGCTTACCGACTTCCTCGGTGACCTCCGAATACGGTATGTGTGAACTCATGAGCCAGCTGTATATGCGAGAAGACGGCCTTTTTTATCCTCCCCCCTGGATGGAAGTGGACATTTTGGACCCGTCCGATCCACTACGGAGGATGCCTCCAACAGAGGAGGGTGTGTTGGCTATATTTGACCTGGCGAACATTTACAGCGTCAGCGCCATTTTGACCCAGGACCGGGCATCCGTGCACGGTGACGGGATCAAGATTCATGGCCGGCTGACCGGAGCTGAACTCAGAGGATGTAATTTCCTGCTGGAAAGGTGATATGCTAGCAATTGAACACAGTAGAGACGGTCGAATCGTTACCCTCACCCTCAACCGACCGGACAAGAGGAATGCACTCAGCCAGTCGCTGGTAAAAGAGCTGACAAAGGTCGTCGATTCTTTGGGGCAGGACGCTTTCGTGAGAGTCATTGTGCTCACGGGAGCCGGCGATGTGTTTTCCGCAGGCGCTGACCTTGAAGCTCTTTCGGCGATGAGCACGGCGACCTACGAGGAGAACCTCGCCGATTCAGGAGCCCTGGCAGCCTTGTTTCTCGCCATGCGCAGCAGCCCAAAGATCATTTTGGGCAAGATCAATGGTCATGCGATTGCCGGTGGCTCAGGTCTCGTGGCTGCCTGTGATGTGAGCTTTGCATCTGAAGATGCAAAGTTCGGATTTACGGAAGTACGGATTGGATTCGTCCCGGCACTCGTCTCTATTCTGCTTCGGTCCAGAATCGGCGAGACTCCGCTCCGAGACGTGTTATTGAGCGGAAGACTCTTTTCAGCCACAGAAGCACACACCCTTGGACTGGTCACCAACGTCAGCAAGGACGCCAATCTGGAGAGCGAGGTTCTGGAATACGCGGAAAAGATCGCCCGCAACACATCAGAGTCGGCCGTGTCGGCCACAAAACAGCTGCTGGTGGAAACTTCTGAGCTATCATTTGCCGACGCCCTCGGTGTCGCTGCCCGGTGGAATGCGAAGGCCAGAGGCTCAACCGACTGCCAGGCAGGAATCAAAGCCTTTCTCTCCAAGAAAGACGCACCCTGGGTTGAATCGTACGATTCAGATCATTGCGATCCGGCCTGAGGAAATCGATGGATGCCCTTTTTTCCCTGGCTCGATCCCAAGAAGAAAAACAGTTCCTGGATGCACTGTGTGGGTGGCTGCAGTCGTTTCTGGAGGATATCTTGACAGGCCATCCACCGGCACGATGGCAGTCGACGACGCTGGATGTACTCGAGTCCCGGCGAAGGGAAGGCGTGTTTGCCGAGAAATGGCAGAGCCGCATACGTGACGATCGCATCAACAAGCTGATGGATCTCGGAGAATTGACATCATCCGGCTATCAGCCTGACACTGAGTCGGATCTGAAGCAGCTGCTCGAGGCTCATTTCAACCCGATTGGTTTTGATATTGCACGGACATTGGGCTACAAAGGTCGTTGGCTCCAACCCGGTATACGCTCAGTCATCCTGGCATCTCTGCTATTGGCTGAACTACGGCACTTCAACATATCTTCGGGCCGAATACTCCTGTTTTCTAAACGTGAACTTGGGGCCGCAGGGCTCTCGGTAGAGGACTTGCGTTCCAGCGGAATGAATGAAAAGAAGCGCAAACTTGTATGGAAGAGGACCGTGTTCATTCGGCAACTCCTGGCCGACGCTGTTTATATGGCGGCTGATTTGAAGAGAAAGCCCCGTCGCGCATTCAAATCATGGTGGTTCACCCAGCTTGAATACACCAAATCAATAGAACGTCAGAAGTACGATATCTGGACCAATCCGGTGATCATCAGTCGAGTCGGGAAGATGCAGATCGGATTTCAATCCAGATTCGGCCGGACAACATTTCGATAGTCGGCGGCTTGATAGAATCGAGGTTTCATGTCGATTCCTCAAAGAACCAGCGTTGACTGTCCTATTTTTAGGCGTTGATTCGCTCGGTTTGCCTTCGAGAAAGCGTATACACCGCGCATCGACAGAATCAGTCTTTCCACCCTGTATTTCTTCTGGAAATGGCCACATACAAAGAAGCCGGAGTCGACATAGAAGCCGGCGAGCAAATGGTAAATCGGATCAAACCTCTGGTCCGAAAAACGTTCACTCCCGGAGTAATGACCGATATCGGCGCGTTCGGCGCGTTCTTCGATGTTGATTGGAAGTCGTTTGACGATCCTGCCCTCGTTTCGTCTGTAGACGGAGTCGGTACCAAGCTGAAGGTCGCATTCGCCATGAATCGGCACAACACGGTCGGGCAGGATCTGGTGAACCACTGCGTGAATGATATCGCCGTCTGCGGCGCTACGCCTCTTTTCTTCCTCGACTATTTCTCAACTGGAAAACTCAATCCGGAAACTGCATATCATGTGATCGAAGGCTTCTCGAAAGCGTGTGTTGAGAATGAGTGCGCACTCATTGGTGGTGAAACGGCGGAGATGCCGGACATCTACGAGGAAGGGGAGTATGATCTGGCCGGTACGATTGTCGGGGTCGTAGAAAAATCAAAAATCATCGACGGTTCTGGAATAGAGGAAACTCATGTACTGATCGGTTTTCCCTCGACAGGACTACACACGAATGGCTACAGCCTTGCCCGTCACGTTTTGTTCTCCCGGTACGATGTAAATGATTGCCCTGAAGAACTGGGTGGTATCAGTGTCGGAGACGCTCTTCTGGCCGTCCACAAGTCGTACCTCCCGGTAATCCGGCAGACAATGAGCATCGCTGACGTCAGGGGACTGGTGCACGTAACAGGCGGAGGCATTCCAGGAAACTCGAAGAGGATCATGCCGGAAGGCCTGACGATAAAGGTCGATTACAACTCCTGGTCACGCCCAGCTTTGTTTGATCTGATTCAGTCAACAGGAAATGTACCGGAAGAAGACATGCGATCCGCATTCAACCTGGGAGTAGGTTTGATTGCGGTTGTCAGCTCACCTGATGCCGAATTGATGCTCAGTAAAATGTCCGGAAGCGGGGCATTTGTGATGGGAACGGTGGTATCCAAATAATTTTCGGGAACCATGCGGGTAAGTTGCGGGTGTTTCTATCTTAAGGCCGGTAACCAGCTCAGTGTTACCTGAAATTCGTAGCGAGGAAACATGCCATGCAATCTGTGGCGCTCATCATAATATTGAGTTATCTGGTAGGGTCAATTCCCGCCAGTGTATGGGTGGGCAAGATCTCAATGGGTGTCGACCTCAGAGAACACGGTAGTGGAAATGCCGGCGCGACGAATGCTTTCCGGGTCCTCGGATGGAAAGCAGGTACAGTGGCTGCTGTTGTTGATCTCGGCAAAGGAATTCTTGCCGCGGGCCTCATCGCAATGATTCGAATTGACCAGCTGCCATCGGGACTTGGGTTCTGGGAAGTAGATTCAGTTGTGCGACTGTTGGCAGGCGTAATGGCCGTAATCGGCCACATGTATCCGGTTTGGGCAGATTTCAAAGGTGGTAAAGGCGTCAACACAACAGCCGGAATGCTGCTCGCAATCACGCCAATGGTCATGCTCGCCACCCTCGGCGTGTTCGCCCTCGTTCTTGTTGCGTCCAGGTATGTATCGGTAGCATCACTCTCGGCGACTGTGATGTATCCAACAGCTATCGCCATCAGAAAGTATGTTCTGGGCGTGGAGGGTCTTGATGCTAGCATCTTCGTTTTCAGTCTTGCCCTGGCTACAAGTATATTCGTCGCCCACAGATCCAATATTCGCCGACTGATTCAGGGCGAAGAGAATCGAATAAAAACGTTTAGGATGGCCCGCGGAATGAAGGGGAGGGGAGAAATCTGAGTGCTTCCGTGAAGTGTTCAGTATCGAAGTTCTGAAATAAAGGATAATCCTGGTGGATGACATTGAGAGGGGATTCACATCGCGTCGCAGTAATCGGAGCAGGTAGTTGGGGAACGGCACTGGCCATCAGTCTGGCCAGCACAGGTCATGAGGTATCCCTCTGGGCGCGACGCCAAGAAGCATCCGAGACGATGCGCCAGTCACGCCACAACCCACGATACCTTCCCGACGCACTCATCCCTGAAAACGTCACGATCACGCATAATCTCGAAGCGGCTGTCAAGGATACAACGCTCTGGTTGATCGCAACGCCATCGCAGGCAGTACGCTCCGTAGCCGAAATACTGAATCAGTATGTATTTCCTGAACTGGTCGTCGTTTCTGTCGCCAAAGGCATTGAAAACGGAACACTACTGACAACGTCCTGTGTATTGAATGACACACTGACGGATCTGCCTAAAGAAAATATTGCAGTCCTCTATGGCCCGAGTCATGCGGAAGAAGTCGCGCAGGCGACCCCAACTACGGTAGTGGCATCTTCCTATTCGATGGAGACCGCAGAGAAAGTGCAGGCGACGTTCATGACTCCCACTCTGCGCGTCTACGTCAATCCGGATATCAGGGGCGTTGAGATTGCAGGATCAGTAAAGAATGTTCTTGCCATCGCGGCCGGAATCAGTGATGGAGTTGGCTATGGAGACAATGCGAAGGCGGCGATTCTGACAAGAGGCCTGGCTGAAATAAAGCGCCTGGGAGTGGCCCTGGGTGCTGATCCGAGGACGTTTGCCGGCCTGGCTGGCATTGGTGACCTGGTCGTCACATGCATGAGCAAGCTGAGCCGGAACAGGAATCTTGGCTTCTCGATCGGCGAGGGGAAATCGCTCGAGGAAGTTCAGGCCGAAATGACCATGGTAGCCGAGGGCGTGCGCACAACTGCTTCGGTCATGGAATTAGCCAACAAATTAAATGTGGAAATGCCCATAACCGAGGCCGTCCATGGCATTTTATTTGACGGAATACCACCTGACAAGGCGGTCAGAAATTTGATGATGAGGAGTGCAAAGCGAGAGGAGTGGATCCCTTCGTTTATGGAAGAAGACTAACCCGGACCAGGAGAGAAAATGACGATTGAGGAAGTAAAAAGGTTGGTTGCGAGGGGCGAAGGACGCCATCTGGAGTTCAAACGCAGAGTCCCGGAACCCGAGCGACTTGCGAAAGAGGTGGTCGCCTTCGCCAATTCAGGAGGCGGAAGGTTATTCCTTGGCGTCGATGACGATGGGACGATCCTGGGCGTCAAGGATTCGTTTGAAGAGGAGTTTTCGCTTCGCCAGGCTCTGGGTATGAACTGCCGACCTGCCGTACACTGGGTCTCTGAGAGAATTCCCGTATCCAATCGTCGCGATGTCATTCTCGTCACGGTGCCGGAAAGCCACCGAAAGCCGCACTTTTTGGTTGTAAATGAAGAAGATGGCAGTGGTCCGGCCTACGTACGTATCGAAGACATGAGTGTGGAAGCCACACCTGAGTCAGTCAGCCTGATGAAGTCAGAACACAACGGGGAGGGAGTGAACTTTGAGTTCGGCGAAAAGGAACTGCTCCTCATGCGCTACCTCGAGCAATATGGAAGGGTGACAGTCAACGGGTTCGCCCAGATTGCAGACCTGGAATCCGGGGAAGCAGGAAAGCTCCTCGTCACGCTGACTCGAGCCGGTGTGCTGGATCAACATCGCGAGGCAAAAGGCGATTTTTACATGATTCATTACAAGAATCAGAATGGGCGTTGAGACCCATATCCGAGTGTGGGTAAAAAAAGTCTGATGCAGATCAAAACACGGTCCCGAAACAGATTTGTTCTTCGTACATTGACAGGACGCACTTCTAAGACCGTTATTGTTCGTATTTCATGCCAGTTGTAGATGTCATTTCTTTGCACGAAACGACGCGTTCGCGCTATCTGAACTACGCGTTGTCCGTTATTACTGCTCGTGCCTTACCGGATATCCGAGATGGATTAAAACCAGTTCAGCGGCGCATTTTGTATGCCATGCATAACAATTTGCACCTCTATCCCGATTCCAGATATAAGAAAAGTGCGACGGTCGTTGGGGAAGTCATGGGGAAGTACCACCCTCACGGGGACTCTGCGATTTACGAAGCGATGGTTCGAATGGCCCAGGAGTTTTCCCTCCGGGCTCCCTTGGTTGATGGACACGGAAATTTCGGTTCTCTCGACGGGGATTCGCCGGCCGCCATGCGCTACACCGAGGCCCGCCTCAGGCCGCTGGCCATGGAGCTGCTTGCCGAGATCAAGAAGGAGACGGTGGCCTTTCGTCCCAACTTCGACGGCACGCTGTTCGAGCCTGTCGTGGTTCCAGCAAGGGTACCGAATCTCCTCCTGAATGGAGCGGCCGGAATAGCCGTCGGAATGGCGACCAACATTCCTCCGCATAATCTGGTCGAACTGATCGATGCTTGCATCTACATGATTGGCTCACCGAACGCGCGGACCCAGACGCTGGTCGAGAAATTTATAACCGGCCCGGATTTTCCAACCGGTGGTCGAATTCTCAACACTCAGGAGTCGCTTATCGAGATCTACTCGAAAGGTGAAGGCCCCATTGAACTGAGAGGTGAATACGAAAACGAGGGCAAGAGCCGCGTAATCGTAACCAGCATTCCATACGGAGTAACCAAAAGCACGCTCATTGAGCAGATTGCAGACAACATTATCAAGGGCAAAGTCCCGCAGCTGGTAGACGTTCGTGACGAATCCACGGACGATGTTCGGATTGTTCTGGAGATCAAGCGGGGATCCAACAG